>Ga0209697_10005897_pt1 | contig 15056 bp, 7 predicted proteins | sample AliMusrvi5mmetaG_FD_184115 | JGI IMG/M metagenome (GOLD analysis project Ga0209697, IMG submission 184115) | Freshwater lake bacterial and archeal communities from Alinen Mustajarvi, Finland, to study Microbial Dark Matter (Phase II) - Alinen... | ecosystem: Environmental > Aquatic > Freshwater...
CAATTGGTGATTTTCACATTCTTGCTGTCTGTCACGTCCAGTCCATCGTTGTTCCAGTAGGCAGTACTCTGGACAGTGATTCTGTGGATGACTACATCGGTGCAGGAGTTGTAGTCCTGTACCCAGTTGGAGGCATTCTTAAGGGTGACATCGGAGACTTTCACCCCAGTGCAGGCGTGGAAATTGAGGACCATGGCACGACCGGCTTCGGGCCGTTTCACGAGCCAGAGCGAGTCATTCTTCAGCTCCCCACTCCTCAACTTGCGGAAGATGTCGACCATCAACTCCTGTCCCTGTCCATCGATGACTCCGGTTCCACTGATGGAGACGTTCTTTTGTTCGTTGGCGATGATGAGCGCACGGCGCATACCGGTACCTGAATAGTCTTTCACCTTGTCGGATCCCAGGAGGCAGGCGCCGGCCTCGAGGTGCAGGTCCACATTCGATTTCAGGAACAGCGTTCCCGTCAGAAAATTGCCGGGAGGAATGGTAACCCTTCCACCTCCGGCATTGGAAGCATCATCAATAGCCTTTTGAATGAATGGTGCATTGTTTGTTTTCGCGTCGGCTACTGCTCCATACTTCAGGATGGATTCGCCGCTCAGGTGGGTCAAGCCGCTTGCCAGGAAAGCTGCAAGCGATAAAAACAGCCATTTGGTCTTCATGTTTGATTAATTTATTTTTTAGTGTTAGCGGGCAATTGATATTTTTTGGATGGAACATTCCAACCATTTACGATGATCGTATATCCTGCACCGGAGATGGGCAGGATTGCTGTTTCGATAGCGACGTGCTTCGTTTCACCCGGAAGTAGGGAGAAGAAGTTGTCGGAATAGAAGGAGGGTCTCACCGGTTTTTGATCGGCATCCAGTAGCTGCAGCCTGGTAAAAAAGGCGATCCGGTTGGTTGGATTTCTGATCATCAGTTCGACTTTGTAATTCCCTTCCGTTTGAATGACCATACATTTGGTGTACAGTTCTGTCTTTTTCATTGTGCCGAGCGACTCGAATCCTCCCGATGCCGGACCCGTCAGAGTGGTTTTTCCGAGGTATTTGTCGGAGGAACGCCAGTAGAAGCTCCTTGCCACCTCTTTTCCTTTTTCATCCAGGATCCGGAGGCTGATGAAATGCACCTGTGTAATCTCCGGGCCAAAGGTTAGTTTGATCAGATCCTTCGCCACGGCATCCTCCGGAATATCGAAGGGAATGTTCTGCGAAGAGATTTTTTTGCTGTCCAGGTCGTACACCTCTGCTACCAATCGGTAGTTTCTGAAGGAGCGGAGGTAGTCGTTGTAAATAGAGACTGTGTTCTTAAGGTAGTCGAACTGGGCGTGCAGCGGCTCCAGCGCATTTTGGGTATGGTAGAGTGAGGCGGTAGGTTCGAGCGACCAGTCCCACATCCTGCCACACACCTGTCGGACCGGGCAGTTCAGGTACCAGAAAAGTAGTCCTGAACAATAGCGGTCGCCAAAGCCAAATTTGTTGTAGTTCCATACTTCCCAGATGGATTTTGAGTTCATCGCTCCCAGGAGCTGGGCCTTTTCGGCAAATTCGTCAATCGAGTTGGAAGGTCCATAGTTGTTTACGAGGTCCTTGTATTTGGTGGTCATCTGGTGAAATCCGTTTCCGTCGAGGTAGTCCCAGACCTCTTTGTTGATGGGCCAGAGATCCTTTTCGGCCATGGTCTCGCGTAGCACTTCGGCTGTTGGCAGGGTAGGAGCCCCGTATTCGGGGTTGAAGCCGTCGATACGGCTACCGCGGCTGGAGGCGGTATTTTCGTAGTGCTGCATCGGGTTGACCTGCTGGTAGGGACTTCCATCGTGCACTCCGTCACATTCCGACTGCATCTGGTAGGGACGGGTATTGTCGGTGGCCATGATCCGTTCTTTTGCACCTGATACCTCTGTACTTTCGTTGGAGGAGACATAGAAAATCAGCGATGGGTGGTTGCGGATCCGTTTGATGGTACTTTCGAGGTTGTCGAGATAGAGCGGAGTATCCTGCGGATGTTTTGTGTCGCCAGTCAGCCAGAACTCCTGCCAGATGAGGATGCCAAACTCGTCGCACAGCTGGTAGAAGTAATCGGATTCGGCGATGCCACCACCCCAGAGTCGAAGCAGGTTGATGCCCGATTGTTGGGTGTAGCGAAGCTCTGCGTACATTCTGCTGTCCGAATTGCGCAGCATACCTTCCGGGATCCAGTTGGCACCGCGGATGAAGATTTTTTTCCCGTTGATGTAAAAAGTCTTTGAGCTGTCCGGGGTGTTCCGGTCGGCCACGATGTCGCGGATGCCAAACCTGGTGGTCAGGGAATCGGAAGTCTGTCCTTCGACGGTTACCCGAAGCCTCAGCTGGTACAGCTCCTGATTGCCCTTGAACCGGGGCCACCACAAACGCGGGTGGCGAATTTTCAGTTCCGGGAAATCGGCTGAGGTAAAGGTGATCGTTTGATTCTCTCCCCTGATCAGGTTGACAATTTTTTCGAAATGGATGTTTTCGTCTGTCAGTTCGCCCGTTACCTTGCATTTGACCGGATGCATCGAGGCATTGGAGAGTTCGACGGAGATGGTTTCATCTGCCTGATCGTAATCCGGCTTGGAGAGTCTGGACCGGACAAAGGGATGCCGGAGTGTGACTTTCCCGGTAGGGTAGATGGAGATACTCCGCCAGATGCCCGTATTTCTGTCGCGGATACCGTCCTTGAAGGTAAAATCCCAGCCGACAGACATCAGCATGGTGGTGTTGAGGCCAATGTTGCCATCTCCTCCATTGCGGTTTTCGCCCCTGGCTGCCCAGGGTTTGGCCTTGTTGGTACCCGGAACATCCACCGGATAAACCTTTACAGCCAGCACATTTTTTGCGCCAATCTTCGCAAAATCGGTGATGTCGGTAAAGTCCTGCATGAACATTCCGGTTATGGTGCGGACGAGATGGCCGTTCAGCCATACTTCTGCCCGGTAGTTGATCCCGTCGGTCTGGAGCCAGAGTGTTTTGTCCTTGTAACCTGCCGGGAGGGTGAACTCCGTGCGGAACCAGTAGGTGTAAAAATCTCTTCCTACCTGGGCGATATCGGGGATCAAATTGCTGCTCAATTTGTTGTTAAGTCCGAAATAGGGTTCCGGATAGATTTTATTGCTTACCAGAGAATGAAGTACCGTGCCGGGCACGATGGCGGGCATCCAATCCACCGGCAGGTAGCTTGCGTCGGATAGTACCTCCGCAGTAGCGTTGATTTCTCCTGCTTTTTTCATCCACCACGAAAAATCTCCCCCGTGTTCCAGTTTGGAATCCAGGTAAATGTGTTCTTCTGTTCGTTCCTGGTTTTTGATTTGCGCTTCGGCGGAGGTGATCAAAAAGCCAAAAAGGAGTAGGGTTAACAGCGTGGAAAGGGATCTTTTAGCCATAAGGTTGAAAATTATTCTTCTGCAGATTTATTTTTGGCGGATGTGACACCCACCTCTTTTTCCCAGCTTTCATAGCGGGCGGTCATCTTTTTCAGTCGCTCCGACTCCTTTTCACTCAGGTTGAGGAGTTCGGTCGGATCCTTGTCCAGGTTGTATAGTTCCCAGGGACGGTTGTTTTTCCTGACGATTTTCCAGTCTCCTTGTCGCATTGCCTGGCCGCCTGAATGTTCCCAGAACAGAGGCTCGGTGCGCTCAACGGGGGCACCGCCAAAGGCAGGCACCAGACTGACTCCCCTGTAGGGCTTGATGGGATGGTCGTTGAATTGGTCCGGATATTTGGCACCTGCTACTTCCAGGAAGGTAGGCATGAAGTCGATGACGTGACCGACCTGGTTGGTAAAGGTCCCTCTCCCTTTGACGACACTTGGCCAGGAGACAATCAGCGGCGTGATGATTCCGCCCTCGTGCATCCAGTTTTTGTAATACCGGTAGGGGGTATTGGAGACATTGGCCCAGGGTTCCTTGTAGGAGTCACTGGAACCTTTTTCGCCGGTGAGCACCCCGGGAAGATTGATATTTTCGTTGGAAACATTTTCATTGGCACCGCCATTGTCGGATAGAAAGATGATGATGGTATTGTCTGTTTTTCCCAACTTTTTCAGAGTATCGATGACCCGTCCGATGCCCTGGTCCATTCTGTCGATCATGGCTGCATAGACCTGCATTCTTCTGATCCATAAATCTTTATCTTCGGCAGTATCCCAGGCGGGAATTTTCGGTGTGCGCGGTGTTAGCTGTTGCTTTTCGCTGAGGAGACCCAGTTTGACCATTTTCCTATACCGTTCGATGCGAATGGAGTCCCAACCTTTGGCGTAGACTCCCTCGTATTTTTTAATGTCCTCCTGCAGGGCGTGGAGTGGCCAGTGCGGTGCCGTATAGGCGAGATAGAGGAAGAACGGCTGATCTTTCTTCGTTTGATTGTGTGATTCAATAAATGCTACGGCAGAATCAGAAAGGGCATCGGTCATGTAAAACCCTTTGGCTGGCGGAGTCCACGACTGATTCCCGTAGGCCATCTGCCTGATGGGGAGGTCCTTGCTGATTTCGAAATAACTGCAGGCCCCGCTGATCAGTCCAAAGTATTTGTCGAAGCCGCGTTGCATCGGCCAATGTTCCTGACGCTCACCAACATGCCATTTCCCAGAGAGGTAGGTGGAATATCCGGCTGACCGGAGCACCTCGGCAAGGGTAACGCTGTTTTTGTTTAAGAATCCCTGGTAAGGGCCTTCCTGGTAAGGGGCATCGGCTTTGGAGACCATGTTTCCCATCCCGGCTTCGTGGTTGTAGAGACCTGTTAGCAAGGAAGCCCGGGTTGGGCAACACTTGGCATTGTTGTAAAAATTCCGGAAGCGCAAGCCATTGGCTGCCAGCCGATCTATGTTAGGTGTGGCAATTTCACTTCCGTAGCACCCGATGTCCGAATAACCCATGTCGTCGGCCATGATCAGCACGATGTTGGGTCTCTTCTCCGGCACTTTATCCCGGGCATTCACAGTGAATCCTAACCCCGACAATGCAAGCAGGGGAAGGAAACCTGCCATGCCGTTGAATTTATAAAATTTGTTTTTCTTCATCTTTTACTGAAATTTGGGATTTGACCGATCAATCGGATCCAAACGTTTGCTTGCAGGAAACAGCTTCAGAAATAAATTATTAAATTGGTTTGCAACCGGCTACAATTTATTGACCAGCGGAACTATCCTCTGATCTGGATCAGCGATCGTCAGAATCGTCTGGCCATTCATTTTTTGAATGAAAAGGTCAACAGGATTTTTGAAGGATAGAATTATCTCCCCATTCCTGCGAAGCTCCTTCATCCCGGCAGCTGCTAGTTTATGGAGCCCCAGTTTTTTATCTGCAGCAATGATGGCGATTCCCTTGTAGCTGCCTGAATAGTCGTCGCCGTCGAGGTTCACCCTGAAAGTCGCCATGACATCCGTAATGAGTGAATTTCTGTCAATGAACACATAGGATCCGTCTTCATTTTTGCATCCGTCTGGCAGCAGGTTTTTGGATAAGCCAAGTTTTGGGAGTGCTTCTAACGAATAGCCTTTTACCGTAGCCTTATCCAGGATGGAGGCAAATCGTTTGGTGATGTTGTTGGCTTTGAAATCGTGGTCGGCGGTTCCTTCGATCATCAGCTTTCCACCCCTGGTCTCGTATTCTTCCAGAAATTTTAGTACGGGCTCTCTGGCGTATTGTGGGTTCAGATAGAGGATGGCGTCGAAGGTATGGCCGTTCAGGACGGGTTTGCCATTCTTGCCGATTTTTAGCTGGTTGGTGACGATCAGGTCAGAAGGGACCAATGCATTCAGGTAGCCGGCGTTCCAGATTTCGACGGCCTTTTCTTCGATACCCAATTTGTCGTTGATGTCGTAGGTGCCCCTGGCGGCCTGGTTGGGATACCAGTTGCTGAGGGCTTCTATCCCGAAAATGACCAGCAGGTTTATCTTCGGCAAAGCCGGATTTACTTTATTCAGCAATCGTGCACAATTCTCTATCTTGTTGATACCTGCGATGGCATCCGGAAATTCGAGGTCAAAACGGTTGGGACGCTTGTCGTTCAGCGCGTGGTAGTGGGTGCGGATTCCCCAGCGCAGATCGCTGAAAGATTTAATCAGAACCGGTTCCAGATTTGCATCGTAAAACTGGTTGTACATCGCATTTTTGGTATGAGCCATGGCAATCCCCATTTGGGTGGGAGTAGGTGTTCTCTCGTCTGTCTGGCCATAGTCACGCGGGGCACTCCACCAGCCGATGCCGTTGGCCCAAATCTCGTCGTTGATGAGGCTGTTGTGGTAGGTGTTGTGAATGCCGTTGAAAATATTCTTTCCGAAGATTTCTTTTGAATTAAGGTTGACAGCACTTTCTACACGCAAGGCTCCCTTCCTCATGAATTCCATGTATTCGTTGATGGCCTTTATCCGGATTTCAGGTTTCCCGGTAGGGGCGTAACGACCATCAAACAGGGTTTTCTCCAAAGAGTGACCGGTGGTTTTCAGATAGGCCGCAGCCATGGCTGTCGAATACCATCTTCCGCGGAAAGGATCTCCTGCCTTGAGATCGACGTTCCTGGCAACGAATTTGTTGCCATATTCATCGAGGGCAAAACCATCGAAAGGAATGTCGGAATAGGCTTTCATGGCTTCCGTGAAGCCGTTGATCTCGACCTCTCCCCACATGCTGCTCTGGCTACATGTCTGACGGGTCATGACACAGGCGGTAAATCCGTTTAGTGTGGGACCTCCATTAATTTTTACGACAACGGTGGCTTTGTCCGGTGTATATGTCTCGCACAGTCCGGTAATATCTTTCAGGGTGGCCGGATCGTAAAATCCTTCTGCCGTTTTCTTAAAGGCATATACCTTGAAGAGGTCTGAATGAAGCAGCCGATCCGCAAACCGGATGTACTTTGCAGTAGCAGTATACGTTGCATTACCCGATTGGTCGAGGGAGACTTCGTGTTCCACAATCATCTGTTGGGAGCCGGTTGAGGTGGAATCCTTGTAGTTGCCCCAAAGCTGTAATCCGACTTTCAAACCTTTTTTATGTGCCTGGGATACAATTTTCTGAAAAACGGGATGAAAGACCTTGTAGTCGTAGAAAGAGGCACCATCCCGGGCGGTCAGGAAGAGCAGCGTATAGGGACAATTTTTTGCGATGTTTTCGAGGTGCGAAAGGTATTGATCTTCCGGCACCAGGTTGGGAGAAATAAACCAATATCCTATTTCAGGATGATTTTCATTTTTAAATTTTGGTACATAGTTGACCGTTTGTGCTTCCGTCATTTTTATACACAGGAACAGCATTAAAAGAGAAAGAAATATTTTTTTCATTGCACTTTTGGATAATGGTTTTCAACCTTTGGTTGTGGTAAATATCAGCTTATTTGCGATATACCACTTCCCGTGACAAGTTGGAAGAGGTGTTACCATGGGCATGGCCGGATCAAACCCGGTACATGGGAACAAATTTTCCGGAGCAGGTTAACTGTGGAAAACGCTCTGTTTTACCTGACCGATTAGGAACGAAGGTGAAAAAGGAACTTGCTTATAAAAAAAGTAGTAGGATAAGAAAAAAAGGGAAGAAGGACCGATTCCTTCTTCCCTTTGGAATAGTTAACTCTTCCGTAAAAGAGATGAAAGTCTAGTAGCCGTCGTTTTGCTGAATCCGTGGATTGGAGTTGTCCAGCATGCCCTGTGGAATTGGCCTAACAAGATGTTTGGCTGAGATGAGCGGGATACCGGTCAATCCGTAGGAGGTCCATGGATTGTATTTGGAGGCACGTGCAATCAGCGTACCTGTCCGTTTCAGGTCAAACCATCTTTGGTTTCCTTCGCCAAGCAGTTCCCTGGCGCGTTCATCCAGAATCATGTCAATGTTGATGGTTCCGGCAGTAGCCCTGTAAGAAACCACGTTGGTGACAGGGTCATTGACCAATTCCGGATTGGCGGCACGCATTGGAGATTTGCCGGCATTGGCACTTCCCAGGGCGCGGTCAAGGATTTTGTTGTAATATACGTCGGCGGTTCCAAGAACGGCACCTGTTGCTCCTTTTACGATTGCCTCAGCGGCCATCAGGTATACTTCTGCAGAGCGAAAGAGTGGGTCGTTGAAGGTGGAGTAACCGTCACCGTAAGTAATTCCGGGCTGGAAGAACTTCCAGACCATGGGGGCACCACCGGCAAGGACGTCGACGATGGGAGTGGTTCCGGTGATGTAACCCAATCCAACATATTCGTTGGTGTTGATGACAGAGTACTTCTTGGTACCACCCTGAATGTCTACGCCTCTTTGGGCGGCTGTCGTGACAGGATTGGTCCAGGGCATGGCTACTGCGGTTGTGTCACTGATTGCATAGGTCAATGTCAAAGACTGTGGAAATGGTTTGTTGGATGCCAGTGAAATGGAGCCGGCAGTTGTTGCATACGAAACGCTGTTGAAGGTCGCATTGTATCTCGGGTCGAGTTTTGGATCGAAGAGACGGTAGGCCGCCCAGGTACAGATTTGTGAAGGGAGGAACCTGTTGTAGGCAGAAGTTCTTGCCTGTTGGGCCACACCGCTTGGCCCGCCGGAGAACATCTCGTGCATGTTATTTCCAAGGGTGGTAGTTCCAACACTTGGGTCACCCTGATAGCTGGATGCATTGGCATACTGGATGGCGAAGATTACTTCGGCACTCTTGTTGCAGGTTGCGACGGACGAGACGGCAGTGGCAGTTTCCTTGTTTGGATTGATGTTGTGTAGTGGCCACAGGTTGTTCCAGTTTGTTTCCAGCGGATACAATCCGGAGGAGATGATCTGGTCACACAATTGCAGGGCACTGGTAAAATCAGCACTAGATCCACCAAGGGCATTGTTGAAGTTCCAGCCTCTGGTCAGATAGACACGTGCCAGCAGGAATTTGGCTGCACCTTGGGTAACACGACCTACATCTTTTTGTTTGGCGGGTAATTTGGCTACACATTCCGTGAGATCCGTAATCATTTGTGTATAAATATCCTTGGAAGCGTTTTTTGTTACGGCGAGGGAGGCAGTAGTTGTTTCAACCAGTGGCATTGGGATGTCACCCCAGGTTTGAACTGCCCAGAAATAGGAGAGTGAGCGGAGAAACTTTGCTTCGGCGATTCTTACATTCTTGGCAGAGTCGGCCATGTCGGTGATACCTGGTGCCCTGGAAACGACGGCGTTACATCTGTTGATCTCTCGGTAAAGAAAATCCCAAAGCGTTTGAAGTTCACCCAATGAGGCATTCAGACGGATGTCGTATTGGTCGTATGAACTTCCCAGCGGATTGGGCTGGTTAAAATAGATGCCTCCCCAGCCACCTGCAGCGAAGATGTCGGTCCCTTGAAAATCAAGGACTCTTTGCTGGGTAATGTCCCTGAGTAAGGGATAACAAGAGGTTACCAGGCTTTCAAAACCTGCTGCATTGGTATAGTAGTTGTCGGTGGTTCTGTTTCCCGGGTTGACTTCAGTGAGAAAACTCTGCTTGCACCCTGCTCCAATAATTACAATCAATGAGATGTAAATTAAAGCTTGTCTGGATATTTTAAAAATATTCATAAGATTTATTTTTAAATGTTTTTTAAGTGTTTAGAAACCAAGATTTAAACCGAATGTATAGACGATATTCGGCACGTCATCGATGTAGGCACTTGAATTGTATTCAGGATCGAGACCGTGATATTTACTAAACACAAATGGATTAGTTATTTGGAGGTAGACGCGAACTTTGTCAATTTTAAGTTTGTCAAGAATGGTCTTGGGCATGGTATAACCAACTGTGATATCAGATACCCTCAGGTAACTGGCATCTTCATATTGGATGGCAGCCTTGTAGGGTTGAGAAATACCGGGGCCATAAAAAGTGTTGATCGGATTCTTCCTGGTCCAATAATCCAGTACGATGTGGTTGTACCGCGTGTTGGTGTAGTCACCCATGGTACCGGCCAGCAGGTTGTTGTTGTACATGGTTCCGTTTCTGTAGTAGAGTTGGAAGGAGAGATCAAAATCCTTGTAGGTTACCCGGTTGGTCATGCCCATGATGTAGTTGGGCAACTGAGTACCGAGTACCTGGCGGTCATCCTTACCTGTTGCAGCGGAGATGACACCATCCTTGTTGGTATCCACGACTTTAACTGATCCGGGTGACTGACCGAATGATTTTGCAGCGATACTGTCTGATATCTGCCAAATTCCTGCGAATTTGTAGTCATAGTAGGATTTTACGGGTTGTCCGACAAACAGGCTGTTTCCAATGATGGCAGAAACGCCGTTGGCCAGGGCATCAATCCGGTTGATGTTTTTGGAGAAATTCCAGGAGGTGGTCCAGGAAAGATCTTTTCTGTCGATATTTCTGGTGTTGATCAACAGTTCGATACCCTTGTTTGAAATTTCACCCACGTTGGCAAAGACCGAATTGAATCCGTAGGAAGTCGGCAGATTTTCCTGTAGGATCAGGTCCTTGGTTTTTTTCTTGTAGACCTCAATGGCTGCGGTAATCCTGTTTTTCAGGAATCCCAGGTTTAATCCCAGGTTGAATTCCTGGCTTCTTTCCCACTTCAGGTCTTTGTTCCCCAGGTTCCCCGGAGCAAAACCATTTCCGAGGGTCTGGTCGTAACTGTAGATGGTGTTCAGGATGGAGGCTTGCGTGCTGTATGGAGCTACGTTGGAGTTACCTACCTGTCCATAACTTACCCTCAGTTTCAGGTCGGAAAAGAGGTTGGTTCTTTTGATGAAAGGTTCTTCCACCAATCTCCAGGCCAGTGCCGCGGAGGGGAAAAAGGCCCATTTGTTTGCATCTCCCAACTGGGAAGCACCGTCACCACGACCCGTCAGGGTAAGGAGGTATTTCTCGTCGTAGGAGTAGTTAAATCTGCCCATGTAGGATTCCAGAGAGTTCATTTTGTAACTGCTGGTGACCCCGGTGATGTTGGCATTTCCTGCAGTTCCCACGTTGTACCAGACAGAGGCATAAGGAAGATTCTGAACAGCAATGGAGTAAGTCTCTGCGATATTTTTGAAGGCACTCTGCAAAACAGTCGCATTCAATTTGTGTTTTCCTTTTGAGAAAATGTAATTCAACTGGTTGTCGAAGGTATAGCTTGCGTTGTCGGCGGTCGAATAGGTGGCCCTTGGAAGGTTGACCCCCGCGCGGTCTTTGGTATAGGTCCCCCTGTAGTCACCCTGGCGCTGGTCAATGATCGAAGCGGAGATGGATGATTTGAAAGTCAGGCCCTTCATCAGGGTAAGCTCTACAAAGGCATTTCCCATTTCGTTGGCGACCTTGGTTTCAAACTGGTAGTTGGCAGGATTGGCCTCCACCAGCGGATTGAGAACCTGGTTGTCCTTGATGCCCATCCAGACAGCATATCCATTCCAGGCACCCTGGTTCAAGTCATAACCGTCACCTGGGTTGGTCAGATCCTTGTACATTACCACGCCGGTTGGTCTTGCACGGTAAGCAGAACGCAAGGCTTCATAGGAACCGGTTGGGTTGGTACTGTAGTTCAAATAGGCGGTAATTCCTACCCGCAGGTAATCTGTAATTTTGCTGTCGAGGGCACCGTTCAGACTGTATTTCTTGAAGGTACTGCCGGGGATGTTGCCATCTTCCTGGATGTAGCCGCTTGAAAAACGGTAGGTTGTACCGGTTGAACCGCCGGTAACGGCCACTGTGGTTCCCATGGTTGCACTCGGTTTGGTCAAAAGATCTACCCAGTTGGTACTCTTGCCACTGTTGATCATCGCCATTTCATTGGTGGAGAAAGTTACTGGCGAACCAAGGTTCAAAACGGCATCCGTGACCACCATTTTATAGAATTGCTGCGCATTCTGGAGATTGGGCAAGTGAGCAGGAGTCTTGATACCCCGGTAAGAGTCGATGGTTACCTTTGGTCTGCCTGAGGCTCCTTTTTTAGAGGTGATGATGACGACCCCGTTGGCACCCCGTGATCCGTAAATGGCGGTGGAGGAAGCATCCTTCAAAATGTCGATGGACTGAATATCCGCGGGGTTGATATCTCTTAGCCTGCCACCGATTACTCCGTCGATGACTACCAAAGGTTCGGTCACCCCGGTAATGGTATTTTCACCACGAATGTCGATGCTGAATGCCTGTCCCGGCAAGTTGCTGCCTTTCAGAACGACCACCCCGGGAACCTGGCCTTGAAGGGCCTGGGTAGCATTGGCAGGAGAGGTCCTGACGATATCGGCTGCTCCGATGGAGGCGACGGCACCCGTGAGGTCTTTCTTCTTTACTGTTCCGTATCCAATAACCGCAACTTCCTCAATTCCTACTGTTTCCTGATCCAAAATTACGTTGATGACAGGCTTGCCAGCATAGGCAATCTCCTGAACCTTCATGCCCACAAAGGAGTAGCGCAAGATGGCGTTGGCAGGAACATTCGAGAGCGTATAATTGCCATCCAGGTCGGTGATGACCCCGATGGTTGTTCCGGGTACAGAAACAGTAACTCCCGGTAGGGTAGCACCCGTAGCATCCGTAACTTTTCCTTTGACTTTCCCGCCTGCCTGGGGAGCAGATGCATTGGAAGTCTCTGGAAAGAGAACGATCTGACGGTTGACAACCCTGAAATTTACATCGGTTCCATCAAACAGTTTCTGAAGAACCAGATCGATGTTTTCGGCTTTGGCTTCCAGGTTGACCTTGCGTTCAACATCCACCTGGTTGTTGTCGTACATGAAAAAGAATTCGCTCTGGGTTTCAATTTCGGCCAGAACATCTTTTACCTGTCCATTCTGAATATTCAGGTTCAGCTTGGTCTTTTGGGCATAGCTGGCTGAATAAGCGTTCAGGATATTCAGAACCAGCAAGAATAGCGTTAATCGCATAGTTAGTAGGATTTTTTGCACCACCCTGTTTCGATGGCACGCCAGCGTTAAGTTTTTTTTCATAATTTTGAATGATTTAGTGTTGAATTGCTTTGCAGACCATTTTTGCGAAATTCCCTGCATCCCAATTCGGTTGAACAATAAACTAAGTTAGAAACAGGGAGTCTCGAACACTTCCTGTTTTTTTGTCACTACGATTTCATTTTTTGTTTGTATTTGATAGTTATTTGATCTCCTTCAATTCTATAGTCGATGGGTGTAATGATGGTAATCAATTCAAGCACCTCTTTCAAGCTTTCCGTCTTCACCTTGAATGTGTATTTGTGGAGGGAGTAGAGGGAACGATCGAACTTAATATCTACTCCGTACCATCCACTCAGATAGCGAACAACATCTTCCAATGGTTGATTTCTGAATATGAGTATGTTGTTAATCCAGGAGGTCGAGGCCTCGAGGTTGGGTGATTGCTGAACTCTTCCGACACCTTTGGCATAGATCAGCTGTTGTCCTGGAATCAAATCCGTGATTGTTGCATTCTGAAGGTCAAGAACTTTCACCTTACCGGAAATAAGTGTCACATCAGCCAAATCTTTCGTTTCATCCTCTTTTACGTTGAAGCAGGTTCCAAACACTTTTACCTGTAATTTATTGCCGTGAACCAGGAAAGGATGATTGGGGTCTTTTTCCACCTGGAAGTAACACTCTCCCTTCATCCAGACTTCCCGGTTGTTTGCCGAATAATTGGATGGATACCAGATCTCTGCCCCTGAATTCAACCATACCGTGCTGCTGTCCGGCAGGATGATGTGGGTCTTGTTGCCTTTCGGAGAGATGATTTTGGAATAGGAAAGAAGGGAAGTAGGTTGTGCGGTTTTATCATTGACCGTCATTCCAGCCCAAAAAACCAAAGCCAGAACCGCTGCGGCTGCCGCAATCCTGACGAAAAGGGAGTAGGTTCTGTTCTGCCGGGGCTGGTATTTGATTTTTTCCATCAATTTGTCCCAGTTGTAGCTCATATCTGGCTGGTAGTATTCAGGTTTGGTTTTGGTAACGGACCAGACCTGAACGATCTCCTTCAGAATCAGACTATTGTCATCCGACGAATCGAGCCAGACCTGAATTAGTTTCAAATCCTCAGCCACGGCTTCGCCTTTCAACTTAGCCGAAATTGCTTCCCAGGGAATATTTTGATTTTGCATTTTTTTTCCTTCTTGTATTAATAGTCGTGGAAATGAAGGTTATCCCTCAACGAAAAGTTAAATATTTTAAAAAAAAATATAATGACCCTTCCATTGCCATTTGGTTCTCCTTATCTGATGGATAAAAAATCTTACTTAAAAAGATAAGGAAGGATCCAGGCTATAAAAATTTGTTTGTAAAAAGGGCGGAGTGATTCACGAAGTTTCCGCAATGCAATTCCTACGTGATTTTCAACGGTCTTGGGGGTGATGCCGAGTTGGGCGGCAATCTCCTTGTGAGACAGGTTCTCCTCCCAGGCCATCAGATAAATTTGCCTGCTCTTTTCCGGAAGGTCGGAGATGGCTTTGTTGATGAATCCCCTAAGTTCAACCTCTTCCATGAAATGCTGTGAGCTCACTTCTTCTGTTTTGCCAACATCCCCCAGATCCAGCGACGTGAAAATGGCTCTGTGCTCTCTCCTGTAATGGCTGATGGCCCTGTTTTTTGCCGAAGAATAGAGGAATGACTTGAAATTTACCCTGATCTGGAGTGTCTCCCGTTTTTCCCAGACAAATTCATAAATTTCGAGGGCTACTTCTTCGGAGAATTCTTTGGAATGAAGGTAAATGCGGAGAAAGTTACAGAGATCTGCAAAGTGACGGTCAAACAAATACCTATAGGCAGCAAGATCACCTGCAGCCAATTTCAGTAATGCCTCTTCATCGCTTTGGAAGTTTTGGTTAAGCATCGGTGCTAAGAAAATTCCTGTCCGTACTCTTCATCAACAAATATAGCAATTAATCACCGGATAAATTTTACCGAATTATTTGGCAGTAGCTTTTTCTGCTGCTTTTTTGCCAACCATCTGGATTACCTCATCGTCGCTAAATTCTTCGCAATGTCCTGCCATGGATGTGAAGTGGATGATTGCATCCGATTTGGGGTTTTCAGTTTTATCGAGAAACATCTTCAGAAACCGGGTGGCCACATTGGAATAGAGGTCATCCATGTCGCCGGTCCAGATCCAAATCTTGCCCTGCAACTTGGGTCCAAGCGT
>Ga0209697_10005898_pt1 | contig 15055 bp, 14 predicted proteins | sample AliMusrvi5mmetaG_FD_184115 | JGI IMG/M metagenome (GOLD analysis project Ga0209697, IMG submission 184115) | Freshwater lake bacterial and archeal communities from Alinen Mustajarvi, Finland, to study Microbial Dark Matter (Phase II) - Alinen... | ecosystem: Environmental > Aquatic > Freshwater...
GTCCGTGCCTGCGCACGCGTTGATGGATCGCCTGGCAGAGATGTTTCCACAAGCGTATGCCAGCAAGGCGCAGTTGCGAACGCTACAGCGTCGAATAAAGGAATGGCGTGCCGAACGCGCCAAGGAGATGATCTTGGGCCGGCTGTTCAAATCGGCAAGCCTTGCGGCCCATGTGTGAGCAGCGCCGCATCATCGGCGAGCGCGCCGGGCTTGCCTTCAATCGCGCTACGCGCACATTCCGGCAAGCCCGGCGCAAACAATTGCCCGGCGACCCCGAATGAAAGACGAAAACAGGGAAAACGACATCGACCAGGGGAGTAACATTCCCTCGTGAGGCAACACGAACCATCAGCATGATCGTCACTGACCCGCGCCTGATGGCGCGCTATGCCCAAAGCCGCTCGCTGCGCAAGGGCCAGGCGAGCGCGGACCTGTAAGCAGTGCGATTGCCTCGCGCTGGTTGCTTCTGGCGCCTGAAGCTTATTTCAGACCCAGCGGGGTGGGCACCGTACGGGCGTACTGGTGCACCTGGCGGTCGGCCTGTGCGCCGACGTCCAACGCAATGCCGCCTGCCTCCCAGGCCAGTGCGGCGCGGTTCAACGCGTGCTGGGCGTATCGGCTGGCTTTTCGTTCGTCGCCCTCATCGAGCAGCGACGCTGCCAATTGATGATGCCTTGCCGCTTCCTCGTGGTGTTCCGCCGCTTTGCGGTGATGAGCCTGCGAGGTGGCGTCAGGGGGCTGGTCTGTAAACAATGCATTGATGTCGCTCATGGTGTCTCCTGTCTGGGCCGTTTACGGTTTGCATGGTAAGTGCCGAGCGCGCATCGGTCTGTCTGCTGCCACACGGAGCGAAAAGCGGGTTTTTCATCTCTATCGCCCTCGGCAAACCCCGCTTGTCTCGCCCGAAACGAATATAATTTTGCAAATCATCGGCAATACAAATACCGTTGGTTGGCGGGCTGATGACACATAGTCCTGGCTGACGCCGTGCAGAGCCGTCGCACGCGCCGGATGCCAGGCCGGTAGCGGTTCCGACGGCGCTTGATCGGAGAAGGTAAACGAAGAGCAGGCTTCAAAACGATGTTGACCTGAGGCAAGCCACGAAACATTGTGAACGTTGCCAGCATTTTGGCGGCTGGTTTGGATCCGGTGCGACTAGTCCGACCGCCGTGACCCTGAATTGCGAATGCAGGCATCCGAGCGTTGGACGAGCTCTGTCCGGACAAGTCTATGGTTGTTGCCATTGGGCGATTAGAGGGTGATTCCTTCCGAATCGATGCCCGCCAAAGAAAAAGGGTTTGTCATTACTTGCGTAACAACAAACCCTTGAATCTGATGGTGCCGGAGAGATGAATCGAACACCCGACCTTCTCATTACGAATGAGCTGCTCTACCGACTGAGCTACACCGGCCTACCGGCGTGAATTATAGCCGGCGATATCAGTCGGCCAGCGCGCGCGTGACGACTTCGCGCACGTCCTTGCTAAGGTCGCTCTTGGCGGCAACGCGGGCAATGGCTTCGCGCGCGGCGCTGCGGTGCGGCTCGGCGAGCTTCTTCCAGCGGTCCAGGGCGCGCGCCAGGCGCGCGGCCACCTGCGGGTTGAAGCTGTCGAGTTCCATCACGCGCTCGCTCCAGAACACGTAGCCGGCGGCATCGGGCCGGTGGAAGGCCGCCGGGTTGGCGCTGCAGTAGCTGAAGATGACGCTGCGCGCGCGGTTCGGATTGCGCAGATGGAAGTCCGGGTGGTTCAGCAACTGGCGCACCAGCGGCAGCACCTGCCCGCCACGGTCGCAGGCGCCGGCCTGCAGCGCGAACCACTTGTCGAGCACCAGGTCTTCCTTGGCGAACAGCGTGTGAAAGCGCGCGAGCGCCGGCGCTGCCAGCTCGTGCCCGCTGTTGACGAGCGCGCTCAGCGCGTTGAAGCGGTCCGTCATGTTGCCGGCGTCCTTGAAGCGCTGGTAGGTCTTGCCGGGCCAGACGCTGTCGGCCTTGCCGCGCGCCGCCAGGCACAGGTGCGCCAGTGCCATGCCGGCCAGGGCGCGGCGCCCCGCCGACAGGGCATCGGGCCGGTAGGCGCCGTTCTCGCTGTGGCTCTCGAAAGCCCATTGCCAGTCGGGCGCCAGCGCGTCGGCCAGCTGCGCGCGCATGGCTTCGCGCACCGCGTGGATGCGCTGCGGGTCGACCACGTCGAGCTGCTCGGCGATGTAGGTCTCCGAGGGCAGGGTGAGCACCAGTTCCTTGAAGGCGGCGTCGAGCCCGGGGTGGCGCAGCACGCTGCGCATGGCTTCGACACAGGCCGCATCGAGCACTCCGGCGTCGTTGGCGCTATCGCTGGTGACGGCCTTGACGATGCTGCGCAGCGCCAGGCGCTGCCCGCCTTCCCAGCGGTTGAACGGATCGGGGTCATTGGCCAGCAGCGTCAGCAACTCGGCGTCGCTGTAGTCGAAGTCCAGCAGCACCGGCGCGCTGAAACCGCGCAGGATGGAGGGCACCGGCGCCTCGTCCACGTTGACGAAGGTGATGGCTTCGCCGGGTTGGCTCATCACGAACAGGTGGCTGTCGGTGGCTTCGCCGTCGCGGCCCCGCACTTGCAGGGGCAAGGTGGCGCCATTGGCGCCGAGCAGGCCGATCTGCACCGGGATCACGAACGGCTCCTTGTGCGCCTGGCCCGGCGTGGCCGCGCACTGCTGGCTGAAGTTCAGCGTGTAGGTGCGCGCCTGCGCGTCGAACTGGCCGCTGGCCTGCAGGCGCGGTGTGCCGGCCTGGCTGTACCAGCGTTTGAACTCGGGCAGCAGGCGTGCCAGATCGGATGCCGGATTGGCGTCGGCGATGGCTTGTGCGAAGTCGTCGCAGGTCACGGCCTGTCCGTCATGGCGCGCGAAGTACAGCGTCATGCCCTTGGCAAAGCCGGCGCGCCCGACCAGGGTCTGCATCATGCGCACGACCTCGGCGCCTTTTTCGTAGATGGTGACGGTGTAGAAGTTGTTGATCTCGACGTAGCTGTCAGGCCGCACGGGGTGCGCCATCGGGCCCGCGTCCTCGGCGAACTGCACGGTGCGCAGCACGCGCACGTCCTCGATGCGCTTGACGGCGCGCGCCGATGCGTCGCCGCACAGGTCCTGCGAGAACTCCTGGTCGCGGAACACCGTCAGGCCTTCCTTCAGGCTGAGCTGGAACCAGTCGCGGCAGGTGATGCGGTTGCCGGTCCAGTTGTGGAAGTACTCGTGGCCGACGACGCTCTCGATGTTTGAGTAGTCGGCATCGGTGGCGGTGGCCTGGTTGGCCAGTACGTACTTGGTATTGAAGATGTTGAGGCCCTTGTTCTCCATGGCGCCCATGTTGAAGTCGCTGGTGGCGACGATCATGAAGCGCTCCAGGTCCAGCGGCAGACCGAAGCGCGCCTCGTCCCAGACGACGGAGGCCATCAGCGAGTTCATGGCGTGCTCGGTCTTGTCGAGGTCGCCCGCGCGCACGTAGACCTGCAGCAGGTGCTCCTTGCCGGCGCGCGAGGTGATGCGCTGTTCGCGGCACACCAGCTGCCCGGCCACCAGCGCGAACAGGTAGGAGGGCTTGCGGTGCGGATCGACCCAGGTCGCGAAATGGCGGCCCTCGTTGCCGGCGCCTTCGAGCGGGCCTGAGTCCACGAGGTTGCCGTTGGACAGCAGCACCGGATACTTCTGCTTGTCGGCGCGCAGCGTGACGCTGTAGCTGGCCATGACATCGGGGCGGTCCATGAAGTAAGTGATGCGCCGGAAGCCCTCGGCCTCGCACTGCGTGAAGAAGGATTCGTTGCTGACGTACAGGCCCGACAGCTTGCTGTTCTTGGCCGGCGCGCAGGTGGTGAATATCTCCAGATCGAAAGAACCCTCGGCCGGCAGGTTGTCCAGCACCAGCTGGCTGTTTTCCATTTTGAACGAGGTGCCCTGGCCGTTGACCAGCACGCGCGCCAGATTGAGTTCTTCGCCGTCGAGCCGCAGCGGCTGGGCGGCAACGTCCGGATTGCGGCGCAGCGTCATTTTGTTGAGGACGCGGGTCTTGGCCGGGTCGAGGTCAAAACACAGGTTGACGGTGTCGATCCAGAACGCGGGTGCCGCGTAGTCGGCGCGCAGGGTCACCGTGGTCGGGCCGTCGGCTTCACGAGGTAGCAACATGCAGATTCTCCAGAAAATTCGATTGGATCAAGTCAAGGTAATTGCCGACGCTGGTCAGCACGTGGGGGCCGGCCAGCTGCTCGGCCGTGTGCGAGGTGCAGACGGCGACGGCGCGCATGCCGGCGCGGCGCGCCGCTTCGATGCCGAGTGGCGCGTCCTCGAACACGATGCAGGCGTGCGCCGGCGTGTTCATGCGCCGCGCGGCTTCGAGAAAGATGGCCGGGTCCGGCTTGCCGGGCAGGCCTTCGTCGCCGCCGACCACCGCATGCGGCGGCGTCGGCAGTTTCAGGTTCGAGAACGCAAAGGCGATGTTGTGCCGGTCGCCGGCGGTGCCGACGCCGACCTTCAGGCCGCGCTCGCGCGCCTGTTGCGAGAACGTCGTGAAGCCCGCCACTTCCGCGAACACCGGGGCATAGAGTGCGCGGTACAGGTCTTCCTTTTCCTGGATCAGCGCGTGGGCTTCGGCTTCGTCGAGGTCGCGCCCGAACAGATCGCACATGCACTCGATGCCGGTGCGCCCGGTGGTGCGGCGCATCAGCTCATCGACGTCGATCGCCATGCCGTGGCGCTGCGTGAACGCGATCCAGCTCTGCGCGTGCCAGGGCATGGAGTCGATCATGGTGCCGTCCATGTCGAAGATCAGGGCCTGCACCTGCATCACACGCCCTGCTTCAGGGACGCTTCGATGAACGGGTCGAGATCGCCATCGAGCACCTTCTGCGTCGCCGAGGTTTCGTAGTTGGTGCGCAGGTCCTTGATGCGGCTGTTGTCGAGCACGTAGCTGCGGATCTGGTGGCCCCAGCCGACATCGGTCTTGGAGTCTTCGAGCTTTTGCTGTTCGGCCTGGCGCTTGCGCATCTCGTGGTCGTATAGGCGGCTGCGCAGGCGCTTCCAGGCGACGTCGCGGTTGCCGTGCTGGCTGCGCCCGTCCTGGCACTGCACCACGATGCCGGTCGGCAGGTGGGTCAGGCGCACGGCCGAGTCGGTCTTGTTGATGTGCTGGCCGCCAGCGCCGCTGGCGCGGAAGGTGTCGACGCGGACATCCGAAGGGTTGATGTCGATCTCGATCGAGTCGTCCACCTCGGGGTAGACGAAGACCGAGGCGAACGAGGTGTGGCGACCGCCCGACGAGTCGAACGGCGACTTGCGCACGAGGCGGTGCACGCCGGTCTCGGTGCGCAGCAGGCCGAACGCGTATTCGCCCTCGACCTTGATCGTCGCGCCCTTGATGCCGGCGGTATCGCCCGCGGTCTCGTCCTCGATCGTGACGGTGAAGCCCTTGCGCTCGGCGTAGCGCAGGTACTGGCGCAGCAGCATGCTGGCCCAGTCGCAAGCCTCGGTGCCGCCGGCGCCGGCCTGGATGTCGACGAAGGCGTTCATCGGATCGGCCGGGTTGTTGAACATGCGGCGGAATTCCAGCCCCTCGATGATGGCGGCGAGCTTGGCGGTGTCGGCTTCGATGGTGACCAGGCCGGCCTCGTCGTTGTCGGCCTTGCTCATCTCGAACAGTTCGCTGTTGTCGGCGAGTTCGCTGGTGAGGCTGTCGAGCGTCACCACGACGCCGTCGAGCGCCTTCTTTTCGCGGCCCAGTTCCTGGGCGCGCTTGGGGTCATTCCAGACGCTGGGGTCTTCGAGCGAGGCGTTGACGGTTCTCAGGCGTTCCGATTTGGCAGCGTAGTCAAAGATACCCCCGTAACTCGAGCGTGCGTGCGCTCAGGTCAGCGAGTTTGGTGCCGATGAGGTTGATGCGTTCTGCTTCCATGATGACTATCCTTGTTTTGTGTGAAATGACGGGGAGGGCGGCACGTGCCGCCAAGCGGCAAGAAGTGCGCTCGAACCCCGATGTGGGCGTATTTTCTCACGCCAAGGCTTCGGCCTGCGGCGTGGCGCCGCGATGGCCCTGCGGATCAGGCGATGAAGCGGTCGATCAGCGCCGCCAACTGCTCGGGCTGGTCGTGGTGCAGCATGTGGCCAGCGTCGGTGATATGCGCGATTTCCACCTGCGGCACGGCCTTGAGCCGCTTGTGGAACTGCGCCAGCGTGAACTTGCCCTTCCACCACATTTCCATGCTGTTGTCGGAGGCTTCCACCGCCAGCACCGGCATGCCGATGCGTTTGTAGATCTCCAGCACTTCGTCAACGCGGTAGAGCTGGCCGTTGTGAACCTTGTGCGCCGGGTCGCCCAAAATGCACCATCGGCCCTGCGCGTCTTGCCGGGCCCAGTGCTGCGCCAGCCAGCGCGCCTTGTCGGCGCCCAGGCGCGGGTTGGTCTTCATCAGGCGCTGGGCCACGCCCTCCAGGCTGGCATAGGCCTTGAGGTCGAGCTCGCCCCGGTGCAGTTCCTTGAGGTGGTCGAACCACTTGGCATAGCGGCCCGGCGCCTCGTCGGGCGTGGTGGCCGGCATGCCGAAGCCTTCAAGGTTGATCAGGCGGCGGATGCGTTCCGGGCGAATGCCGGCGTACAGCATGGCCACGTTGCCGCCCATGCTGTGGCCGACCAGGTTGACCTGCACGCCCGGGGCGTAGTGGTCGAGCAGGAAGTCCAGATCGGCCAGGTAATCGGGGAACCAGAAGTGGTCGACGCCGCCGCGGTAGTCGCCCACATCCTGCTGCGCGCCGCCCGGCGTCAGGCCGAAGCCGCGCCAGTCCGGCGCAATGACGTAGTGGTCGTGGCTGAGCGCGTCCACCACGAACTGGTAGCTCGCCGCCACGTCCATCCAGCCGTGTACCATGACCAGCGGCGTCTTCCCCGGCGCGGACTCACCCCAGATCTGAACATGGTATTGCAGCTTGCGGATCGGGACGAACTCGCTGCGGAAGAGGCGTTTGGCTTGGTACATTCGCAGCATCATACGGAGACACATCGTGCAAGTCAGTCAAGGAAGAGACAAACCGGCAGCAAGGGCCGCAGACAACTACGCTGCGCTGCATGGAAGCTTTCAATGGCAGGTGCCGGCCCTGTTCAACATCGGCGAGGCCTGCTGCGCGCGCTGGGCCGCGCTGCCCGATGCGGCCGGGCGCATCGCGATCCAGGCGCTCGATGCCAGCGGTACGAGCCGCAGTTACAGCTACCTGGAATTGCAGCAGCAGGCGGCGCGTCTGGCGCGCGTGCTCGCCAGTCTGGGCGTGGCGCGTGGCGACCGCGTCGCCATCGTGATGCCGCAGCGCTTCGAGACCGCAGTGGCCTACATGGCCGTGCTGCAAATGGGCGCGGTGGCCATGCCGCTGTCCATGCTGTTCGGACCGGAAGCGCTGGAGTTCCGGTTGCAGGACAGCGACACCAAGGTTGCCATTTGCGACGAGAGCTCGATCGCCAATGTGCTCTCGATCCGCTCGTCCTGCCCGAAGCTGCGCCACGTCCTCGGTGTGGACGGCGCCGCCGCGCGGGCCGACCTCGACTATGCGAAGGCCCTGGCGCAGGTCGCGCAGGGCCTGCCGCTGGCGCCGACCCGGGCCCAGGAGCCGGCCGTGCTGATCTACACCAGCGGCACCACCGGCAACCCGAAGGGCGCGCTGATTCCGCACCGCGCCCTGATCGGGAACCTGACCGGTTTCGTCTGCAGCCAGAACTGGTTCGGCTTCGACGGCCGCGACAACGCCGGCACCGAGGCTGTGTTCTGGTCGCCGGCCGACTGGGCCTGGACCGGCGGGCTGATGGACGCGCTGCTGCCGACGCTGTACTTCGGCCGCCCCATCGTCGGCTTCAACGGGCGCTTTGGCCCGCAGGCGGCGCTCGAGCTGATGCAGCGTTTCGGCGTCACGCACACCTTTTTGTTCCCGACCGCGCTCAAGGCATTGATGAAGGCGTTTCCGGGAACTGCGAGCGCGACGGTGCGCTCGCAGTTCGGTCTCAAGCTGCAGGCCATCATGAGCGCGGGCGAGGCGGTGGGCGATGCCGTGTTCGACTACTGCCAGCGCCAGCTCGGCGTCACGTTGAACGAAATGTTCGGCCAGACCGAGATGAACTACATCGTGGGGAATTGCTCCGTCCAGTGGCCCGCCAGGGCCGGCAGCATGGGCAAGGGCTATCCGGGGCACCGTGTCGCCGTGATCGACGACGATGGCAATGAATGCGCGGTCGGCGTGGCCGGTGACGTGGCGCTGAACCGCTTCGATGTGCACGGTCACCCGGATCCGATCTTCTTTCTCGGCTACTGGAAGAACGAGGCGGCGACGCTGGGCAAGTACACCGGCGACTGGTGCCGCACCGGCGACCTGGCCACGCGCGATGCCGATGGCTACCTCTGGTACCAGGGCCGCTCCGACGACATCTTCAAGGCGGCGGGTTACCGCATCGGTCCCGGCGAGATCGAGAACTGCCTGGTCAAGCATCCGGCGGTGGCCAACGCGGCGGTCGTGCCGAAGCCCGACCGCGCGCGCGGCGCGCTGGTCAAGGCCTACGTCGTGTTGGCGCCCGATTTCATCGCCGCCAACGACTACCGCATCGGCGCCGACGCGCAGTTCGACGCGGAACTGGTGGCACAGTTGCAGGCCCACGTCAAGGGCAAACTCGCGCCCTACGAATACCCGAAGGAGGTCGAGTTCGTTGAGGCGCTGCCCATGACCACGACGGGCAAGGTGCAGCGCCGCGTGCTGCGCCTGCAGGAGGAGGAGCGGGCCCGCGCGCGACAGGCGTCATTGCCGGCGCCACCGTAAACTCACGGCTTTTCAGGAATATCGAACCCCCATGACCATCAACAAGATCCGGCTCGGCCGCAGCGACCTGCACGTGACGCCCATTTGCCTGGGCACCATGACCTTCGGCGAGCAGGTTGACGAAGCGACGGCGCACGCGATCCTGGACCGCTCGCTGGAGCGCGGCGTCGACTTCATCGACACGGCCGAAATGTACGCCGTGCCGCCGCGTGCCGAGACCTTCAACGCCACCGAGATCATCATCGGCAAGTGGCTGGCCAGGAACCCGGCGGCGCGCAGCAAACTGGTGCTGGCGACCAAGGTGGCCGGACCGTCGCGCGCCATGCCGTGGATTCGCGGTGGCAGCGGCGACCTGACCGACGCCGACATCGTGGCCGCCTGCGAAGGCAGCCTCAAGCGACTGCAGACCGACGTCATCGACCTCTACCAGATCCACTGGCCGGTGCGCCATGTGCCGGCCTTCGGGATGATGTATTTCGATCCTGCCAAGGACGGCCCGGGGACTTCCATTCACGCGCAGCTGGAGGCGCTGCACAAGCTGGTGCAGGCCGGCAAGGTGCGCGCGGTCGGGCTGTCCAACGAGAGCCCGTACGGCGTACACGAGTTCGTGCGCCTGGCCGAGCAGCACGGCCTGCCGCGCGTGGCGACGGTGCAGAACAGCTACAGCCTGCTCAACCGCAGCGTGGAGAACGGGCTCGACGAGACCATGCATCGCCTGGATGTGTCGCTGCTGGCCTATTCGCCGCTGGCCTACAGCCTGCTCACCGGCAAGTACGACGCATCGGGCCTGACGGGGCCGCAGGCACCCGCGGGCGGGCGCCTGAATCGGTTCGAATCGACGCGCAAGCAGCGCTGGGGCCGCCCCGAGGCGCTGGCCGCAGCGCGGCGCTACAGCGCGCTGGCGCGCGAACACGGACTGACGCCGACGCAAATGGCGCTGGCCTTTTGTTACACCAAGTGGCAGGTCGCGAGCACCATCATCGGCGTGACCTCGGTGGCGCAGCTCGATGAGAACCTGGACATCTGGGGTTTGAAGCTGTCGCCCGAACTGCTCAAGGCCATCGACGTCATCCGCTGGGAACTGCGCGACCCGGCGATCTGACCATCGTGTCGTCCCAAGCTGGGGTTGTCATCCCGGACTCCGATCCGGGATCCATGCCACGCGAGCCATGGATTGCGGGTCAAGCCCGCAATGACAATTCCAAGTAATGACAATGCGCAGAATTTCAATCATGAGTAAACACATCAGCGAAACCCCGGCCACGCAGTTGCTCAAGGCGCGCAAGGTGGCGTTCACCGAGCATGCCTACGAGTACCTGGAGCACGGCGGCGCGCTGCACAGCGCCGAGGTGCTGGGCTTCGATTCGTTCATGGTCGTCAAGACGCTGATCATGCAGGACCAGACGGCGCGGCCGCTGGTGGTGCTGATGCACGGCAACCGCAAGGTATCGACCAAGAAGCTGGCGCGCCAGATTGGCGCCAAGTCGGTCGAGCCCTGCGCGCCCGACGTTGCGAACCGGCACAGCGGTTACCTGGTCGGGGGCACGTCGCCGTTCGGCACGCGCAAGGCGATGCCGGTCTACATCGAGGCGTCGATCCTGGAACTGCGCCGGATCCTCATCAACGGCGGGCGGCGCGGCTACCTGGTCGGCATCGATCCGAAAGTCTGCGTCGACCTGCTGGCGGCCACAGCGGTGCAGTGCGCGCTCGATGATTGAAACGCCGCGCCGGCGGGCTGGCAGAATAGACGCCTGATGTCCCGGCACGGGGCGCAGCAGCAGGAGAATTTTCTTGGAATCCATGACACCATTTTTTCCCTGGTTGGCCGTTCTCGCGGGCTACCTGATCGGGTCGCTGTCGTTTGCCGTCATCGTGAGCCGCGCCATGGGCTTGAGCGACCCGCGCACCTTCGGCAGCAAGAACCCGGGTGCCACCAACGTGCTGCGCTCGGGCAACAAGAGCGCGGCGGTGATCACGCTGTTGCTCGACGCCGCCAAGGGCTGGCTGCCGGTGGTGCTGGTCAAGTGGTACGGCCCCGCGTACGGCCTGGGCGAAGGCACGATGGCCATGGCCGGGCTGGCCGCTTTCGTCGGCCACCTCTACCCGGTGTTTTTCAAATTCAAGGGCGGCAAGGGCGTGGCCACGGCGGCCGGTGTGCTACTGGGCATCAGTCCGCTGCTCGGGCTGGCCGCTGGTGCCACCTGGCTGATCATGGCGTACTTCTTCCGCTTTTCGTCGCTGGCCTCGCTGACGGCGGCGGTGTTCGCGCCGGTCTATTACATCTTCGGCGATGGCGTGGCCTGGTACCTGAACAAGGGTGTCGTGCTGGCGCTGTCGCTGATGTCAATACTGCTGATCTATCGCCACGTCGAGAACATCGGCAAGCTGCTCAAGGGCACGGAATCGCGCCTCGGCCACAAAGCCAAACACTGAGGATCAGGGCGGGCGCGCCAGCCAGTCCTGCACGCGCCGGTAACTGTTCCAGGCCCACCAGGCACGGCTGCCCCAGGCCAGCGCGCGCTTGGGCCGCAGCAGCAAAACCAGTGTCAAGGCGCCGATTGACCAGGCCGGGTTGCGGTAAAGCCATTGCAGGCCGCTTTGCGCGGCGTCGGCCAGGGCCAGCGGCCGCTTGAGGACCTCGGTCTGGTGCGCGAGCGACAGCCGCAATTGCGCGCTGCGCACCAGCAGGGCCTGCTGGCGCTGGATCAATTCAGCGTCATTCATGGCGGGTCTCGCTGGTCAGTCCGGCCTGATCGCGTTTGAGTTCGGCCAGGCTGCTGCCAAACATGCCTTCCGGGCTGCGCAGACGTTGTTGCGCCTGGCGCAGCAGCAGCAGGCCGCCACCCAGAAACAGAAGCGCCATCACGCCCAGCGCCGGCAGGCGGTAGCCTTCCGAAAACAGGAGGATGACAAAGGCGCACAGCAGAACGAGGCCGGTTGCCAGCACCAGGACGGCCATCGCGACCCAGAACAGCGCGTCGAAGAGTCGGCGCTTCTCCAGTTCGACTTCGGTGCCGAGCAATGCGAGCCGGACCTCGGCGATTTCAAGGACAGTGCCCAGCAAGCGGCGCAGCGATGCAAACAGGCCGCCAGCTTGGTTCGGTCCAGTCATGGGGCGGCGCTTAGCGGCGGCTGATCAGCAGGCCGATCACCATGCCGATGCCAGCGGCAACGCCGATCGATTTCCAAGGGTTGTCATGGACGTACTCATCGGCGGCGTGACCGGCGGCCTTGGCCTTGGCCACGGCGGCTTCCTGCAGGCTGGCCAGATCGATCCTGGCTTGGCTCAGACGTGCCTGCACGCGGCTGCGCACATCGGCAGCGGTATCGCCGGCCTGATCGGCCGTCATGCGCAGCAGTTCTTCCGCATCGGCGATGACGACCCGCAGATCGCTCATCAGTTTTTCCTTTTGAACGGCATTCATGTCAGTCATGGTGGTCCTCCATCTTTCGAGTTAATGGGTGCATGGTATGCCCTATCACCCTTGCCGTGGTGACAATAGTCAACAAAGCCCCGTTTACTGCTCACAAAAGGGTCGCGCTGCGTGCGGTGGCGCACAGTAGTCCGCTCAATGCCGCCGCGATGGCCGGCGCCATGCTGGCGGCGTTGCTGGCATGCGCGATGCAGTCGGTGCTCCAGATCTCGCCCACGCCCGCGTCCCGCAACACCTGCAATGCGTCGCCCGCGAACAGCGCATGCGTGACGGCGACGTCGACCGAGGCCGCACCGGCGGTCAGCAGCAAGCGCGTGGCCGCGGCGACGGTCTGTCCGGTGCTGGCCACATCGTCGAGCAGGACCACTTGGCGGCCTGCGATCGCCATGTCCGGCAGCTCGAGCTGCACCGAGTGGTCGCCGTGGCGCACTTTCTGGCACACCGCGTGATCGAAGCCGTGGCGCATGGCCGCCAGCGCGACCCACTGCGCGGACTCGGCGTCTGGCCCCACGAGCAGCGGCCGCAGGCGCCGCTCGGCGATCAGGTCTGACAGCAGCGGCGCACCACTGAGCACGATCGCCTCGCGCACCGGCACGGCCTCCTGCAAGCTGGCCACCCGGTGCAGGTGCGGGTCGACCGTGATCACGGCATCGAACAGCGTGGCCAGAAAACGTCCGACCACGCGCTGGCTCACCGCCTCGCCCGGCTGGAAAGCGATGTCCTGGCGCATATAGGCCAGGTAGGGCGCCACCAGCGTCAGGTGCCGGGCGCCGAGTTCGCGTGCGGTCTGCGCTGCCAGCAGCAACTCGACCAGTTTTTCGTTCGGGTTGTCGAGCGTGCGCAGAAGCACGACCCGCTCCGGCAGCCTGGGGGGCAGGCGCAGCTTCAGTTCGCCGTCGGGGAAGCGATGGCGCTCGATCCGGAACAAATCCATTTCGGCGGCCTGCGCGATGCGTTCGGCGCCGTGCTGTTCGTCCTCGAAATTCAGCAACACGGGTCGGGCGAGGGTGTCGGGCTTCATCAAAATTCCACAAAGACCTGCGGCACCTGCTCCGGGCTGCCGATCATGAAACCGGTCGACTTGTCGCAGGCCTGGCGTGCGAAGTCGAGGTCGCTCGGAAACTCGGCGTGCACGCGGTACAGGATGTCGCCCGCCGCCACCGTGTCGCCGAGCTTGTGCATCAGGTCGACGCCGGCGTTGATCACCTTGGGCGCGCCGGCCAGTCGGGCCACGCGCGCGATCTGCAGGTTGTCGATGCCGACGACCACGCCGGGCGCGCCGGCGCGCACATCGAGCGTCAATTTGCCCAGGTGCGGATCGTTGTGGTTGAAGCCCTTGCTGCCCTGCGCGGCGATGATGGCGTTCATCTTGCTCAGGGCCCGGCCCGAGTCGAGGATGTCGCGAGCGATGGCAAAACCATCGCCGCCGCGCACATCGGGGCTGAATTCGATCAGGCGGCCGGCGAGCCGCAGGCACTTCTGCCGCAGGTCGACCGGCGCGCGCGGGTCGTTCTCGAGCACGCGCATGACGTCGCGCGCCTCAAGCACCGGTCCGATGCCGTTGCCGATCGGCTGGCGCCCGTCGGTGATGACGACATCGAGCGAGAGGTTCATGCGCTGCGCCACATACTCGAATAATCGGCGCAGGCGCTGCGCATCGGGCATGGTGCGCACTTTCGCCGTCGGCCCGATCGGGATGTCGAGCACCAGATGGGTCGAGCCGGCCGAGATCTTCTTCGACAGGATCGAGGCCACCATCTGCCCCGGCGAGTCCAGCGAGAGTGGGCGCTCGACCGAGATCAGCACATCGTCGGCCGGCGATAGCTCGGCCGTGCCGCCCCAGGCCAGGCAGGCGTGGTGGTCGCGCACGATCTTCGCCAGCTGCTCGAACGGCAGTTCCACGTTGGCCAGCACCTCCATCGTGTCGGCCGTGCCGGCGGGCGAGGTGATGGCGCGCGACGAGGTCTTGGGGCACAGCATGCCGTGCGCCGCCACGATGGGCACGATCAGCATCGAGGTGCGGTTGCCGGGGATGCCGCCGATGCAGTGCTTGTCGACGACCAGGTGTTCGTGCCAGTCGAACTTGCGGCCGCAGTCGACCATGCCCTCGGTCAGGAAATAAACCTCCTCGCGATCCAGCTCGTTGCGGTTGGTGGCGACGACGAAGGCGGACAGTTCGATCTTCGAGTAGCGGTGGGCGGCGATGTCGCGCACGATGCCGGCAAAATCCTCGCGGTCCAGGCGTTCGCCGTTGATCTTTCGGTGCAGGGCTTCGATCGATTTCGGCGCTTCAGCCTGGGATATCAGGACGGTGTGGCCATGGGCGACATCGAGTTGCAGGAAGGCATCTTCCGACAGGCCGAGTTCGTGGCAGCCCACGATGCGCAGATCGTCGACGACGTTCAGCGTGGCCAGGATGCGCCGACCGTTGGCGCGCACCTCGACCTTGGCCAGCGCCTGGAAGCCCTCGGCCCGGTAGACGTCGCAGTCGCGGTGCAGGTAGACGACGTTTTCACGGTAGGTGTCGATGCCGACCCGGCGCACGGCCAGGCTGTAGGGCGTTGAGGATTTGGCAGGCGGCGTGTCGGGCGCCAACACGGGTTCAGGTGCAGTGCTCATGACGCTAGCCTACACCCGTTTTGCCGCCCTGCGCCTTGACGGCGGCGCAAGCCGTGGCGTGAAACGGATCGAGTAGGGTGAGGGGTTGCCCCCTCAGCCCTCTCACACCACCGTACGTGCGGCTCCGCATACGGCGGTTCAAATGGGACGCTGGAGTTGCTGATGAGTTACCACCAGCGAGACCAGCCCGAGTT
>Ga0209697_10005904_pt1 | contig 15041 bp, 23 predicted proteins | sample AliMusrvi5mmetaG_FD_184115 | JGI IMG/M metagenome (GOLD analysis project Ga0209697, IMG submission 184115) | Freshwater lake bacterial and archeal communities from Alinen Mustajarvi, Finland, to study Microbial Dark Matter (Phase II) - Alinen... | ecosystem: Environmental > Aquatic > Freshwater...
GTTGATGACGGCCGTCATCAACTGGATCACGATCGTCGCGCTGATGTAGGGCCAGATGCTGAGAAAACCAACCGAGCAGTGGCTCATGGCGCCACCGCTGAAGACGTCGAACCACCCCATCAGGCCGCCCGTCTCGCGCATGCGACTGGCTGCGTCCTCCAAGACGTGCCAGTTGACGCCCGGCGTCGGCACCATGGAGATCAGCCGGCAGATGAACACCAGGCCGATAGTGAACCCGATGCGCTTGCGCAGCTCGGGGATGCGGAGGGTGTTGGCAAAAGCGGCGAGCATGGCGTGTCCTCGTACAATTCGTAACTCGTAAATACTAATTATGAATTATGAATTACGAATTACACTCCTGATTCGCAGACTACAGCGTCACGCACGATCCGCCAGCGGCCTCGATCTTGGCCCGCGCGGCCGCGCTGAATGCGTGCGCCTTAACAGTGAACTTCCTGGCGCAGGCGCCGTCGGCGAGGATCTTGACGCGGTCGGGGTTCTTGGGCGCAAGGCCGGCACCACGCAACAGTTCGGGGGTGACTTCGACGCCGTCGGCGAAAACCGCCAGAGCGCCCACGTTCACACTGCTGAACATCGTGCGCGTCGGGTTCGTGAAACCGCGCTTGGGGAGGCGTCGCAGCAGGGGCATCTGACCGCCTTCGAAGGCAGCTTTGTGCTTGTGGCCCTTGCGGGCCATCTGGCCCTTGTGGCCCTTGCCGCACTGGCGGCCATGGCCCGAGGCCGTACCGCGGCCCACGCGCTTGCGGCGGCGGCGGCTGCCGGGTGTGTTGGTCAGGGTGGAGAGATCCATGGTGTGCTGTCTCCGATGACGATCGAAACGGGTCATGCCCGCGCGGCCGCGATACTTTCAGCCGAGCGGAGTTTCTGAAGAGAAGCGATCGTGGCCTTGACCACGTTCAAGCGATTCTTACTGCCGAGTGACTTGCCGATCACATCGCGCACGCCAGCGGCCTCGAGCACAGGGCGCATGCCGCCGCCCGCGATTACGCCGGAGCCGTCCGGGGCGGGTTTCAGCAGTACGCGTCCGCCGTCGCACGTGCCGAAGACCTCGTGCGGGATGGTCTTGCCGTGCATGGTGACGCGGATCATTCGCTTGCGCGCGGCCTCACCGCCCTTGCGGATGGCGTCGCTGACCTCGTTGGCCTTGCCGAACCCGAAGCCCACGCTGCCAGCACCGTTGCCGACGACCACCACGGCGCTGAAGCTGAAGCGGCGCCCGCCCTTCACAACCTTGGCGCAGCGGTTCACGAAAACCACGCGCTCGTCCAGGCCGTCGCTGGGGGTCTGGTTCCTGGAAGTTCGATCCATCGCGCTCACTTCGTCACCTCCGCCGCAGGCGCGGCGTCGTTGGTAATCTTGAGGCCGCCGGATACGGCCGCCTCGACCAGTTGCTTCACGCGGCCATGGAAGCGGAACCCGCCGCGGTCCACCACCACCCGCCGCAATCCCTTGGCCAGCGCGGCCTCAGCGGCCAGCGCGCCAACCTGCTTGGCGGTGGCCAAGTTGCACCCCTTGACGGCCGTGCCCGAAGTGGTGGCCGCCAGCGTGCGTCCGGCGAGGTCATCAATGAACTGCACGTACAGGTGCCTGTTCGAGATGAAGATCGCCATGCGCGGCCGCTCCGCCGTGCCCTGTACGCGCTGACGCAGGCGACGATGCCGTGTGGTGCGCTGTTCCTTGCGATTGAAACTCATGTCATGCTCCGCTTGCCCCGGTGCGCTTACGCGACGGTCTTGCCTTGCTTGCGGCGGATTTGCTCGCCGACGTACTTGATTCCCTTGCCCTTGTACGGCTCGGCGGGGAAGTGCCCGCGGATGCGGGCCGTGGTGTCGCCCACCAGTTCCTTGTCAATGCCGTCCACTGTGAGCTGCACACCCTGCTTCTCGGTAACCTTGATCCCCGCCGGGATGGTGAACTCCTTAGACGAGGCGAATCCCAGCCAGAGCTGCAGCTTGTTCCCCTGCACTGCGGCCTTGAAGCCCGTGCCCTCGATGATGAGTTCCTTGCGGTACCCCTTGGTCACGCCCTCGATCATATTCACGAGCAGGGTACGGCTCAGGCCGTGGCAGCTCTTCTGGCCGCGGGAATCGTCGGTGCGCGCCACGATGACCTTGCCGGCCTCGACGCGCGCCGTGATCCCTTTGGGGAGCTCGCGCGCGAGCTGCCCCAGCGGGCCCTTGACGGTCACCTGCCCGCCCAGGGCGGTCACAGTGACGCCGGCCGGAACGACGACCGGCTGTTTGCCGATTCTCGACATCACGCTCTCCTTACCAGATGGTGCAGATCAGTTCGCCGCCCAGCTTGCGCTGGCGGGCATCCTTGCCGCTCATGACGCCGCCCGAGGTGCTCAGCACCGCAGTGCCCATGCCGCCAAGGACGCGGGGGATCTCCTTGAAGCCGCTGAAGCGGCGCAAGCCCGGTTTGCTCTCGCGGCGCAGGCCGCGAATGGCAGGCTCTGCCAGCTCGTTGTACTTCAGGTCGATGTGCAGCATGCGGCGGCCCTCACCTGTGAGGGTGTAGCCGGCGATGTAGCCTTCGGCCTGCATCACGCGCGCAATCTCGCCCTTGAGGCGGGAGCCCGGCATATCCAGCGAAGGCATGCCGGCCTTTTGCGCGTTGCGGATGCGCGTCAACATATCCGAAATGGGGTCCGACCAACTCATCTTCCTGCCCTCACCAGCTTGCCTTGGTCACGCCCGGGATCTGTCCGGACACAGCCAGCTCGCGGAAACACAAACGGCAGAGCTGGAACTTGCGCATCACCGCGCGCGGACGACCGCAGCGTGAGCAGCGGTAGTACTTGCGCGACGAGAATTTTGGCTTACGTTTCGCCTTTACAATCAAACAGGTCTTGGCCACGGCCACTCCCCTTTCAGCGGCCCGCGAACGGCATGCCCAGCTGGGTCAGCAGTTCGCGCGCCTCTTTGTCGTTGCGGGCCGTCGTCACAAACGTGATGTCCATGCCCTTTTCCGTGCCCCCGCCAGAACCGCCGGCGATCTCGGGAAAAATTGTCTGTTCCTTCAGGCCAAGCGTGTAGTTTCCCCGCCCGTCAAAACCGCGGTTGGCGACCCCGCGAAAGTCGCGGATGCGCGGCAGCGCCGCGTTGATCAGACGGTCGACGAACTCGTACATCCGGTCGCCGCGCAGGGTCACCTTGGCGCCGATGACCATGCCCTCGCGAAGCTTGAAGTTCGAGATGCTCTTCCGGGCCTTGCAGATCATCGGCAGCTGGCCGGTGAGCGCGGCGAAGTCCTGAAGGAGCGACTTCTGCGCGTCCTTCTCGACAATGCCGAACCCCATGTTGACGACCACCTTGGTGAGGCGCGGCACGAGCATGGGGTTTTTAACCCCCAGCTTGGCGTGCAACGCCGGCACCAGTTCCTTGCGATACTTGTCCTTGAGTCTGGCCATGTTCGCCGCTCCTCTACAGCAACTTTCCGGAACGCTTGGACCGGCGCGTGAGCTGGCCGCCCTGTCGTTCGCGCGTGATGCGCGTGCCCATCTTCTTGTCCGGATCGTAGGGCATGAGATTCGATAGATCGATGGGTGCCTCGCGCCGCACGAAGCCGCCCTGGGGCGCTGTCTGCGATTTCGGCACGGCCTTCTTCGCCACGTTGATGCCCTCGACCACGGCCTTGCCGCGGCCGGGCAGGATCCGAAGGACCTTGCCGGTCTGTCCGGCGAAGACGCCCGTGGTGACGAACACCGTGTCATCCTTCTTGATGCGTGCCACGCTCATTCAGACCACCTCCGGCGCCAGCGAGATCACTTTCATGTAGTTCTTGTCGCGCAGTTCGCGCGCCACGGGGCCGAAGATGCGCGTACCCAGCGGATTCAGCTTGGCGTCCACCACCACGCAGGCGTTCTGGTCAAACCGCACAACCGAGCCGTCCGCGCGGCGGATCGCATGACCGGTGCGCACCACCACTGCCAGGCAGACCTGACCCTTTTTGACCGCACCGGTCGGCAAGGCCTCCTTGACGGCCACCTTGATCACGTCGCCGATGTGGGCATAGCGCTTGCGCTGGCCGATGACACGGAAGCACATCGCCAGCTTGGCGCCGGTGTTATCGGCCACCACCAGTTCGGTACCTTCCTGAATCATGCCTTCTGCGCTCCTTCAGCGGCCGGCGTCACCGCCACCAACCGCCAGTGCTTCAGCCGGCTCATGGGGCGGCACTCGGCGATCTCCGCCAGGTCGCCCACCTTGGCTTCGTTGCGCTCGTCATGCACATGGTACTTCTTGAACTGACGCATCACCTTGCCGTACTTGGGATGCGGCCGGCGGCGCTCAAACCGCACCACGATGCTCTTGTCGCCGCTCTTGCTCAGCACCACGCCCTTGCGGTGCTTGCGGCTGCCGCGGTCCGCCGTCTCAGTCGTTGTCTTCGTCTCGGCCATCACTTGCCTGCCTTCCGCACGTGCGCCACCGTCTGCATGCGCGCCACTTCGCGGCGCAGCAGGCGGATGCGCACGGGCTTGTCGGCGCCCTCGCCCGTCCGGTGCTTCAGCTGCAGGTCACGCAGCTCCTGCGTGACCTCGCGGATGCGCTGGTCGAGCTCCTCCGCCTTCAGTTCCCTTAATTCTCTGGTCTTCATCGGGTGCCACGTCTCCTGCCGTTACCGGCGGCTCACCAACTGCGTGCGGAGCCCCAGCTTCGTGGACGCCAGCCGCAGGCACTCACGCGCCACGGCGTCGGGCACGCCGCCGACCTCAAACAGCATTTTGCCAGGCAGCACCACGGCCACCCAGAACTCGGGATTGCCCTTGCCCTTGCCCATGCGCACTTCGATGGGCTTGCGAGTGATCGGCTTGTCCGGGAACAAGCGGATCCAGAGCTTTCCCTTGCGCTTCATGAAGCGGTTGACGGCCACGCGGCACGCCTCGATCTGCACGCTCTTGAGCCAGCCGCGATCGAGCGACTTCAGCCCGAAATCGCCGTATGCCAGCTCCGTGCCGGAGGTGGCGAAGCCGCTGCGGTTCCCCTTCGATTGTTTGCGGTGCTTGACCCGCTTAGGCATGAGAGGCATTGGTGCGTCTCCTGGCGTTGGTGCGCGCCGGCTGGAAATCGTCCTTCTTGCAGATCCAGACCTTGACGCCGATCAGGCCGGCCGTCGTGTGCGCCTCGGCAAAGCCGTAGTCGATGTTCGCGCGCAGCGTGTGAAGCGGAACCTTCCCCTGCTTGCTCCACTCGACGCGAGAGATCTCGGCGTTGTTGATGCGGCCGCAGCAGCGGATCTTGATGCCGTCGACGCCCATGTCCATGGCGACCTTCTCGGCGCGCTTGATGGCGCGCTTGATGGCCACGCGGCGTTCGACCTGCTGCGCGATGCTCTCGGCCACCAGCTGGGCGTTGGCATCCGGGTCCCGCACTTCATGGATCTCGACGTAGATCTCCTTACCGGTCCTCTTGGCGAGGTCGGCGCGGACTTTTTCGATGTCCTGCCCTTTGCGGCCGATCACGATGCCGGGGCGCGCAGTGTGGATGTTCACCCGCACGCGGTTGGCATAGCGCTCGATGACGATCTTGGCGACCGCCGCGTTTTCCAGGCTCTTGCGAACCTCCTCACGGATCATCAGATCCTCCGTGAGCAGTTCGCCAAAATGCTTCTTCCCGCTGAACCAGCGCGACCGCCACTGCTTATCCAGCGCGATTCGGAAGCCGATCGGATTGACTTTCTGTCCCAACGTGCCGCTCCTTCCCTACCAACACCGGCCTATACGGCCGACTGATCCGGCTGACCGTCCGACACCACCACCTTGATATGGCACAACCGCCGCGCGATGGGGCTGGCGCTGCCGCGCGCGCGCGCCCAGTGCCGCCGCATCCGCGTTCCCTCGTCGAACACCGCGAGTTTCACACGCAGGCGGTCAACATCCAAGTTCTTGGCCCGCGCGTTGGCCACCGCCGACTTGATCGTCTTGCTCAGCGTCAACGCGGCCTTCTGCGGGCTGAAATCGGTCACCTGCAGCGCCTGCGCGACCGGCAGGCCCTGCACCTTGCGCGCCAAGGGACGACCCTTCAGCGCCGAAAGCCGGACATTACGCGTTCTGGCTGTCACTTCCATGCTTGCTGCTCTCCTACCGCGCCACAACCTTATCGGTGTGGGTGCCATGAGCGCGGAAAATGCGGGTGGCGGCAAACTCGCCGAGGCGGTGCCCCACCATGTTCTCCGTGATGAAGATCGGGATGTGCTGCTTCCCGTTGTGGATGGCGAACGTGTGACCGATGAACTCCGGCGTGATCATCGAGCGCCGCGACCAAGTCTTGATCGGGATCTTCCGGCCGGATTTGTTCATCTGCTCGACCTTGCGGAGGAGCTTGGGATCCACATAGGGACCTTTTTTGAGGGACCGCGCCATGGCTTACTTTCTCCGCTTGACGATGAATTTGCCGGATGGCTTGCGCGGGCTGCGCGTCTTGCCGCCCTTCGCCAACTGCCCCCACGGGGAGCGCGGGTGACCGCCGCCAGACGTGCGGCCTTCGCCGCCGCCCATCGGATGGTCAACCGGGTTCATGGCCACACCACGCACGGTCGGACGGATGCCCATCCAGCGCTTGCGGCCGGCCTTGCCAAACTCCACGCTGCTCCACTCCGCGTTGCCGACCTTGCCAATGGTGGCCAAGCAGCGGACATTCACGCGGCGCACCTCTCCCGAGGGGAGGCGCAGCGTCGCAAAATCACCCTCGCGGGACATAACCTGGCAGCTGTTGCCTGCGGAGCGCGCGAGCGCGCCGCCCTTGCCGGGGACCAGTTCGATATTGTGCACGAAGAGTCCAAGCGGCACTTTCTCCAACGGCACGGCGTTGCCCACGCTGGGCTCCGCGTCCGGGCCGGCCAGCACCAGCGCGCCCACGACCAAACCTTCCGGCGCCAGGATGTAACGCTTCTCGCCGTCCACGTAGTGCAGCAGGGCCAGGTTCGCACTGCGGTTCGGGTCGTAGGCGATCGCCGCCACACGCGCCGGAATGCCGAGCTTGTCGCGCCGAAAGTCCACGATACGGTAGCGCGAGCGCACACCGCCGCCGCGATGCCGCGTGGTGATCCGGCCGACGTTGTTGCGGCCCGAACCGCGCTTGTGCGCCTCGGTCAGCTGGCGCTCCGGACGCAGCTCCGTAATTTCTTCGAACGTCTGGGCCACGTGGTGGCGCTGACCATCGGACGTCGGTTTGAATGTCTTGAGCCCCATCTCTCGTCTCCTCCGGCGGCGTTACACAGCCTCGATGCGCTCGCCCGGCTTCAGCGTCACGATCGCGCGCTTCCAGTCGGACGTGCGGGCCGTGCGCCGGTTGCGCAACACGCGTGTCTCGCCCTTGTAGTTCTGGGTGTTGACCGCCAGCACGTGCACGCCGAACTGCTTCTCGACCGCCTGGCAGATCTCGGGCTTTCTGGCCTTCACCGCCACCTCAAGCTGAAACTGGTTTTGTGCTCCCAGGATCGTGCCCTTCTCGGTCACCTGGATCCTGCGGATAATTCCGGCGTGCTTCATGCCGCCACCTCCGCCTTCTTCGCCAGGCGGGCCGTCAGGGCCGCCAGAGCCGCGCGCGTCGTCAGGACTGCGCGGTAGCGAACCAGATCATATACACCAACATCGGCCGCTCTGACAACAGCAACCTTCGGAATGTTGCGCGCGGCGCGCACCAGATTGGCGTCAGGCACATCCACGACGATCAGGCAGCCGCGGTCCAGACCGAGCTTCGCGAGCAGCGCGGCCAGCACCTTGGTCTTGGCCTCGGCCATCGCGAAGCGCTCGATGACCATCACGCGACCCTCGCGGACACGGTCGCTGAATGCGTGCTGGTACGCGAGCTGCATCACCTTGCGGTTGATCTTGCTGGCGAAGCTGCGGGGGCGCGGGCCGAACGCCACAGCGCCGCCGCGCCACACGGGAGACTGCCGCAGGCCGGCGCGCGCACGACCCGTGCCCTTCTGTTTCCAAGGCTTCTTGTTGCTGCCGGCGACCTCGCCCTTGGAGAGCGTGGAGGCCGTCCCGGCGCGGCGCGCGTTCCGCGTCGCCACGACCACGTCCTTCACGGCCTGGGCGCCGCGATCGAGGACCAGCAGCGCGTCATCCAGCGCCACGTCGCCGCCGGGTTCGCCGGTGGACTTGAACAGTTTGATCGCACTCATCGGATTCCCTACTTCTTCGCGGCCTTGCCGCCCTTGACTTCCTTGCCCGCCTTGGCGACCGGCACCTTGCTGACGGCCTGGCTGAGGGCCTTGTGGATCACCACCACGCCGCCCACCGGACCAGGAACCGCGCCCTGAACCAGCAACAGATTGTCGTCCGTGCGCACCTGAACCACGATCAGGTTGCGCGCCGTGCGCAACACCGCGCCCATGTGGCCGGGCATGCGCTTGCCCTTATGCACCCAGCCTGGCAGATCGCGTGCGCCGATGCCGCCGATGCGGCGCTTCGAGTGGCCGCCGTGGGTCATCGGGCCACCGGCCATGCTATGGCGGCGCACCACACCCGAGAAGCCGCGTCCCTTGCTCGTGCCCGAGACATCGACCCGCGCAACGCCCTCAAACACCGCAACCGTGACCTGCTCGCCGACCTTCATCGTCTCGTCGGCCGCCAGCCGGAACTCGCGCAGCGTGCGGCAGGGTGCAACGCCCGCCTTCTCGTAGCGCGTGGCCTGCGCCTTGCTCAGGCGCCTGGCCTGCTGGGCGCCAAACCCGAGCTGGACCGCCGCGTAGCCGTCCTTCTCCGGTGCCTTGACCTGCACGACCGGGCACGGCCCGGCTTCGATGACCGTCACGGCGACGCGCCGGCCCTGGGCGTCCCAGACCTGCGTCATGCCAATCTTCTTTCCAATCAGACCTTGCATGGTTGCTCCATCCCGCTCAGATGCGGATTGCGATGTCCACACCCGCGGGCAGGTTCAGCTTTTTCAACTCGTCCACCGTCTTAGCCGTGGGGCTGACGATGTCGAGCAGCCGCTTGTGCGTCCGCATTTCAAACTGATCCATGGACTTCTTGTCCACGTGGGGGCTCCGGTTCACGGTGAAGCGCTCGATCCGCGTCGGGAGCGGAATCGGGCCCACCACCTGAGCCCCGGTGCTGCGGGCCGTGTCGATGATATCCGTCACAGCCTGGTCCAACACCCGATGGTCGTAACCCTGCAACCGAATGCGTATGCGCTGACTTTGCATTCTCGCGTCACCTGTTCAGTAGTTGTTCTCTCACTGCCTTCGGCACCACGGCGAACTCGTCGGGCTCCATCGTATAGCTGGCGCGTCCCCGCGTGAGCGACCGAATCGCTCCCGCGTAACCGAACAGCTCTGCCAGCGGCACCTGCGCGCGAATGAGCTGCGTGTCGCCACGCATCGTCATGTCCCGCACCTGTCCCCGCCGTCCGTTCACGTCCCCGATCACCTCGCCGACGTGTTCCGGCGGCGTGACGATGTCCAGGCACATGATCGGTTCGAGCAATTCGGGACCCGCCCCCAAGGCTGCCTCCCGAAACGCCATGACCGCCGCCGTTCGGAAGGCCACATCCGTGGCCGTCTCTTCGTCTGCGATCGCGACTTCTGTCACCCGCGCCAGCACGTCCGTCATCGGGTACCGCGCCAACACTCCAGTCAGAATCCCATCCGTCAGGCCCTGCTCGAGGCAGTCGCGGAGAACCTCATGGTTCTCCAGCTTGCGCAGAGCTGCAGCCGCGACCTCCGTCGCATGCCCGCTCCCGCGCTCGCGAGGCGACACCTCCACCGTGATCCGGGCCCAGTGGCGCTTGCCGCCGAGCTCGCGGTCGAAGAGATGCGTGGCGCAGGCCGTCGCCGTCACCGTCTCGTAGTACGAGACCATCGGCTTACCGGTATTGGCTTCTACCGAGAACTCGCGGCGCAGACGGTCCACCAGGATCTCCAGGTGCAACTCGCCCATGCCACTCAAAATCGTCTGTCCGGTCTCCGGGTCCAGCCTCACGATGCAGGTGGGGTCCTCGGAAGCCAGTGCTTTCAGCGCGTCCTCGAGCTTCTCGCGATCGGCTCGCGACTTCGGCTCAATGGCCATGAACATCACCGGTTCTGGCGCCTGGATCCGTTCCAGCGCCACGGGCTGATGCTCGGCGCACAGGGTGTCGCCGGTCGTCGCTTCCTTCAGCCCCACGGCCGCGCCGATGTCACCCGTGTAGAGCGACTCGCTTTCGGTCTGCGCGTCCGCGAACAACCGCACCAGCTTCAACACCCGCTCGCGCTTCTTCGTGCGCGGGTTGTACACGTTCTGCCCCTTGCGCAGCCTGCCCGAGTACACCCGCAGGAAAAAGAGCCGCCCGACATAGGGGTCCGTGGCGATCTTAAACACCAGCGCGCTCAGCGGGGCTGCGTCATTCACTTCCCGCGCAATGCGTTCGCCGGTTTTCACTTCCGTGGCCACAATGGCCGGGCGATCCTCTGGTGACGGCAGGTAGGCAACCACGGCATCCAGCAGCTGCTGCACCCCCTTGTTGCGCAGCGCCGAGCCGCACAGCACGGGAACCAGCTTGCCCGCCAAGGTGGCTCGCCGGATGGCCGGCCGCAGCACCTCGGCCGGCAGGTCCGGCGTCTCCAGATACTTCGGCACCAGTTCCTCGTCCACCTCGGCGATCTGCTCGATCAACCGGGCGCGCGCCTCCTCGACGTCGGCGCGCAACTCCTCCGGAATCGCCAGCGCCCGCACCTCTCGACCCTGGGTGGCGTCGTCGAACTGCAGCGCCCGGCGCTCCAGCAGGTCGATCACTCCCTGAAAGCCAGACTCACGGCCCCAAGGGAGGAAGAGCGGAACCGGATTGGCTCCCAGCTTGCGGCGGATTTCGGCCACGACGGCCTTGAAGTCGGCACCCAAGCGATCCATCTTGTTGATGAAGGCCAGCCGCGGCACCTGATACTTGTCGGCCTGTCGCCAGACCGTTTCGGACTGCGGCTGCACACCGCCGACTGCACAGAACACGCCGACGGCACCATCGAGCACGCGCAACGAGCGCTCCACCTCGATGGTGAAATCCACGTGACCGGGCGTGTCGATGATGTTGATCTGCGTATCATGCCACGCACAGGTGATCGCGGCACTCGTAATGGTGATGCCGCGCTCCCGTTCCTGGATCATCCAGTCGGTGACGGTGTTGCCGTCGTCGACGTTGCCCAGCTTGTGCGTGCGGCCGGCATAAAAAAGAATGCGCTCGGTGGTCGTGGTTTTGCCCGCATCAATATGCGCCACGATCCCGATATTGCGGACCTGCGCGAGGGAAACCTCGCGCCCATCCGGCGCATTGCCGGACTTCACCGCCTTGCATTCTTTGACTTTGCCGTCCAAGACGCCTGCTCCACGCGAATTTTCAAAGAACAAGTTGGCGGCTCTCACAGCCGCCGCGCAGCTACCACGCATAGTGCGCAAAGGCCTTGTTGGCCTGCGCCATCTTGTGCGTGTCGTCGCGCTTCTTGATCACGTTGCCCTGGCCGTTGTAGGCCTCCAGTAATTCAACAGCAATCGCCTTCGGCATGGGCGTGCCGCGGCGGGTGGCGGCGAATTGCGCCATCCAACGCAACGCCAGCGCGAGCTGACGGGCGGGCCGGATCTCGACCGGCACCTGATAGGTTGTGCCACCGACGCGCCGCGACTTCACCTCGACCTTGGGCTTCATGTTGGCAATGGCATGGTCGAGCACTTCCAGCGGATCCTTGCCGGTCTTGGCAGCCAGCTCGTCGATCGCGCCGTACACGATCCTCTCAGCGGTGGTCTTCTTGCCGCGCTGCATCATGCTGTTGATGACACGCGCGACCAGCTCACTGTTGAACTTCGGGTCCGGAATCAAGGACCGCTTGGACGCTCTACGCCTTCTCGACATGATTTAGCCGCCTCAACCTTCCTTCTTGTCGCCCTTCTTCTCAATCTTCACGCCGTACTTCGAACGGCTGCGGTGCCGGCCCGCGACGCCCAGGCTGTCCAGACAGCCGCGGACAATGTGATACCGCACGCCGGGAAGGTCCTTGACGCGACCGCCGCGCACCAGCACCACGCTGTGTTCCTGCAGATTGTGCCCCTCGCCGGGGATGTACGCTGTCACCTCGTAGCCCGTGGTCAGCCGCACACGCGCCACCTTCCGCAGCGCGGAGTTCGGCTTCTTGGGGGTCTGGGTCTTCACGACCAGGCAGACGCCGCGGCGCTGCGGGCACGACTTGAGCGCCGGCGACTTGCTCTTCTTGCGCAGTGGCGAGCGCCCCTTGCGGACGAGTTGGTTGATGGTCGGCATGCGATGCAATCCTTGCTGTAATCGAAGGCTGCGAAAGGCGTTGAATATAGCAATCCGCGCCGGAATGCGCAAGCCCCGCGCACGATCTTTTTTCTCCCACGCCGGCGGCGGCCGGAAAATCAGGCTTTGGCCTCCTCGACGAGACGGGCGAGCGCCTTCTCGTTGCGGATGTCGGCGCGCAGACTTTCGAAGCCGTGGCGCTCCTCGAGCGTGGCGCGCAGTTTCTCCACGGTCATGCGATATTGCGCGGCCATGGCCTGCACGCGCTGCTCCACTTCGGCGTCCGTAACCTCGACCTGCTCCTCTTCCGCAATGCGGGCCAGGATGTAGCGCAGGCGCACACGGTCCTTGGAGGCCGTGGCGGCGGCGCCGAGGATCGCCTCACGATTCTTGGCAACGTCCTCGTTGGTCGCGCCGCGGCCGACGATGTCGCGCACCATGCCGCGCACGGTCAGGTTGGTCTCCTCGGCCACGACGCTCTCGGGCAGGTCGAACTCCGTGCGCTTGAGCAAAAAGTCCACAACCTCCTGCTGCTGGCGTGCCTGCTCGCGCTGCTCGGCGGCCGCGAGCAGGTCCTTGCGGCTGCGCGCGCGCAGTTCGTCGAGGCTGGCGAAGCCGATGCGCTGGCAGATCTCCTCGTCGGCCGGCAGGATGCGGCGGCGGACGCCCTTGGCCTGGACACGGTACTCCACCTTGCGGCCGCGGACAGCCTCGAGGTGGAAGTCCTTCTCGAACTTGACCTTGATCTCCTTGGCGTCGCCGCCCTTCATCCCCTGCAGCGCCAGCGCAAGGCCGGGGATGAACTCCGGCTCGTCCGCCTGCGCCCAGAAGTCCTTCCCGCCGGCGAGACCGGCGGCCTCCGGCACGAGTTCCTGCAGCGGCTTGCCGTCGCAGATGCCGGAGTAATCGATGCAGACCAGATCGCCGCGCGCGGCCGTCTGGCCGGCGGCATCCTCGTATCGCGCCAGCATGTTGCGGAAGCGGGTGACCTGGGCCTCGACCTGCTCGTCGGTGACCATGGGCGTCTCCGCCTTGAGCGGGATCTTCTTGTACCTGGGCAGCTTGAATTCCGGCGCCACGTCCACCAGCGCCACGAACGAGATGCCGGTCTCGGGCGAGAAGATCACGTCCGTCACGTCGACCACGGCCACGGGCGACCGCTTGGCCGCCTGGACAGCCTCGCGGTAGAACTTGCCGATCAGGCGGCTGCGGACGTCGGCGTCGATGTCGGCGCGGAAGCGGGTTTCGACGACCTTGCGCGGCGCCTTCCCGGAGCGGAACCCCGGCAGGCGTCCTTGCTGGACGTAGAGCCCGACGATCTCCTCGTAGTCCGGACGCGTCTCCGCGGCCTCGGCCTTGACGATCAACTTCATGCGGCACGGGCCGCTGGTCTTGGTGTCGACTTTCATGATGCGTATTTTTTCTCGCTGCGGGCGTCGGAAGTTCGGATTCGGCCGTTGATCTATTCCTTGATCCCCATCAGGAACTCGGCGTTGCTCTTGGTGTTCTTGAGGCGCTTGATGATCATCTCCATGGACTCCACCGGCGGCACGCCGTTGAGCGCGCGGCGCAGCAGCCATGTGCGGTTGAGCTCGTCCGGGTGCAGGAGGAGTTCCTCCTTGCGGGTGCCGGATTTCTCGATGTTGATGGCCGGAAAGACGCGCTTGTCCACGAGGGCGCGATCCAGGCAGAGCTCCATGTTGCCGGTGCCCTTGAACTCCTCGAAGATCACGTCGTCCATGCGGCTGCCGGTGTCGACCAGCGCCGTGGCCACGATCGTGAGGCTGCCGCCGCGCTCGATGTTGCGCGCCGCGCCAAAGAAGCGCTTGGGCTTGTGGAGCGCGTTGGCGTCCACGCCGCCCGAGAGAATCTTGCCGCTGTGCGGCTGGACCGTGTTGTAGGCGCGGGCCAGGCGCGTGATGCTGTCGAGCAGGATGACCACGTCGCGGCCGTTCTCGACCTGGCGCTTGGCCATTTCGATCACCATCTCGGCGACCTGCACGTGGCGCTCCGGCGCCTCATCGAAGGTCGAGCTGAGCACCTGCGCCTTGGTGTGGCGCTGCATGTCGGTGACCTCCTCCGGGCGCTCGTCGATCAGCAGGATGATCAGCCAGGCCTCGGGGTGGTTAGCAGAGATCGAGTTGGCGATCTTTTGCAGCAGCACGGTCTTGCCGGTGCGCGGGGGCGCGACGATCAGACCGCGCTGCCCCAGGCCGATGGGCGTGAAAATGTCCATCACGCGCATGGCGGTCTCGTCCGGCGTGGTTTCCAGCCGGATGCGGCGGTCCGGGAAGAGCGGCGTGAGGCTCTCGAAGTGGACGATCTTGCGCGCTTCGGCGGCGGGCTTGCCGTTCACCAGGTCCACGCGCCCCATGGCGAAGAAGCGCTCCTTGTCCCTGGGGTCGCGGATGGGACCCTCGACCTGATCGCCGGTGCGCAGACCGAACCGGCGCACCTGCGACGGCGACACATAGACGTCCTCGGGGCACTGCAGATAGTTGCTGCGCGGCGAGCGCAGGAAGCCGAAGCCGTCCGGCAGGATCTCCAGCACGCCCTGCGTGATGGCCGAGCCTCCCTTGCGCAGGTAACTGCGGACGAACTCGTAGATGACCTCGTGCTTGCGAAGGCTGGCGACCTCGTCGGGCGGCAAGTGCGAAAGCAATGCCTGCAGGTCTGCCATTTCGCGCTGCTGCAATTCGCCGAGGTTGACCGGCGGGAGGTCGGCGCGGGGTGGCGGCGGCTGGTAGTTGTCGGGGCCGCTGTTGACAGGCATGCCTCCGGCGG
>Ga0209697_10005906_pt1 | contig 15040 bp, 15 predicted proteins | sample AliMusrvi5mmetaG_FD_184115 | JGI IMG/M metagenome (GOLD analysis project Ga0209697, IMG submission 184115) | Freshwater lake bacterial and archeal communities from Alinen Mustajarvi, Finland, to study Microbial Dark Matter (Phase II) - Alinen... | ecosystem: Environmental > Aquatic > Freshwater...
GTGCGAAGACACCGAATGACTTGCCTGTGGATGCTCACGAGCTGATCGCGCTGTGTGCCCCGCGTCTCACCTTCATTAGCTACGGCATCCCCGAACGCGGTGACGCCAGCTGGCTCGACCAGCAGGGCAGCTACATGGCCACCGTTGCGGCTGGCCCTGTGTTCCGGCTGTTGGGCGTCCGCGACATCGGCGTCAAGGAAGACTACCGCAGTGCGAAAAGGCCAACCGTCAACACAGGCTTGCTCGACGGCGAGCTCGCCTGGCGTCAGCATGACGGCGGGCATGAAGACCAGTCGAATATGCAGTACTTCATTGCCTGGGCCGACAAGCTCATTCAGCACGCGAAACCGGCTGCCATTGGTGCGAATTGACGCGCGCTGCCACCCGCAGTACGGCCGCTCGTTAGCCCAGAAGCTTGACCGGTAAGGCGAGCGTCTGATTTGAGACGGGAACGGCAGGCGGGCCGCTGCGCGGGGTGGGCATTCGCTGGTCGTTTAGCCAGTAGAAGGCGCAACCCATCACGGCCAGGCAGACGACCAGCCTTGCAAGGGAGGCCGGCCCCGGATTATGCGCCGTAATGAAAGGCAGCTCCCGCACAGTACCCGGGGTTCGCCGCCCACAAAGGCAGAAGAAGATCCCGCTCAACACTGCCAGGTTGGCGAGCAGTCCGGCAAGCGCACTCACGTCGAGATTGGAATTGATCACGTGCGGCAGGTTCCCGAACAAACTCGCCAAAACGAGGTAGCAGCCCAGGAGGCGCAGCGTTAAACGGGTTTGGCGGCCCGACAACAGCACAGCGGCGCCCACCAATTGCAACGGACCGCCGACGGCCAATGTGTGAGTCCCAGATCCCCAAAGGCCGTCCGGGGAGAGTTCAAACACCACACCTGTCGCTCCGAGCGTCTCGATCAAACCCGAGACCGTGAAAGAGACCGCTAGGAGATATCGTGTCCACGTCCGCAGGTTCATAATCGCCTCTGAAATTCAGCCGTTTGACTATTGTCGCCACGGCCACTCAGTGCTATCCGTGAGTCGTCGTCAGCGATGGTATAGATTGGCTTGCGGCCGTCTCCAGGTGGGACGACCGCAAACGAACCTGCTCAGCCTTTGGCATCTCTCTCGTTGATGCCATCCACAAGAATTTCTCTAGCGGCGTACGGCACTGTGGACATCGTGCGCCGTTTCCTTAAGAGCTTGCGACCATTCGTCGGCCTGCTTCTCCGCCTCATCATTCGCCACGCCGTACCGCTCTTGAATTCGCCCGACCAGTTGCTCTTTCGCGCCGGCGATAGTCTGCCAGTCGTTTTCGGTTAGCTTGCCCCAACGCTCGCGCGCCGAGCCTGCAAACTGCTTCCACTTGCCTTGGACCTGATCCCAATTCATACGCTGCTCCTAAAGAATGTCATTTCGAACCGAGCCATTCACCAACTGCCAACCCTGCAATCTCCCGAGCACGCCGGGCCGGCTGCTTCCGGAGTGTCCCCCCGAACCGGTCGCCTCTCTTCCCGCCGTTCGCGAACACGACCTGAACAGAACGGTGGAAGTTCAGCCGAACAAGCAACTTGCTTGGGGTTCCGAGAATGAAGAATGTATTGCACGTGTGCCACCGTTCCATTTGCGGCGGCGATGCGGGACGGTCCTACCACAAGCAAGGCCCGTCGCGTCGATTCACACGGACGAATGTGCATTTCGTCAAGCAATATCTGCACTGGAGACGTCCGCGCTGTCCCCAGCACTGATTGGCACGCCAACCACCGCCAGGTATCGCGGTGCCGACAGGGACGAGGCGCAGAATCCTCCGCTGCGGCCTGGGAAGAATGTGCAATCGAACTGGCCGTCAGCGTGCAGGCTTGAGTGTGAGATTCACGGAGATGATTATTATGCAAATATTTCGAGTTAGCAGTGCCGCAGCCTTGTTATTGGCCGTGGGTCTGATCACTCCCGCTTCTGCCCAACATGAGCAGAAGGAAGAGAGACAGGCCAAGCCTCAGCAGGAGCAGCGAGCCCAGCCGGCGCAACGGCCGCAACAAGCGCGGCCTCAGCAACAGCAACGCGCCGAACAACCACAACACGCCCGGCCGCAGCAGCAACAGCGTGCCCAGCCACCGCAGCAGGCCCGGCCTCAGCAGCAACAGCGTGCCCAGCAGCAGCAACAGGTGCGTCCTCAGCAACAGCGACGGGCCGAACAATCACAACAAGCCCGGCCGCAGCAGCAACAGCAAGCGCGTCCTCAGCAGCGACAAAGGGCCCAGGAGAGCCAGCAGACAAGGCCACAGCAGCAACGGGCTGAGCAGGCTCGACCGCAGCAGCAACAGCAACAGCGGGCGCAGCAGTCGCAACAGTCCCGACCTCAACAACAGCAACGGGCGCAGCAGCCCTATCAGCAGCAACAGCAGAGGCATTACCAACCGCAGCAACGCTCGCGGCAACAGGCGGCAGCCTGGCAGCAGCAGCGCGGATGGGCTCAGCAAGGTGGCTGGCAGGCGCACACAACCTGGCAGCAAGGTCGATCCCGTAATTGGGATGGCGACCATCGCGATTGGGGCCAACGCGGCGGATACGGTGGTTACTGTATTCCGCAAGCCAGCTTCAGCTTGAGCTTCGGCTTTGGCCATTCGTTCAGGATGAGCAGCCGCCCCTACATGTACATGGGCTATCCGCGCTTCGCCTACGGTGGCTACTCGTTCATGCTGCTCGACCCCTGGCCAGAATCATGGGCGGATGACTGGTATGACTCTGATGACCTTTACATCGACTACGACGACGGGTATTACCTCCACAACCGGCGGTACCCGGGCATCGAACTCGCGATCAGCGTCGCGATGTAACTGACGCATCGACGACGGAGAGGCCGTTACATCAAAGGCCAGTCGCTGGGCGGAAACGCACTGGCAGACGTCAAAACCGCTCACGTGAGCGGTTTTGACGTTTCGGCCATGCTGCTCTGGGCGGATCGTTCATTGTTTCAAGTTCGAGATCGAGCCCGCCCGACCTTGACGCCTTCGAAACTGCCCGCCGGTACGAACGCAAGAATGGGGATAAGAAAGACATGGTTGCACGGCAGATTGAGCGTCACAAAACAGACCGCGTCGGCTGGCTTCGCGCCGCAGTTTTGGGTGCAAATGACGGGATTCTCTCAACTTCAAGCCTTGTGCTCGGCGTTGCGGCCGCGCATGCGGCCCATGGCGCCGTAGTGGTCGCGGCGGTTGCCGGGCTAGTCGCCGGTTCGATGTCGATGGCGGCCGGGGAGTACGTGTCCGTCCATTCACAGGCGGACACTGAAAAGGCCGACCTGAAGCTGGAACGCGCAGAGTTAAGGACAGACAAAGTGGGCGAGGAGAAGGAACTCGCCGCAATCTACGTTGGACGCGGACTCGATCGCACGCTAGCCAAGCAGGTTGCCCTGCAACTGATGGCTCATGACGCGTTGGGTGCGCACGCACGGGACGAACTTGGCATCTCACCGGCTCTGAGCGCGCGCCCGCTGCAGGCCGCGTTGGCGTCCGCGGCTAGCTTCGCCGTGGGCGCGGCGATGCCACTGGTGGTCGCAATCGTAGCTCCGGATGCGGTAGTCATCCCGCTGGTCTCTGGAACGTCGCTGTTGTTCCTGGCAGGACTGGGCGCACTTGCCGCACACGCGGGCGGGGCCAGCATGCGAGTCGGGGCAATCCGCGTGACGTTCTGGGGCGCGCTCGCCATGGGTATCACCGCGGGAGTGGGTGCCCTGTTTGGAACGGTCGCTGCTGGATAGTTCCGGCCGTACGGTGCGGAGCCGGGCCGCGACCGATGAGAGTATTCGAGAGTGCCGAACCTGATCGCACCGTGCCGTTCGCGGCTCGTTGCGAATGACAGGCGGCCAGGGACGAGTTTGCGATCCGCTTGTGTACGGGATCTGGTCTAAAGTAGCGCGTGCCGGCGGTAGAACCAGGTCTTCACTGCCTGCACCAGGAACAGATAAGTCAGGGCGAGTCCCGCAATCGCGCCGAGCAAAGACATGGGCAAAGGCGCAAATCCCAGCAGCGTGCCCAGCGGCGTGTACGGTAGCACGGCACCGATCAGAGAAACGGCCGCGACGCCGAGCAGAAGCGGGCGGCTCGGACGGCTCTTGAATGGGTTGCCCGCCGTGCGGATCACGAACACCACGAGCGTCTGCGTGGCCAGCGACTCCACGAACCAGCCGGTCCTGAACAGTGGCGCGTTGTTGGCGGCGTGAAACAACCACAGCAGCACTCCGAAAGTGAGGAAATCGTAGAGCGAACTGATCGGACCAATGATCATCATGAACTGCCGGATGAACGCGATCTGCCAGCGCTTGGGCCGATGCAACAAGGCAGGATCGACGTTGTCGCCAGGGACCGCGACCTGCGAGATGTCGTACATGAAGTTGTTCAACAGGATCTGAGTCGGCAGCATGGGCAGGAAGGGCAGGAACACCGACGCCCCGGCCATGCTGAACATGTTGCCGAAGTTGGAACTGGTGCTCATCACGATGTACTTCATGATGTTGGCGTAGCAGCGGCGCCCTTCAACGACACCGTCGTTCAAAACCGCGAGGTCTTTCTCGAGGAGGATGATCTTGGCCGCGTCTTTCGCCACATCGACGCCGTTCATTACGGAAATCCCGACATCCGCCGTGTGGAGCGACGGAGCGTCGTTGATGCCGTCGCCAATATAGCCGACGACATGCCCGCGCGCCTTCAGCCCGAGGATGACCCGGTTCTTCTGCTCCGGGGAGACGCGCGCGAAGATCGCCCCGTGTTCGGCCTGATAGGCCAGGGCCGCATCGTCCATGTTGTCTAACTGGTCGCCAGTGACGATGCGGTCGGTCGGCAGGCCGACATCGTGCGCGACCTTCTGCGTCACGTGCTGGTTGTCACCCGTCATGATGACAACCGCCACGCCGTTCTTCTTGAGCGCTTCGAGCACCGCCAAGATGCCCTTCTTGGGCGGGTCCAGGAACGCGGCGAACCCAACCAGCGTCATCTCCCGCTCGGACGCCAGCGCATAAGAGTCCTGCTGCTCCACCTTGCGGGTGGCGACTCCAAGCGTGCGGAAACCGTCCGCGCTCAACTGCTTCAACGTCTCCGCAGCCTTCGCGCGCAGCGCCGCGTCGAACGGTTGCGGCATGCCGTCAACCAGCGCGGTCTGGCAGATGGCGAACACTCCTTCTGCCTCGCCCTTGGTAATCAGCAGACGCTCGTCTCCGTGACGAACCACCACGGAGAGGCGCTTGCGGTTGAAATCGAACGGAATCTCGTCTGCCTTCTGGTACTCATCGATCGTCGAATGATCGTGTTTGAGGATCGCGTCGTCGAGCGGGCTCTTTATGCCGGCCTGAAAGTGGCTGTTCAAGTAAACCAATTGCAGAACACCCTCGTTGTCCTGGCCCTTCAGATCGACGTGCCGGTCCAACTCAATCTCCCCTTCCGTCAAGGTGCCAGTCTTGTCGCTGCACAGAATCTCCACGCTGCCGAAGTCCTCGATCGCCGTCAGTTGTTTGACCAGCACCTTCTTCTTGGCCATGCGCCGCGCACCCTGGGCCAGCGTGATGGTGATGATCATCGGCATCATCTCGGGCGTCATCCCCACAGCGAGCGCGATCGAGAACAGAAACGACTCCAGCACGGGACGATGGAAGGCGATATTCACCAGCAGCACGAACAGCACCAGCAGCATGATGACCCGCGTCAGCAGCAACCCGAAGTGCCGTATGCCCCGGGCGAACTCAGTCTCGGGAGGCTGTGCCGCCAAACGCTGTGCAATCGCCCCGAAGGCCGTGTCTTTGCCTGTGCGAACGATGACTGCCGTGCCGACGCCCGTCTGAACGGCAGTCCCCAGGAAGACGCTGTTACTCGCGTCGGCGATGCTGTGCTGCCCGGCTGCCAGATCGGCCGCCACTTTGTCCACGGGCAGGGACTCGCCCGTGAGGGCAGACTCGCGAACATGCAGGTCTTTGGCGTCCAGCAGACGGACATCCGCCGGCGCCAGGTCGCCCGCGTTGAGCTTGACGATGTCGCCGGGAACCAGCTCCGCAACCGGCAACTCGAACTCCTTACCGTCGCGTACGACCGCTGCCGTCGTAGCCACCTGCTTCCGAATGTCCTCTACGGCATGTCGAGCCTGGAACTCCACGTAGAAGTTCACGACGACGCTGAGCAGGACGATTGCGATGATGATCGAGCCGCCGACCGGATCGCCGAGTGCAATCGAAATCGCGCTGGCCGCCAGCAAAATGAGGACGAGCGGATTGGCGAAGAACCGCAAGAAGCTGAAGAGCACCGCATAGCGGGACTCCCCGACGAGGCTGTTCGGACCGTGCTCGCTTAGTCGCGCATTGGCCTCGGTGGATGTGAGCCCGCCTGGACTTGCCTTGAGGATCTCAAGCAGGCCGGCGAGCGGCACGTCCCAATAGCGGTCGAGTGTCTTGTCTGGTGTGGTCACTGGCGGTTTCTCCCTGGGTTCCTGCGTCGCGTGCGCTATCGACATCTTCTCGCGCCGGTTCGCGCGCGTGCTGAGCGGCTTGGCGCATGAGTGCACGGCAAGTTCCAAGCATTTTCAGCGGGGAACGCAGGCCATGCGAGTCCGGCCAGCCGTTTTTCTCACCGCACTGACAAGAATTGACATGCTGGTTCGGCAAGAAGCGCACGCAAGGCATGAGTCCCATCTGCACTAGATTCGGGAGCAAGTGCAGATTCTGCACCAGACAGTTAGGGAAATCAGCGCTGGGGAATGGTCTGATACGGGCGGAATCGTTGATTCGCTCAAATTGCCGCTTTGGCCCCGCGCTTGCACTTGTCCCTAACGTAAGGAGCTAGAAAGATGCTTTGGACACTATTCGTGGTCTTGCTGGTGTTGTGGGCGCTGGGAATGGTCACATCCTATACCGCTGGCGGGCTGATTCACATCCTGCTGGTCGTCGGACTGGTGGTGTTGGTAATCCGGTTGATCCAAGGGCGCAGGGTCATCGATTAGTATGTTCCCGGGAAACATCGGTCGAACCTGCTGCACCCTTTCGACTGGGCAACCAGCTGACGCTTTGAATTGCGGGAGGGCAACAACATGCCTCTGGTAACTATCGTGATTGCGCTTGTCGTGGTTGGCGTGGTGTTGTGGCTGATCAATACCTATATCCCAGTGGCATCCAGCATTAAGACCATCCTGAATATAGTCGTAGTAGTTTGTATTGTAGTTTGGCTACTGCAAGTATTCGGGCCTTGGGGAACTGTAACCAGTTACAAGTTCACTCGATGATGCACTGCCGTCCGGGCGGTGCCACCTTAGGGTTCATCGACGGGGCGCCCGCTCTGAAGTCCCTGCAGTGCGGAAATTTCAATGTGCGGAATCGTTCAATCTCAGAGCGTTCCTGGGACTTCGCCGCCGGCAAACCGCCATTAACCGCACGCACGGCTGCCCGGAAGTGTCATAAAGAACCGAGACAGCGCGTTCGTGTGAACACGAAAAGTACAGATGGATTAATCGCGTCATTAGCCGCATCCTGAGTGAGAAGGAGAATTCTCTTAATTGAAATGCAACACCCTATCCTCTGCGCCTTGCTAGAGTAAAGGCTAATGGCCAAACTCTTCAAGGTGTCGGGCCGGATCCTGATAGTCGATGACGACGTGCGACAACGCACGGCGCTGGCCGCTATGCTCTCTGCTTCTGAATTCGATACTCGGGTAGCAGCGGACGGCCAGGAAGCGTTGGAGCAACTCGCTGCCTTTGACGCGGATGTAATCGTTTCCGATCTGGTCATGCCGCGCATGGACGGGTTCGAGCTACTGCGGCGCTTGAAGGAACGCGGCGATCTCACGCCGGCAATCGCGCTGACCGGTTTCGGAAGCATGGAAAAAGCACTCTCGGCCGTGCATGACTTGAAGGCATTTTGGTTCCTTGAAAAGCCGGTCGAACCGCGGGCCTTTATCGCCTTGCTGGAGCGCGCGATCCGCTTCAAGAAGAGCCTCCAGAAGACTGAAGAACTGCAGCGCGATCTCAGCCTGCGAGGTGTGCTCGGCGGCTTGGTGGGATCGTCGGCGGCGATGCAGCAGATCTTCTCACTGATCAGGCAAGTGGCGCCGACTTCAGCGCCGGTCTTGATTTGCGGGGAAAGCGGCACCGGCAAAGAACTGGTGGCGCGAGAGATCCACAATTGCAGCCCCCGCAGCGATGGACCGTTCGTCGCCATCAACGCGGCCGCCTTGCCGGAAACACTGGTTGAAAGCGAGCTATTCGGCCACGAAAAAGGCGCCTTCACCGGGGCCATGGAGCGATCAGCGGGTTGTTTCGAGCAAGCCCACGGTGGCACCTTGTTTCTCGATGAGATCGGCGAGATGCCGCTGACCACGCAACCCAAACTGTTGCGCGTGCTGGAGGACTTGAAGGTCCGGCGGCTGGGCGGGAAACACGAAATTGCGGTGGATGCACGAATACTCGCCGCGACCAGCCAGCAACTTGGAACGCATTTGCGCGAGGAGTTGTACTACCGTTTGAGCGTGTTCCAGATCTTGGTCCCTCCACTGCGAGAGCGCAAAGAAGACATCCAGGCGATCGCCGATGTTCTGCTGCAGAATGTGAACAGGAAACACGGAACGCGCATTACCGGGATGGATGCGGCGGTGTTGGAACTGCTCCACCGTTACGACTGGCCGGGCAATGTACGCGAGTTGCGCAACACGCTTGAGCGAGCCGCGATCCTGGCGGGCACGGGCTTGATCCAAGTCGCGGATCTGTCCATCCCGTCACTAGGCGCCAGTCCCGGCCGCTATGCAAGGCAGGATGAAACCGAAGAAGTGCCGCTCGCACTCCAGCCTGGGCAACCGCTCTCGAAGATCGAGGAAGCTTACATCAAGCTCACCCTCGAGCACGTAGGCGGCAATCGCAAACGCGCCGCCGAGATGTTAGGCATCAGTTTGCGTACGCTCCAGAACCGGATCGCCGCATTGCGGGAGGAATCGCAGGCCGCCGCAGCCGCCGATTCATGAGCGACCCGTCCCAGGGCGTTTCTGCCGAGGCTTTTATGATTGACATCTTCCGTCGCGCGGCATGCCGTGGCTGATCGCGCTGTGACTTGAGTTCGAGATGGTTGGAACGCTAAAGCCACCGCAGCCATACGCCCCACGCACTGCGGGGAAGCTCGCAGTGCGCACGCTGCGGACCTTGCCCGAACTGCTGAAAGCCTGCTGCATCGAGTGGATTGGCGACAACGCACCGCGTCTTGGCGCCGCAGTCGCCTTTTACGCCCTACTTTCGCTGGCCCCTGTTATCATCGTGGCCGTAGCTGTGGCCGCCGTCTTTTACGGTCAGCAATCGGCGCAAGGCCGGCTGGCGCTGGAGATTCAAGGCATCGCAGGGCCCGACGTAGCACGCACCATCCAAGAGGTCATCACGGGTGCCTACCAGCCTCGGACCGGCTTGATCGCCACTTCGCTCGGTCTGGCAACCCTCGTATTTGGAGCCACCTCCATGTTCGTGGAGTTGCGAGACGCAATGAACACGATCTGGGGCGTGCCGCAGCCTGTCGATCACAACCATGTGGCCACGCTGATTCGATTAATGAGGGACCGCTTCTATTCGTTCGCCGCGGTGACCAGCCTGGGCTTTCTGCTGCTGATCGCACTGATGTTAAACGCCTGGACGGCGGCACTTCGAATCGCGGTACCGCCGGGCGCTACGTTCCTTGTTCTTTATCTGGTTGTCATCGCGTTCTTTGGTGCACTTTACAAGCTCGTGCCCGATGTCACGTTGAAGTGGGGCGACGTTGCCTTGGCGGCCATGCTGACGGCCTTGCTTTTCATGCTTGGAAAGCAGTGCATGGGTTTGTATTTCGCGCACACCGATTTCGGATCGACGTATGGCGCGGCTGGCTCGCCGATCGTCGTGCTGCTGTGGGTCTACTACTCGGCTCAGCTGTTCTTTTGGGGTGCCGAGTTCAGTAAGCTGTACGCGCGGACCCTGGGTTCGCACAGCGTCCAGCAGTATTGAAAGCGCTGCGCAGGCGACTTGCAGCGGATACTCGCTTCAGGCAAGAACTGCTTCCTGAACGTCACCATTGAGCCGGGATGCCGGCCATTTCTGCCGGAAAGAACGCGTGCACGGGCGCACTGAGACGGTTGCAAATGAATCTCCGCCGAGCCGTCCGTCGCGCCATCCCACGCTGCAAGTATCGGCAAACAGTCAGGTGCGTCTCCAACGCTGTCGGGGTGCAAAGCCATTCAGACGGCTCTTGGCCCTACAGTTGAGCCTCCGCTGCCATCACCGGCCGGTTATGGTCACTGGATTGCTCAGTCTAGAGTCAGGAGCAAAGTCATGGAAAAAACTCAAACGAATTGCAGGACAGGATCCGGAGCGCTGATGTTCTTGACCGGGATGGGCGCGGGCATCGCCGCAGCGGTGCTGCTGGCCCCGCGTTCCGGAGTTGCGACGCGCAGAATCCTCGGCCGCAAATTAGAAGTGGGAGAGGACTGGGTGAAGGAGCGGGCCTTGGATGCTCAGGACTGCGTCAGGTCCTACGCAGAGGATATCGGCGATCGAATGAAGGAAGTTGCCGAGGCCGTTGGACGCAGCTAAAAGACACACCAGGCAGACTACGGCCCGTTCACCGCTCGGCTTTGAGCAGGCGATGAGACTGTGCGGAAGGAGGAAGCGAGTGTGAGGAACAAGATTCTCTCAGGCGCGCTTGTAGTGGTCGTCGTGTTTCTGGCGGGCTTTCTCCCTTCCTATGCGAAGGTGCATCGGCTGGAAAGTGAACTACGCGAGGCACGGCGTGAAAGCGGCATGGCTCAACTGCGGGACTTGGCCGGCCTGACCTATTTGCAGGCGAGCCAGCGGGACTATGGGCTCGCGGCCAGCACCAGCAGGCTGTTCTTTGACCGCGCCCAGGAAGCGGCCAATCTGGCAGCCGACGCCGGAGCAAGGAAACCGCTGGAAGATCTACTGCTGCTCCGTGATCCCATCACGGCGGGATTGGCGCAGGGTGACCCGGCTATCCTGAGCGATCTGCAGGCGCTGTTCGTGAAGACTCGCCAAGTGACGGGCATCGCGCAGGGCACGCGACCGACAGGCTAGGGATGTACCGAAGGCAGGTCATGAATCAACTGGCATTCCCGTTCGTGACCCGCACGCTGTTGGTGCTGCTTGCATCGACGACGGCCGTGCTGGGCCAACCCGACGTGCGCGAGATCATCCGGCGCGCCGTCGTAGCCGATGAGCTGAATTGGAAGATCGCCAGAAACTACAACTTTGCGGAGCACGCGAACCTACGCTATCTGGATGCGGAGGGGCGCGTGAAACTCCGTGAGGTCAGCCTCCACGACGTCATGCTGCTGGACGGATCCCCTTACAGGCGTTTGATAGCGCGCGGTGATCGCCCGTTGGCTCCAGCCGAAGAGAGGAAAGAGCAGGAAAAGTTGGCCCGGAGCACCACAGAGCGACGCGAAGAAACGCCTTTCAGGCGGTTGCAGCGCCAGGCCGAGTACATCAGCCGTCCGGAGTGGCAGCGTGAAGCATGGCGGGAGTTGCCGGAAGCTTTCGACTTCCACCTGGCGGCTGAAGAGCTGTGGGAGGGCCGCGCGCTGTACGCGATCGACGCGACCCCGCGCCCGGCCTACCAGCCCAGGTCACGAACGGCAAAAATGCTGGCTCACGTCCGAGCAAGGCTCTGGGTGGATAAACAGGACTACCACCTGGTGAAGGGCGAAGTCGAAGTCATCGACACCATCTCGGTAGGGTTCTTCCTGGTCCTGGTAGCCAAAGGCTCGCGAGCCAGCTTCGAAGAAACCCGCGTGAATGACGAAGTCTGGTTACCCCGCAAAGTCAGCGCCTTCGCCTCGGCCCGTCTGGGCCTGTTGAAAGTGGTACGCATCGAACAGGAGTACACCTACAGCAAGTGCCGCGAGTTCCACTCCGATGCGCTGGTCGTTTCACGCTTAGGCGCGAAGTAGCTCGCATGTTGATCAGCAACTGGCGCACGCCGAGGAACCTCTCAATTACTTCTTTGCCGAAGTCTTAGCCGGTACCGCAGGCGCGCTGGCGTAGACCAGAATCTCGATGCTTCCCGCTTCCTTCGCAGTGGGGCTCTTTCCCAGACCGCGCGTCTTCATGCGTGTGTCGTCCAGCGAGTAATTCTCCACCAGATACTTGCGCACTACGAAACCGCGGGCCTCGCTCAGTACGCGCTCCTTGACAGAATCGCCGGTTCTGCCTGTGCTAGCCGTGATCACGACCAATCCGAACTTCTCGCTCTGCAAGTACTGACCTACCACGTTGAGACTCTTGGAGTTCTTCAGTTTTGCGGAGTCTGGCTTATCGAAGAGTTTAGTCGGATCGTATTGGAAGCTCTTAGTCGGTGACTGTGCAGGAAGTTGCGCCACTGCGTGTTCTTTCACTTCGGCGGGATTGGCATACCCGCGGTCCTTGAAGAAGCCACGCAGCAGGAAGTTACTCTTCATCGCGTCCGCATCGTCGTGCAGGGAAGTCACGCTCGCCGAGGCCTGTTGATACAGCGTCGAGTCGTTGATCAGCTTGCCGATGGTACCGTGCCCGGTATTGATCTTGCCTGTGATCAAGTTGAGGTTGTCCGTCGCACCCATGATGTTTTCGAGCACGCCCTGGCCTGTGTCCAGAAGTTGATTCGCCTTGTGAAACAGATCCGCCACATCCAGCGGCGGTTCACTCGCAATCTTCTCTCCACCCTTCAGTTTCCCTGCGTCCACCGAACCGAAGGAGATGTCTACATACTTGTCGCCCAGCAGGCCGGCCGATTGGATGGACGCGACCGAGTCCTGCCTGACGATGGCTTGCGTCTCTTTGGACAGGTCCATCGAAACCGTCACCTTGCCGTCCGGCCGATTGGGCAGGACGATGGACTGGACGGTCCCTTCCCGAATTCCCCCTACGCGGACGTCGGCCCCGTCGTTCAGGCCCGAAACGCTGTCGAATTCACTGCGAACTCGATAGTTCGAGCCAAACTTCAACTGCTCTCGGCCGACCAGGAATACGCACGCAGCGAGGAGTGACAGCGTGGTCATCAGGAACAGTCCTAAGCGAAAACTTGGTGACATAATTTACCTCAAGCGGCGTCTTCGACGAATTGCGCGATAAATGGATCTTTGCTTTGGTCGAGACCTTCGAACGTACCGTCAAACAGGGCCTTGCCTCGATCCAGTACGATCACCCGGTCCGCGATGGTCCGAGCCGTATGAAGGTCATGCGTGACCACAATCGAAGTGATGTGCCGCTTCGCCCTGAGCTCGACGATCAGTTTCGCGATCTCCGCGGCGGTGATCGGATCGAGCCCGGCGGTAGGCTCGTCGAACATAACGACCGATGGATCGAGCGCGAGTGCGCGGGCCAGCCCCACACGCTTGCGCATGCCCCCCGAGATCTCCGAGGGCATCTTGTCGAGATCCTGCTCGAGTCCAACACTGGCCAACAGTCGATGAACCCGTTCGCTGCGCTCCGCACTGGCGAGTTTGGTGTGCCTGCGCAACGGAAACGCCACGTTCTCTTCAATGCTCATGGAATCGTAAAGGGCCGCTTGTTGAAACAGAAAGCCGACTCGCTTTCTTGCTTCGTTCAACTCGCCGCCGGAAGCGCTCGCGATGTCATAGCCCTCGAGCCGAATTGAACCCGAGTCGGGCGTCTCCAGGCCGATCAGGAGCTTGAGCAAGACGCTCTTCCCAGTGCCGCTGCGCCCCAGTACGCAAGTCACTTCGCCGGCCTTGAGCTGGAATGTGATTCGATCCAGAACCACGAGCGAGCCAAACGACTTGCAGAGTCCGGACACGGCGATCGGCGACTCAGGATTGGGGTGTTGTTCCATTCAGAAGATGTTTATGATCAGTTCGACCAGCACTACGTCGGCCAGGATGATGAAGAGGGACGATAGCACCACGGAACTGGTAGCCGAACGGCCTACGCCCTCCGTGCCGCCCCGCGTACGCATGCCCTGGAAACAGGCGACCATTCCGATGATCAAGCCGAATATGGCGGTCTTGAAGGTGGGTGGCAATATGTCGGCGAAGCGGACGCCGTGGAAGCCATTTGAAAGGAACAGCCGTAAGGGGACAGGGTCAACCAGCGTGCAGGCTATCCAACCCATGAAGACTCCGCAGAAATCGGCCGCGATGGTGAGGAGCGGCAGGGCGGCGATGCAGGCCAGCACGCGCGTGGCCACCAGATACTTGTGTGGATCGACCGCCGAGGCTTCCATGGCATCGATCTGCTCGGTAACGCGCATCGAGCCCAACTCGGCGCCAATCCCGGCACCTACACGCCCGCTGACGACGAGGCCGGTGATAATAGGCCCGGTCTCCTTGATTAGCGAGAAGACGATGACCGACGGCAGCATCGACTTAGCGCCAAAGCGGGCCAAGCTGTCGCGCATCTGCAAAGCCAGAACGGCGCCCGTGGCCGCCCCGGCCAGCGACACCAAGGTGAGAGATCTTGCGCCGATCGCATCCAGCTGCCGAACAAACTCCGCCCATTCAATCGGACGCGAGAAGACCGCCTTGGTCACCCGCCAGAAGAAGAAGCCGAGGTCGCCGGTCCATTCGATGGCCGAACGCAGGGGTTGCAGGAATGCGAGCACGTCGTCCTTTAGCGTTGGTTGGGGAGCGACCGTAGTGGCCATGCCGCACATTGAATGGCACATCGAATGCCAAACTCGTCAACTAAGTGACAGGGCGTGGACAGATTGACCTGTGACCACTTTCAGCACGCGGAAAGCCGAAGCGGACTGCGCCCGAACCGTTCGCCGCGACCAGCCTCGTGCATGCAACGGTGCAGTTCCTGCAGCCATTGCGCAAGAGTTGCCGAGCGCTTCTCGCGCCCGGGTCTAATCGTTGCGCCGGTTGGATGCCAGCCGTTTCATGGGCAGTCGTTTGGCCGCCATCGACTGAATGCATGGACTGAATTTATTGTCGCGGCCAAGTGAGAAGTTCCTAATCCAGCCAAGTAGAAAGTTCCTCTTGACAGCCTTAAGGCTGAAGGATGGAACGAATTTCGATGAGCCAAGCGGAACGAGACGAATTGGACTGGTTGAAGC
>Ga0209697_10005911_pt1 | contig 15034 bp, 18 predicted proteins | sample AliMusrvi5mmetaG_FD_184115 | JGI IMG/M metagenome (GOLD analysis project Ga0209697, IMG submission 184115) | Freshwater lake bacterial and archeal communities from Alinen Mustajarvi, Finland, to study Microbial Dark Matter (Phase II) - Alinen... | ecosystem: Environmental > Aquatic > Freshwater...
ATCCCGTTCGATGAAGATCGCAATCTGCCTTCGCTCATCGCCGATTACCAAGGGCGCAAGCAACTCGCCATCGAACTTGTCCTCAACGCCCGCCCGTTCCCATGACCCTTCCAGCCAAACGCCCTGCCCTGGGTCCGGTTGCGCACGGGATCGACATTTGCCATTTGGCATGGTTTTCTCATGGAAATGACGGACGGTTCGCTGCTTTTGCTTGGTCTGGCTGGCCCGGAACTCACTCCGGCCGAGGCTGCCTTGTTCCGCCGCCTGCAACCGGCTGGTTACATTCTCTTCACGCGCAACATCGCAACCGCCGAGCAAACTAGGAAACTCACTGATGACCTCCGTGGCCTGTCCCGGACATTGCCCATCATTGCAGTCGATCAGGAAGGCGGGCGGGTGGTGCGGACCAGGAGCATCGCGCCCGTGGCTCCATCAGCGCCTGCCCTAGCAGCCTGCGGAGATTGGAAAAAAATCGCCGAGTCTGCACTATGGACTGGCGACCTGCTGTGCCTGCTAGGGTTTAACATGAACTTCGCGCCGGTGCTGGATCTCGATCATTTTCCCACCACACAAAACGCGCTGACTGGCCGCAGTTGGGGCCGTGACCCGCAGCGTGTCATCGATCACGCGGGAGTCTGGAACCGCTGGCTGCGCAAACGAGGAATCGCAGGGTGTGGTAAACATTTTCCTGCCGGAGGCCGCGCCGTATCCGATCCTCATCATGACCTGCCGTTCTCCTCTGCCACACTGGATGAACTGCAGCGCGATGATGTCATTCCCTACACTGCTTTGATGCCGGAACTGGACGCTATTATGTTGGCGCATGTCCTTTTTCCCAACATCGATCCGGATTTTCCTGCATCGTTATCACCGCGCATTATCCGCCGTTTTCTGCGCGACCAACTGGGCTTCGATAGACACCTTGTCCTAACGGACGATCTTGATATGGGTGCCATCAACACCCGTTACGGGCGAGGTGAGGATGCCAGGCTTGCCATTGAGGCGGGTAATGATCTTGCCATGATCTGTCACCGCACGGACACCGCAGAAACTGCGGCACGCGCGATAGCCGGACTGCCGCAAAGGGTGACGGGTGATGCGCGTGAGCGAGTGGAAGAGTTCCGGTGGAAGAAACTTCATCCACCGCTAGCATGGTCGGACAAGCAATGGTCCACCACCTGTGGGGAACTGGCCAAACTCTCGGCGGAGTTCAGCAGCGGAGATTCAACCGGAAGCGTGAGCCCCGTGACAGGCTTCTGATTTTTCGTTAAATTCGCGCCAGCACGGCATCGCCCATCTCGCGGGTGCCGACTCTGGTTTCTCCTTGCTGGCTAGTGGCGATATCACCGGTGCGGAAGCCATCGGCTATGGCACTGGCCACGGCGTTTTCGATAGCGGTGGCGGCATCCGTTTCGCCTAATGAAAAGCGCAGCAGCATGGCCAGCGAGAGGATCTGGGCAATGGGGTTGGCGACGCCCTGGCCAGCGATGTCAGGAGCGGATCCACCAGAGGGTTCATACATGCCAAAGTAGAGACCGTCTTCCTTGCGTGTGCCGAGCGAGGCAGATGGCAGCATGCCGAGCGAACCGGAGATCATAGCCATCTCGTCTGACAGAATGTCACCAAACAGGTTTTCGGTGACCAGCACATCGAAGGATCCCGGGCGGCGGATGAGCTGCATGGCGGCATTGTCCACATACATGTGAGAGAGTTCCACTTCAGGGAATTCCCGGGCGATTTCCACGAGGGTTTCGCGCCAGAGCACGGATGATGCGAGTACGTTAGCCTTGTCAACGGAGAGCAGGCGTTTGTTGCGGCCCATGGCGGCGGTAAAGGCAACGCGTGCAATGCGGACGATCTCACTTTTCCTGTAGATCATCGTGTCTAGCGCCACGGGTTCTCCATTTTCCTCGTGGCGACCTTTGGGCGTGCCGAAATAGACACCGCCCGTTAGTTCGCGCACGCATAGCACATCGAAGCCACCAGCGATGAGTTCTTGTTTGACGGGTGAGGCATGGGTGAGGGCAGGCAGGCACACGCCAGGGCGGAGGTTGGCAAAGAGGCCGAAGTGTTTGCGCAGGGGCAACAGTGCTCCTCGTTCCGGCTGGATGTCGGGCGGCAGGGATTCCCATTTCGGGCCACCGACTGAACCGAAGAGAATGGCATCCGCTGCCTCGCTGGCCTTGACGGTTTCCGGCGGTAGAGGGTGACCGGTGGCATCGATGGCCGCACCGCCCACGAGATGCTCCGAGCGGGAGACAGTAAAGCTGAATTTGGCCTCGGTGGCATCGAGGATACGGATGGCTTCCGCCATAACTTCCGGGCCTATGCCGTCTCCAGAAAGGATGGTGATGCGGTGCGTGCGTGACATGGGCGGAAAAGTGGCGGCATGCCCGGCGGCTGGCAAGCTTGCAAAAATCGCACGGAAAACCTTGCCCTCAGCCGGGGGGTGAGCCAAATTGCGGCCCACCAAGGCGGCTTGGCGGAATTGGTAGACGCGCTCGACTCAAAATCGAGTTCTAACGAGTGTGGGTTCGAGTCCCACAGCCGCTACTTTCCGAATTCCGGGTGGGCTGTCTTTCCCCTGACATACACGGCATGGCCCAAGCACGAACCATAGGAATCATCGCGGGTAGCGGAGTCTATCCGGAGACATTCATTGCGGCTGCGCGGGCCAATTCACCCGGAGTGAAGTTGGTGGTGGCTGCTTTCCACGGCGAGACGAAACCCGAGTTGGCGGAAATCGTGGATGCCATCGAATGGTTTCGTGTGGGCCAGCTTAGCAAGACGATCCGCTTTTTCCTGCGAGAGGGGGTGACCGAGGCGGTGATGATGGGACAGATATCGCCCAAGAACCTGTTTGATTTACGCCCGGATCTGCGGGTGCTGATGATCATGGCGCGTCTCAAGGAACGCAATGCGGAAACCCTGTTCGGTGCCGTGGCGGAGGCTCTGTCAAAGGAAGGCATCGCGGTGCTGCCTGCCACTACATTTCTTGAGGACCTGTTGCCCGGGCCCGGGCATGTCTGCGGCCCTGCATTCAAGAAACGCCAACTCGCCGACGCTGAATTCGGTTTCAACATTGCCAAACAAACCAGTGCGCTGGATATCGGGCAGAGCGTGGTGATCCGGCACGGGACCATTCTTGCGGCGGAGGCTTTTGAAGGCACCAATGCCTGCATCCGACGGGGCGGGGAACTTGGCCACGGCAAGGATGTGATGCTCGTGAAAGTTTCAAAACCCAATCAGGATTTGCGTTTTGACGTGCCGGTCATAGGCCCGCAAACCATCGAAACTTGCGCTGCCGCCGGGATCTCGGCAATCGCCATCGAGGCGCGGATGACCCTCCTTTTAGAAAAGCCGGTCATTGAGGACCTCTGCAATCGTTACCAAATAGCGATTCACGCGGTGTCCTGAGGGCGTGTAGAGCTCCCAGAGTCGAGAACGGTGAGGACTTTCAAAGTTAGATGAGCAGGTCCGTGTAAGTTCCTGGGTCGCTGCCTGGGATTTCGATGGCCCCGCAGGCTTTCGCGTAAAATTCTTTGGGGCCCACGCCGCCGATAATAGCGTATGCATAGCCGAGTTCGCGCAGAGCTTCGAGCGACTTCAGGAGCAGGCCCTTTCCAACTCCGAGACCGCGGGCTTCCTCGTAAACTCCGGTGGGTCCGAAAAACCCGCGCAGGGTGGTATCATAACACGCAAAACCGATGATTTGCCTGTCCCGCGTGGCGAGGAAGCAGGCCACAGGCTGACGGCTCATGGACACCTCTACCTCGCTGGCCCATTTATCGGAGAAATTTGCCCGGGTGAAGGCTTCCACCGTGTGTTTTTCGAAAGCCCTTGCTCGTCGCAAGGTGATGCCCTTACTGGCGATCTCTATGTACAGCGCTGAGGAATCTGGCAAATCATAGAGGCGCACCAGCATGTCGGTCATGGATACAGTCAATCGTTTTTAGCGTCCGCCGTGAAGCCTTGAATTGGCAATTCTAGTCCTCCCCTTGGGGAAGCCCGGAATTTAATTACCCGATTTCCGGCGTGGTGCTTGCAAAAGGACTGGATTGGTCTCAGACTGCCTTTCCACGAACCAGATAATGCTGCGCACGGGATGCTTTCCATTTGGCGAACTGTAATTGGCATTTAAACTACCTCAATGACCCAAAGTATCCCTACTTCATGCGCGCCGGATATACACGACGCGTCTGCACTACCGCAGATTATTCAAGGTGGGATGGGAGTAGGGGTGGCTGGGTGGCGTCTCGCCCGTACGGTTTCTCAACTCGGCCAGCTAGGTGTTGTCGCCGGTACGGCTCTTGATCTTCAGATGACCCGTCAGCTGCAACTGGGCGACATCGGAGGTCACCTGCGGCGCGCTTTAGCGGCTTTCCCGTATCCAGAGGTAGCCGAGTGCATCCTGAAGCGTTATTTCATCCCGGGTGGTAAGGCACCTGACGCTCCTTTCAAAACTCAGCCGATGATTAACCACAAGCCCTCGCGTGAGACTCGCGAACTGGCGGTGGCATCGAGCTTCGCGGCTATCCACCTCGCTAAGGAAGGTCACTCGGGTGTGATAGGCCTCAATTTATTGGAAAAGATCCAGACGCCCACCTTGCTAGCTCTCTACGGTGCGATGCTGGCCGGTGTGAACGTGGTCCTCATGGGTGCGGGCATCCCGCGGCAGATTCCTAAAATTCTGGATGATTTTGCGGCCGGCTGCTCGGCTGAGATGCGTCTCGATGTGACGGGAGCTACGAAGCCGGTGTTCATCCACGTGAATCCGGCGGATTTCGGTGCGTCGCCGACTTTGGTCCGACCAATTTTTCTAGCCATTGTCACCTCGCCCGTGCTAGCAGAAAATCTGCGGCGCAAGGCATCCGGGCGCGTGGATGGTTTCGTGGTCGAAGCTGCGACGGCCGGTGGTCACAACGCGCCGCCGCGCGGGCCTATGCAACTGACGCCTGACGGGGAACCGATTTATGGTGAACGCGACCGCATTGAGCACTCAAAATTCGTGAGTGTGGGCCTGCCGTTCTGGCTGGCTGGCGGATACGGACGGCCCGGCAAGCTCCGGGAAGCACAAGCTTTGGGTGCGAAGGGCATCCAGGTGGGCACCGCTTTTGCATTTTGTGAGGAGTCCGGCTTCGAGCCGGCGCTTAAGGCCAAGATCTTGGCCACGCTGAAAGCTGGCACCTTGAAGATCCATACAGATGCTCTTGCCTCGCCCACCGGGTTCCCATTCAAGGTTGCCCAGATAGAAGGAAGCATGGCCAAGGAGTCTGTCTATCAGGAGCGTTGTCGGGTTTGTGATTTGGGTGTGCTGCGCGAAACCTATGAAAAGCCGGATGGCGAGGTCGGTTATCGTTGCGCATCGGAACCGGAGAAAAACTACCTTGCCAAAGGCGGCACCGCCGAACAACTCGTGGGCCGCAAATGCCTGTGCAACGCCCTCTGTGCGTCCGCTGGCATTGGCCAGTCGCGTCACGGTTATCAGGAACCTCCAATTATAACGATCGGTGACGATGTGGGATGTGTGCTCGATTATCTCGCAGGGCGAGAAAGCTACACCGCTGCTGAAGTCATCGAGCGTCTGCTTGCTTGACGACCCGAGGAGGTCACTCCTGATCGTCGGCGGTAGCCTTGATATCGGCTAGAGCCGCGATAAAGTCGCCAAGAATTTCTGCCGGGACCATGATGGTGTCACGGTTGCCCCCGACGTCCTCGGTGATCTTGACGACCATGCCGCGGTTGTTTCGTTTCAGATCGAGAAAGAATACCTTCCGATCCGCCAGAATTTTCTCGGTATGCAATAAATCGCTTTCCACAACTGTTTCCGGTGTTGTTTAACCTGTTCGAACCATCACCGTGCGAACCTGCTTGTCAACGCATTTTCACGCATTTTCTTGGCGGACGATGAAGTTTTCCCCAGATGCGTGATCTCATACCAATCGACCGACCTGCCCTGGTCCTGGCACCGATGCAGGATGTCACGGATCTGGCTTTCATGCGGGTGATCACTCGCCGGGGTGCGCCGGATTGGTTTGTGAGCGAGTATTTCCGCGTTCATCCCGATTCTGTGCCGAATGTGGGTATTCTACGCTCGATCACCGAAAATCTGACTGGCAGACCTATTTTCGCGCAAATAATCGGATGCGACGTGCCTAGTCTCATCCGGACCGCAAAAACCCTTGGGGAATTTGCGGTGGCGGGCATAGACCTCAACCTTGGCTGTCCCGCACCTGTAGTATGCCGCAAGAATGCTGGTGGCGGGTTACTGCGTGAACCCAAGGAGGTGGATCATTTGCTAGGTGCGCTACGCGAGGCCATTTCCGGGCGGTTCACTGTGAAAACAAGAATAGGCTATGCGGATGAATCCGAGTTTCCCGGACTCTTGGAAATTTTCCGCAAGCATGACATCGACGGTCTTTCTGTGCATGGACGCACTGTCCAAGAACGCTATCAAACGCCGGTACATGCCGAGTGCGTGCGCATGGCAGTGGCGGCACTGCCGTGCCCTGTCATTGCCAATGGCAACATCGTTGACACCGCCACCGGACTTGCCTTCCTGCGGCAATCTGGAGCTGCGGGGTTGATGATAGGCCGCGGTGCGATCCGCAACCCTTGGATTTTCTCGCAACTGCGTGCGGTTTTTTCCGGGGAAACAGCACCCGTGCCCACCTACCGGGACTTATTAGAATATGCATTGGAGCTTTACGATGAGCTCGCGCGCGAAACCCGCAGGTTCAATCCCGTCTCTCACGTCCAGCGCATGAAAAAAACGCTGGCCTATATCAGCCACGGGTTGGTGGCAGGCAGCTTCGAGCATCAGATGCGACGCGCCAGAACGCCGGAGGATTTCTTCTCCATTTGCCGTAGCCATCTTGACCACAGTGAACCACTGCCTTCCCAGCCGCCCGCAGGTTCGAAGTTGTTTTGCGGATTTGAGGCCCTGCTGGAATCATAGCTGTGCGTGCAGCTATTTCTGTAGGTCATTTCACCTCTGCGCAACGCGCACGGGTGAGGCGCCAGTTGTGGTCTTTGTAGCGTTGCCAGTGGAAGGTGACCTCATAACGTCCGTCCACCGGATGGTAATTGGCCACATCGACTAGAGCCTCAAGAATGACTGATATATCCGCATCGTCATCGGTGATTTCCAGAGAGCGGATTTTTTCTAGTTTGCAGCGCATCTGTTTGGCGCTTTCGCAGAGCGAAGAGAAGGAGGATATTATTTCAGAGCGTGGAAATGTACCGTTCGCTTCCGGGATGGTTGGTGTATCGAGTTCTACGTCTTCGGCCAACAGGGCATCCAGTTGGTAAACACCGCCCTGACGCGTCACCTTGCTGTCCTTGCGCTCCATGGTGAGCGTCTGCAGCAGGGCCTGGGTCCGACGTGTGATAATCTGCGCGGGTGAATTCCACCAGAAAGCGAAACCCGCGAGCAGTGCAATGATGATGACTATAGAAACGAGGCGTTTCATGTGATGGGAAATTATGTCAGATGCTGACAGGAGGTTTGCCGCCTAGCGGTGGTTTTCTATCCAATGTCGATCTCCCCCTCAAACACGAAATCGGCAGGTCCAGTGAGGGTGACGTTCCGGAAGGTGTTCCCATCGGCTTTTTCAAAGCCGATTTCCAGAGAGTCTCCTCCCGCGACGTCTACTTTGATTGGTGAGGGAGTCCCAGTGAGCAGGTGGTGGATGAGCGCGCAGGCGACCATACCAGTGCCGCAGGCGAGGGTTTCATCCTCGACCCCGCGTTCGTAGGTGCGGATCTCGATGTGGTCTGATGCGAGGACTGTTGCGAAGTTGGCATTGGTGCCTGCCGGGGCAAAGGCAGGATGTTCCCGGATTGCCCTGCCATGTGTGAAGACGTCAAATTCCTCAAACGCATCGCCCCCCGGAACAAAAGCGACGGCATGGGGAACGCCTGTGTTGATGAAATGCAGAGGGGCTGGCACGCCCGGCACGGTGACAGCAGTATTGAGTTTCAGATCCTTGGGGGTGGACATCGCGATGCGGACATTCTCTCCCACTATTTCTGCAGTGATGGTGCCGGCGATGGTTTCAAAGGTGACTTTGCCTGGCATTTCCTCGGATAGGTGAGCTGTGAAACGCCCGAAGCATCTGGCACCGTTGCCGCACATCTCTGCTTCTCCACCGTCGGCATTGTAGTAGCGGAACTTATAATCTGCTCCTTTTTCCGCCGGTTCCACCATCAGGAGTCCGTCTGCACCGATGCCACGATGGCGGTCGCAGAGGGCTTCAATGGTGATGGCGTCGAGATGGATTGAGAGGTCGAGGTTTTCGATGATGATGAAATCATTTCCGGCACCGTTCATTTTGTAGAAGTGGAGAAGCATAGGGAGTGGTGGCTGGTGTGTTCGTTTCAATATCCCCATTCTGGGACGAACGCAACAGCGGGGGTTACAGATTCGCAACCGGACGATTGAGCTTTCGCTTGCGTGGGAGGTAGGACTGGTTCAAGTCTCTGGGGTCGGTCGCTTGTGTGGTGTCCGGCATGGATTCATGGCATCACCCAATTTCCATGTCCCTGGTCTCTATTGGATCGTTCCGCTCTTCATCGGCGGGGCGATAGGTGTGGCTGCTCAGACCCCAAGCGCCTCAACCGGCCAACCGTCCATGCCGAAGGTGCTGGTTCCCACAGGTAACCAGTCGATGTTGAATCCTTCGCAGCCGATAAATCCGGAACCTCCTGTCACGCGGGTTGTATATCCATGGAAGACGTTCGTGACCTGCACGATTTTCTGGATAGGGGAACAGGCTACAGAAAGGAATCCGACGCCCAATGACAAGTCATCATGGGACCAGCAGTGGTCATCCAATTTTGGCGGTGTTGATGATCCGGATCCGCTCAATCGCATAGCCAATCTAACGACCGGCGAGTTTCGGCCGAAGGCGTTCGTTCCGAAACTCAATCCGTTCTACGTGGCGCTGCCCTACAACGATGTGACGAATACCCACACCCACAAGCCGGAGGCGGCACGGGTGATTCCATGGTTTTCACGCCTGCGTCCCGAACCCGGGCAGACGGTGTGCAAGGGGCGGTGGCTCCAGATATATAAGAGTGGGCGCAGTTGTTTTGCCCAGTGGGAGGACTGCGGCCCATGGGAAACGGATGACTGGGAGTTCGTGTTCGGTAACAAGCCGCCAAAAACGACACAGAACGGCGCCGCCGGGATTGATCTTTCGCCATCCGTTAGGGACTATCTGGCTTTGAAATCCGGTGAGAAGGTTCACTGGCGTTTCGTCGAGGCCAGCCAAGTGCCCATGGGACCCTGGAAAAAATACGGAAAGGAAACCGTGGTCAACAATTCGGACCTCACCGCCCAACAACGCTACATGGAAAACCTGCGGCGTCTGCGCGACGAACAATTTCTCAAGAAGCCTCTCAGCGAACTGCGGAACTAACAGAACGAGCCGTTCTTCAAGAACGCCACACACAGGCGGATAGTTTCCGGGTGGATGTGGATGAAGGTGTGGTCTGCCTCCACCACTGCGAAGCCGCGTAGGCCTGGGATGCTGCCGCGTGATGTGGAAACGATGCCGTCGTTCTGCGCTTCGAGCAGTTTTTTGAAAAATGGCATTCCGCTGCGGTTGCCCATGATGACCGCAGCTTCCACTCCTTCTGGCAACCGTGGCAGTGTGGACGGGAATCCTCCGACGCCGAGCGAGCGGCCAGCTGGACCCAATAGAAACTGTAACCATGGATGACCGATGGACCAATCCACGATCTCGCTGCCGTTGTTTGGCGGTGCCAGCATGACGATTCTGCCAGGCGTCCATGGCACATGGTCAGCCAACAGAGTGCGGATAAGAATGCCGCCAAGCGAGTGTGTGACGAAATGCACGGGCTGGCCTGGGGTAGTGATTTTTTCCACCTCTATTCGAATGCGTGCAGCGAGTTCGGGGATGGGCAGGCGGTTGGAGGGGTAGGGGACATTGAGAGTGGAAAATCCCCCGCTGCTCAGTACTCGGCACAGGGGTTGCATCGCACGCCATCCACGCAGGAGACCGTGCAGGAGAACTACCGTAGGGCCACCGTTGTCGCGCCAACGCGGGCGATCCCACGGCATTGGCGGCACCAGCATTTCAGCCATGGCCAACCAGCGTGAGAAGCGATCCATGCCGAAATCTGGTGGGAATTTTCAGAAGCCGCAATCCTTTGGAAAGAATTGAATCAGGAAAAATCAAGGGTTCCGACGATTTAAGGTTCATTCTTCTTGACTCCAAGCGGGCCGAGGCCTAAATCGCCGCCCCCAAACGAACTTCCACACCCGACTCCCATGGCCAACGCACAAGTCATCCTCAAAGAAAAAATCGAAGGCCTTGGTGCCGAAGCGGACGTAGTTAAAGTCCGCGCCGGTTACGCCCGCAACTTCCTGATTCCGCAAGGTAAGGCCTATGAGGCCAGCCGCTCGAATCTCCGCCACGTGGAAGCGCTCAAGACAGCCCGCGCGCGTCGCGAGGCTGAAGAATTGCTCGTTTTCCAACAGCTCGCCGGCAAGATTTCCAAGCTCAAGCCGAAATTCACGCTTTCCACTGGTGGCCAAGGCGGCAAGGCCTTCGGTTCGGTGACCAGCATGGACATCCACAAGGAACTCGAAAACAATGGTATCGTGATTGATCGCCATGCCATCGAGTTGGAAAAACCGATCAAAAAGTCCGGTGCGACTGAAGTCACCATCCGTTTGCATCCTGAAGTTATCGCTACGATCACCATCTCGGTGGATGCGGGTGATAGCGAGAAGGGAGCCTGATAGCTGCATCAATAGCTTTTAGTGAAAACCCCCGGTTCGCCAAGCGAACCGGGGGTTTTTGTTAGCGAACTCCAATCGCTAAAAAAATGTCAGGTTGGCCACGCCAGACTTCGACAGAGACCGCTTCGGTCTGTGAGCTGTTGTGCGGTTTCCGGTAAATCAGGGGCTATCATATGCGCAGCCACCAATGGAGCCGCTGTCGCAAGAGACAGGGTTCCGCTTAGGGTCGGCAGGAAGCGATGAGAGGGAAGAGGCATCCGTGGAGAAAGTGCAGCTCCACCCTGTTGGTATTTTTTAAAATATCAACCCCTTTTAATTAAAAAATGCTCAAAAATACGACAGAGAGCGTTTGACTGCCTCGCGTTTGAGGCGGAGCTCTCGCCACTCGTTGACTATGCGACTGGCCTCAATGATGCCGCAACCCGCAGGGATACTCAGGTTGTGGCCGTCCCACCATACTCCACGGATAGCGACAATGGCATCGAAACGCCCGTTTTCCCATAGGCCGAAGGGGGCACCAAACCCAGGGGGGCAACCGAGGCGATTTCTCCATTCCAAGAGCAGTTCCATGGTTCCATCGGTCCGGGGTAGCGGCCCCAGGGCCGGGGTGGGATGCAGTCGATGGATCAGGTCTTCCGCCGTCATAGGAAGGTGCAGGTCTGCATGGATCATAGTCAGGAAATGCACGATGGAGCCGAGATCGAGAATTTCGCGCGGGGAGCGCTTGGTGTTTCCAAGATCGAGGAATTTAGAGACCAAAGTCTGGGCCACGTATTCGTGTTCGCGGATCTCCTTTTCATCAACAGCGAACACATCGCGGTCCTCGCTTCTGGCCGTGCCGGCCAGCGCCATGGTCTCGAGTTGCTTACCCTCCAGCGAAAATAATAACTCAGGCGTGGCTCCGGCAAACCCGGAGTCTTGGTGGACCCAGCCGTAGGAATAGAGGGGGGCACGCTGCCGGGCCAGCGCGGCAATGATTGCTGGGCCGGGTGCCAGCTCGGAACAACCGGTTTCAGTGACTACCGGCACGGTCTTTTCAAAGACTCCCCCATGGATAGCCGTCATGATTTCCTGGAAAATGACCGAAAACGGAGCTGCATCCAGCGGTTGCCACTGGCAATCCAGCTTCGCCTCACTGCTGGAACGTTTGACGAATTTCGCCGGAGTCAGATGTTCGACGTGACTGGGAATTTTCCAAGGAGTCAGAACTTGGAACGCAAAGTCTTGCACGTAAAACGCCACTCCACTTGCCGGAGCCTGTGCCACCGATTCAAATGGGCCGTGACCGATCAGAACTCCACCGTCCCTCCGGGCAAGCCATGCCATTGATTCCCCTGTGTTATCCATGAGTCGTGGGACTAACCTTGACGGGCTATACCGGGACGCGCAAGGCCCATTCATAGTCTGCTAGAAAGCATCTTTTACGTGATTGACTCGTGGTTTTTCCCCTTCCTCCAAATACACCTCCATGACATCGAAGCGCCAGGGCAGGTTGCGGCGGCCAAGTTGTTTCAGCCAAGCGTTGGCACCACGTTCGATGAGTTCCTGCTTGTGCTTGTTTACGGCGTCGAGAGGTCTGATCTTGGCCTTTGCTTGCCGGGTTTTGACTTCGATGAAAAGCAGTAGCTTATCCTGCCGGGCGACGATATCGACTTCACCCCGATGCGGCCCCTTGAAGTTTTTTGCTAGAATCTTACACCCTTGGGCGCGCAGCCAGTCCACTGCCACACGCTCGCCGAATGCGCCCATCCAGATGTGGTCTCGGTCCACTCCATCAGGGCTGGTCAAACTGCAGGGCGAGTTGAGCAACCGGCTGAAACGAGCGACGATGATGGCGACAAGGGCCGTGAATCCGTAACGCTTCAAGATGGCCTTTCGTGCCATATCCCTGATGTTTTGCAAAGCCGAATTGCGGGAACTCGAGGTCAATTTCCCGCATTATACGGTCGCGTGTGACCTTGGCTAAAATACTGGCAGCGGCAATGGATAGAGAGATGCTGTCGCCCTTGACGATGGCGTCATGCGGAAACGGGAAATCGCGCACGGGTAGTCCATCAATCAGACAGTGATCAGGCGGTGGAACTAACGCTCCGACTGCGCGGGACATCGCGAGGTGGGTCGCGCGTAGGATGTTGAGGCGGTCGATTTCCTCGTGGTCTGCGGTGGCCACTTTCCAAATGACATCTAGCGATGCCGTTAGTAAGTAGTAGAAGTGCTCACGCTTGGCTGCGCTGAGTTTTTTTGAATCATCAAGTCCGGGACAGGCAAATCCACGAGGCAGAATCACAGCAGCCGCAGCCACTGGTCCTGCCAACGGTCCCCTACCAGCCTCGTCCACTCCCGCGATGCGTTGGTAGCCGCGGTCGTGGAGGGCTATCTCGTAGGCCAGTCCCGGCACTTTATTAGAAACGAGAGAATCGATCGCGGCTAGACAACTGGGAGTAGTTCTGTGTCGCAAAGAGCTGGGTGGCGAATACAGTCCCGTCAGAGTCTACCACCACGCCCACTCCTGTGTGTGTCCACTTGTCCAGCAGGTTCTTGTTTTGCTGGGCCGAGGTTTTGAAGAGGCTCATCAGGCTCTGGACAGGGGAGCCACCCGCGTGATTCGCCGCTGCTACGTTTTCACCCACGTTACTCATGTTATAACGTTCCCGGGCCACTGCAGAGCGACCATCAGAACCCATATGGCTGATATTACCTCCGGCCAGACTAAAAGTTCCCCGGTGTTGGCGCAGGTATTCGCAATGATCTTGGGCGAGGCGATCCAGTCCGGAGTGGCGTTGGAGTTCCTTGACTCCCTTGCTACGGCGGTAGGCATTGACTTCCTGAAATAAGTTGCCTGCGGCAGAGTTGTCAGGACGAACGGATCCGGAAACGGGCGTATTAACGGGGTGGGAATTGTCAGCGCATGATGCCAAGGCAATTGCGCAGAACAGGCCGAGCAGTGGATGATAGGGCGTTTTCATAAGAACAATGCTGCATGCTATTACTAAACTTTGAGAAAAAGTAAGGAATATTTAATAAAATTAAGTAACAAGCTGTAAAGAATTGAATATCAACCTCCTAGTTCCTTGAGGCGGGCTTTGGCATCATTGTAAAGTTTTCCTGAACTGGAGCGTTTAAGGACATCGCGGTAGTAAACCTTGGCGGATTCATATTTGCCTACCTTGCGGTAGTATTCGGCGATGTTGTAGCATTGCTGGAGGTCACGCCCGACGAGGTTTTCAATCATCTTGTGGGCTTCTGCATTTCGTGAATGTCCGGGGTATTGGATGAGATAGTCGCTGAATGCCTCACGCGAGAGTTCGATGTTGGCCTGATTCTGATTTCCCCTGTCTGCCTCTTCCATGAGAATGACGCCTACCCGGAACAATGCCTCCGGGGCCTCTTTGCTGTCCGGTTGGGTTTTAACGAGGTCGTGGTAGGTGTCGATGGCTTCTTTGGATTTCTTTTTCCCCTCGTAAAGTCGGCCGATGGTGAACGCCGCCTTCGAGGCCGTGGCGGATTTAGGCGCGTGGTCCTTAACCTTAGTGAGCATGGCCACGGTCTTTTCCAGTGAGAGTCTGGTTTTCATGCCAAGGAAACTCGACTTAATATCCCCATCCGCTGCTGACTGGGCCATTTCAGCCTGACGTTTCAGGGTAGTGGTGTACAGGCTGCTTTCCGGGAAGTGGGATAGGAATTTGTCATAGGCTTCGAATGCGTTTTGAATATCGCCTTTTTCTTCAAGGATCTGGGCCTGCCGGTAACGTGCCTTAGCTGCTGAGGGAGCGAACGAATAACGCGTGGCCATCTGATCGTAGAGTTTGGCCGCTTTTTTGGAATTGCCCGCCTCATCCTCATTCTTGGCCTTCTGGTAGAGAGCTTCGCCCTCGGTGGTGGCTTTGCTGGTGTTGCCCGCGAGCATGGGCGCGTCCGCATCCTTGCCGCACGAGGCGAGGAAAAGCATGGCTAATAGAAAAGTGGAAGGAGTAATCAACCGGGGCGTCATGTGCAGTAGCATAAAATATTTATGGATGTGGGAAAGATAAAAAACCAAAATGAGTAAGGGGCGGATCGCAGGGTCCCTACATTAGGGAGAGGAGTTGTTCGAGATATTGAGGATCGTGTGTGGCGCGGAGTTCGCGTTTCGGCAAGCTCTTGCGCTTCTTGCCTTCGAAGGGCATGCGGTTGTGGGCGTTGAGAGCCATCCGGCGCAGGATGGAGTGATTGGCTGCGGAGTTGCGGTCACGAGTCTGGTTGTGGTCCTCGCGGTAAATGGCG
>Ga0209697_10005914_pt1 | contig 15023 bp, 4 predicted proteins | sample AliMusrvi5mmetaG_FD_184115 | JGI IMG/M metagenome (GOLD analysis project Ga0209697, IMG submission 184115) | Freshwater lake bacterial and archeal communities from Alinen Mustajarvi, Finland, to study Microbial Dark Matter (Phase II) - Alinen... | ecosystem: Environmental > Aquatic > Freshwater...
AGTTGCGGCCGGCCTCCCAGGCGGGATCGTTCGTTTTCGTGGAGTCCGGATTGATCACGATGCGGCTGCGGTCCCAGAACGCGTGCCACCAGGCCGCGGACGCCTCCCGGTCGGCGGCCCGCGTGGATTCAGTCCGCGCCGCGAGCTGGCGCACGTCGTTTGTCCAGGCTTCCGGCGTGGCGTCCTGCGCGACCCGCAGCGCAGCGCGCAACGCGAACGTCGTGACGGGCGCCACGGTCTTGAGCGGCGCGGTGCTGCACCGCCGCCCCTCGTTCGTGCCCGTCCCGCTCGCGCCGGGCGCGAACCCCGCGCCCAGAAGCAGCCCGCCGCAGGTCAGATTGCCCAGGGTGTCGGGCACCTTGTCGGCGATTGCCTCCAAGCCCCAGGCACCGATCATCCGGGCGCGGTAACCAGACGGCGCGGGCACGCGGCGGCTCCAGAGGACGCCGTTGTCGGACGGCTGCGCGGTCATTTTCCATGGGTCTTCCAATTCGAGGGTGGCGGTCACGCTGACCGGCTTGGCGGCGGTCCCCTCCACATGCACGACTGGCTGGTGGGCATCCGCCCAAATGCGCAGGCTGACCGCCGCTCCGTCCGCCGTGCGGCCGCTCACCAGCACGGTGTTGGATTCCAGTTCCAGTTCCTGCCGGAGTGAATCGGCAAACGGATTGGGCGAAACGGTCACGCGCACGCGGGCCAGTTTCGTCAGGATTTCGTTCTCGTTGAAGCTGTCCGGCGAGCTGATATAGAAAAGCACCCCATCATTTTGCGCCCAGACATTCAGCCCGATATTGCCGCCGCCGACCGGCATGGAGGAGAGTCCGTTGGTCCCAGGCGTCGTCCAGACGATGTTGAACGGCCGGGTCCAGTGGGGCAGGTCGGCTCCGCGCACCGCCATGCTCAGGCCCAGGATGCTGGCAAATATGAATCGTTTCATTGGCAGGTATTCGGGGTTGCCGGTTGACACTAAGGCCAACCCGCTGATGGGACACCTCCATCCGGTCTCCTGGATTTGCTTCTGCAGGCTCTTGGTCGCGTTGTTCATGATCAGTGCGGTCTTGGGACGATGGACGATGGAGTTATTCGTTTTCATGTGTTTGTGCGATCCTCAGTTGGTTGGTTTGACGGGCAAAATCGGCACATCGCAGAAGGTCAGCGCGGCGATGCCGTTCTCCCCGCGAAGCGGATTGTCGGGGTTCCACGACATCTCTTTAAGATAGGTGATCTTCTGGGCCGCGGACGCCTCCTTCAACTTGAGCGTAACCACCTTCCCGGACGCACGGCCCGAAACGACCATCCCCTTGGCCCCATCCAGATAGAACTCTGTGATCAGCGAATCGATCCAGACAACAGGCTGGTCAAATTCCAGCGCAATCGCATCTTTCACGCTGTTGGCGTAATAAGCCTGCTTGAGATTCGGCGCCGTGATGGGCGCGGCGGGCGCTTTGCCATAGAAGTCCCTTTCGATCAGCGGTTGCATCAGGCGCGCAAATTCGGACCAGCCGACCAGCGGATAATGACAGCCTCCACCCGGCTTGATCCCCAGCGTGGACATGACGTCGAGGTTGGAATAAAGGCGCGGCAAGGTGCGCTGCACCTCGCGCAGCATGTCGCCGTGCCCGTTTCCCTGGCTGCAGCCGTTGGGCCAGATCTGGAACACATAGTAGTGGCGGATGTTGGGCATGTCCTGTTTCCATGCCGCCGACATATCGAGGAAATATCGCTGGTAGGTTACCCAGCCATATCCGTTGTCCGGGCCATCCGAGCCTTGGTCGGCTTCGCCTTGATGCCACAGGACGGCGCGGATGCCATGGGTCAGCCTGGCGTTTCTCAGCCTCCAGAGCATGTGCCCGTAGAGCGTTTTTAGATTGACGTGATCGGTTTCGTTGCGCATGTGTTCATCAATGCGGGTTCCGCCTTCCGCGGCCTGGATCATGCAGATTGGAACCTTCTGGCTTTCCAAGAGTCGCTGGGCAAGTTCCATACCCCACCAGCCGAGTGCGGCCTTGTTCGGCCCACGCCAGAACGGAGAGCACCACAGGTTTTCCCGCTTACCATTGACAAAACGTTCGCGGGCCCAACTGGTTTCATCACCCCGCCCCCCCGGACCGCCATAACTGCGAATCCACTCGTTGGTAACATTTGGCGACTGCTCGCCGGTATCCAGCGCCAGCGCGTTTGATTGTCCGTCAATCAGGTAAGCATCACCGCACACGAGGTTGCCCACGGTCTGCAGCACGGTCTCGGCACCGTCAGTCTTTGTCCCAAACTCCACCTTGTATTTAATCAAGCCCGCCTTGATCTTGACGGTGAACGCATAGGCGTTTTTCGCCGACGGCTTCTGGGTTTCGGTCTTAATGAGTTTGTCGTCGGCGTAGAGCTTCAAAAACACCTCGTTGGCCGCCTGGTCCAAGGTCCCGTTGTAATAAACCGTGCCCTCATTATGATCGTCGCGAGCATAGAACTGGCCTTCCTCCGGTTTTTCGTCTCTTTCCGGAATCCGTTGCACCCACGGATCCGTCTTGGGTTCCGTCACCTTGATCGCCGCCGTGGCGACCGAATCTGCCCCGCCGTTGTTCACAGTTGCTTTCACGGTGATGGGGCCGGTGTACTGCGACCTGATGAGTACGAGTTTGTCAGGGGCAATTTCCTTGATCACGGCTCCGCCGGAGACATTCCAGGCTTTGCGTAATTCTCCCACTCCTTTTGCCTTCAATTCCTTAAAGTTGCCGATCACCAGCACTGCTTCGATGACGTCCCTGCCATTCCATTCCGCAGGTGCTTTCAGCGTGACCTTTGGTTCGGGAATCGTTTCTTTGACCGTCACGGGTATATCCTTTGTCTTTACCTCGTTGGCATACACCGCCTTGAATTGAAGAACATAGGATGTGTCGGCCGTCACGCGCCCGGCATTGAGCGTGTAGGAAAACCGGTCCATGGCGACCAGGGTTTCCACGCCGTCTTTTTTTAGAATCCAATACGTCTTCTGGGCACCGCCTGCCGTGGCCGTAACGGTCACGGTTTTGCCCTCATCAACGGCAATCACGGCGTGCGAAACCGAAAAGACCGTGCCCGGCTGCGGCAGAATGCCAACCATGGTCTGCTGCGGCTTCTGGTTCTCGTATTCCAGCTTGATCCAGTTGGGAGACCGCTCGGTCATGGCCACTTTGAACTCGTCAACGCGGCCTTCTACGTCGAGGCCAAGGGATGCGCCTGTGGGAATGCCCATCGTCAAGTTCGCGCCGGTGCGGGTGGCCCAGAGGGCGCCATCCCTGTAGATGTTCATGATGCCGCTACCCGAGTTGTGGGTGAACATCCAGTTGATCCATCTGCCGGGCAATTCATCCGCGTTGATTGGTTGAATGAACGCGTCAACACGGCCTCCGGAGAAGGCCCCCCAGTCGCCAAATTCCCACCACACACCTTGAGAAGGCAGCCTCAAATTGACCACAAGCCCATTGGTCTTCAAGCCCGAAAACACGGTGTTAGCGCCTCCCTTCGGCAAAATCCGGTTGGTCGTGACTTGTGCCCAGAACGAGAATGTTGCATTCCCGACGATGCCGGAGAGCACGGCGGGCGGCATATAGACTTTGGCACCGCCATAGAATTCCGCGCATTTGCCGATTATGCCCTGGGCGGTTGTCGAACGGTCGTTTCTGGCGGTGTTCGCCCGGGTGGTGGAATCGACGAAATTGTTGGAATTATCCAGATGCCAGACGCTGACGTAACTGTTGGAATTGTTGAACACAGCCTTGCCGTCCGATTCGCCCTTCGCGTCGGCCTTGCCCCAGAACATTTTTATTTCCTGCCGCGCATTGCCCTTGATCGTGGGAATGCGGACCCAGATGCTGGCCGTTCCGGCAGCCGCATCCCATTCATCAATCTCGTATGCCAGCGGTGTGCCTGCGTCGCTGGCGAAACGTATATCATCCCCATTGGCTTTCGCCTGGCTGAAATCGAACCAGTCCTTGTTTAGCCGCACCAGCAGAGGAAAACCCTCTTCCGTTGCCGTGGCCGGCAGGTTCGCGCCTTCAGGGGTGGTCAGGATGGCAAGCGAGCCGGAATGCTGCCAACCCGGGTATTGGGCGGAGGCCCGAGGGATGAATCCAACGAGCAAGGAAATGGCGAGTAGTAGTAATGACTTATTCATATTTTTGGTTTCCTATTCCGTTATCGCCCGAGTTCTAACACAGTCTCCGTACTGCAATTCAAAACAACCCAAAACACAGTTGTTCAATTGCTGGTTTTTGCTGCCTTGTTCACCAATGCGGCATGGACCGTCGTGGCGATGATCGTCTGACCGGCATCATTGGGATGACCGCCATCGGGATTGTATGCCGCCTTGCCTTTGGCTTTCAAAGCGCCGTGGATATCGATTACGCCCGTCTTCGCAGCCTTGGCCGCTTCATCCACCAGCGGAATCTGCTCCAGGATGCAGGCCTCGCTGAAATCATTTTCGGTGGGCACTTTTTCATTTGCAACAAACGGCGGATAGCAGAGGAAGACACGAGGCTTGGATGGCAATTCAGCAAACTGCCTGACCATGGCGACATAGTTGGACGCGAAACCGGCTTTGGCGGTTTTCCACAAAACCGGCCTGCTTTCATTTGTTCCCAGCATGATAACAACCACGTCGGGATTGAGGTCTTTTGCATTCTTGAATTCCGGTGTCTGCTGGTAACTGACCAGTGTCATACCGCCCCTTCCGAAGTTCCTAACCGCCCATCCGCTGCCCAGCATCCTGCCGATCTGCTCCGGCCAGGTCATGCCCTTGTTGACGCAAAACCCCTCGGTGATGCTGTCACCCACGCAGGCAAGCTTCAATTTCTTGCCGCACGAAAGAACGCTCTTAGGAATTTCGATCTTGTTGATGCCCGGCCCCTGGTAGCTCACCTGCAAGCCCATCCCTCCGCCGCCCTGGAAGTACTCAACCTTGATCGGATGCGCTCCGGCCTCAAGAGCGACACTGCCACAGACCTCTTGCATTCCGTGATTCCCATCATTCGCCACGACCAGCCGGTCGCCAATGAATAGTTTCGATCCGTCATCCGATTCAGTGTAAAACACGTATACACCCTTGACAGGTACGGTGAGGTAGCTCTGATAAGCCACACCGAAAGCGCCTTCACGGTGTGCGAAACCGAGAGTGAAGTTATCTAGTCTGACCGTCTGCTCCGGCTTCATTGTGGCAAAGTCAGGCATTTTCTCAGGGGCGGCTTTCAGTTCAAAGAGAGACGCCTCGACCCCCAGCCCGGCACCGGACGGCAGTTGGACGGCCTTCACAAGAGCATCCCCTTCGGCCTTCCTGAAGGTCTGGGACTGCACCGGACTCTTGGTGCCGTCATCCCACACTGCAACAATTTTCATGGTTGTCGTGGCCTTGATGACAACCGGTTCCTTATACTCCGTCGATTGCGAGGAAGGCTCCGTGCCGTCCAGCGTGAAATAGACCTTCGCATCCTTCGGCAAATCATCCAGTTTGATGCTCATCTCATCGACGAATAAGTCAGAAAGACCCGCGAGTTGGGAATGCATGTGCCCGCGTGGCATGATACCTTGATTCACTGCGGCGGCGCGTTCCGGCACCACCTTGTTGACCTCGCGATCATACGTCAACAACCCGTTGCATTCGGTCTCCAGGTCGGTGAGCTGGGTATAGATCACGGCAGAAAGACCGGACCTGTTCTTCAGAGCCCAGGCTTTGGCGAGCAGGTCTTCATAGCCGCGGGTCAGCTCCTCCGCGTCTTTCGTACCCTGGTAACCCCAGTGCTGTTCAGTCCATCGGTGGCCGTCCACTGCGAGGCCGAGCCCGCCGAACTCGCCCAGCACCGCCGCACGCTTCTCGTCCGGCTTCGGCGAGTTGGGCCCGGGATAAGAATGCATGTCAATCACGTCACTGCAGTCCCTGTCGGGGCCGCCACTGGCGACGTTGATCAGCCGTGAAGGATCGACAGCCCTAACAGCCGCCGCCAGTTTCTCGTCGTCGTGCTGTCCTTGCGCCTCATTGAAAAGCACCCACATGATGATGGCGGGATGGTTCGCATGATTCGCCACCATGCGCTCCAGCTCGGTCTTGAACTGCGGCGTATCCATCGGCTGTGGTTTGGCCGCATAGGAATTGACGCTGGGCATGTCCTGCCAGACTAGCAGGCCAAGCCTGTCGCACCAAGTGTACCAGCGATCCGGTTCGACCTTGATGTGCTTGCGGACCGCGTTGAAACCAAGTCTTTTCATTTCCGCCACGTCAAAGCGTAGCGCCTCGTCGGTCGGTGCGGTGTAAATGCCATCCGGCCAAAACCCTTGGTCCAGCGGACCGACCTGGAAGATGAACTTGTTGTTAAGCATCAGGCGGGTGACTCCATTCTCATCCTTGCCAAGCGCGATCTTGCGCATGCCGAAGTAGCTGGTCACCGTGTCCACCGTCTTGTCACCTGATTTTAGAGAGATACTCAGATCGTACAAGTGAGGCGAGTCAGGCGACCACGGTTTTGGGTTGCTGATGGCGAGATTGAGTTCGCTGCCGGCCTCGCCGCTGACTTTGGCGACCGGCTTGCCGGCGTCGCTCGCAACCACCTCCACCGTGCCGGTGCCGTCCACCGTCAAATGCAGGCAAGCGCCGTCCAGGTCAGGCGTCAAGTGCAACGACTCGATGTGCGCCTCCGCCACCGGTTCAAGCCACACCGTCTGCCAGATGCCGGAGCTTGGCGTGTACATGATGCCTTTCGGTGTCAGCGTCTGCTTGCCACGCGCATAGCCATCCATGTCGGTCGGGTCGAATACTTCTAGCACGATTTCCTGTGTGCCTTGGGTCTTCAGCGCGGCGGTAATGTCGAAACTGAACGCATCGTAGCCGCCACGGTGGACGCCGAGTTGCTTGCCGTTGATAGACACCTTTGCCTCCCAATCCACCGCGCCGAAGTGCAACAGCACATGCCGGTTGCTCCAGTCTTTGGGAATTTCAAAGCCGCGGCGATAGGTCATGCGGTCCGAGTGCTTCATCACTCCCGACAACGCCGATTCGATTGCGAACGGCACGAGAATCCTGGTCTCCGTACCATCGCCCAGTTTGATATCCCAGAGACCGTTCAGGTTCAGCCAATCCTTGCGCACCATCTGCGGACGGGGATATTCAGGCAAAGCGTTCGTCGGAGAGACATTCTTGGCCCAGCGCGTCATCAACGGCCCGGCAGCAGGCTTCCAATCGTCTGCCCGAACAGGTGCCAACAACAGCAGTGAGAACAAAGGGACACTTGCCATCATCAGGCGTTTTCCCCCATCAACCATCAGTTGCATATTCATCGGGCAAGCTCCTTTCCATTGGTGATCGGCACGTCGCAGAAGGTGAGGGCGGCGATGCCGTTCTTGCCGAAAACCAGATCGTTCTGGTTCCAGTTGAGTTCCTTGAGATAGGTGACTTTGCCGGCGGTGGCGGGTGCTTTCAGTTGCAGGGTAATCACGTTTCCATTCACGCTGCCCTTGGCCACCCTGTCCTTTTGGTCATCCAGATAGAACTGTCCGGCCAGCGAATCCAGCCAGATAACCGGTTGGTCAAACTCGAGGATGATCGAATCCTTCGCGCCGTTCGCATAATATGCCTGTTTGAGGTCCGGCGCGGTGATCGGCTCGGGGACCTTGCGGCCGTAGAAATCCCGCTCGATGAGCGGTTGCATCAAGCGCGCGAATTCGGACCAACCTACCAGCGGATAATGGCAGCCACCGGGCGGCTTGATGCCGAGCGTGGACATGACATCCAGGTTCGAGTAAAGCCGTGACAGGGTCCGCTGTTTTTCGCGCAGCATGTCGCCGTGCCCGTTGCCCTGGCTGCAGCCATTGGGCCAGATCTGGAACACATAGTAGTGGCTTATGTTGGGCATGTCCTGTTTCCACGCCGCCGACATATCCAGGAAATAATTTTGATAGGTCTCCCAGCCATAACCGCCGTCGGGACCGTCCGAACCCTGGTCCGCTTCACCCTGATGCCAGAGTACCGCGCGGATGCCGTGCGTCAACCGGGCCTGCCGCACGCGCCAGAGCATCCGGCCGTAGATTGTTGTTAGGTCCACGGGATTGGCCTCATTGCGCTTGTGCTCGTCAATCCGGGTGCCGCCAACAGCGGCCTGAATGATGCAGATCGGCATCTTATTACTTTCCAGGAGTTTTTTTGCGAGATCCATGCCCCACCAACCGAGGTATTCGCTCGATCCCGGATACGGCCTCCAGGCCGGGCAGGACCACAGGTTTGGCCTCTTGCCGTTACCGCCCCTGTCGGCGTCGTCGTCTCGTCCGGTCGGCCCGCCATAGCCGCGAATCCACTCGCTGGTGACATTGGGCGACTGCTCATTTGTATCAAGCGCCAGCGCGTTGGATTGGCCGTCGATCAAATAGGCGTCACCACAGACCAAGTTGTTGACCGTCTGCAATTGCGTCTCGGTCCCGCCGGTCTTGGTCCCGAACTCAACTTTGTATTTGATCAGGCCCGCCTGGATTTTGACAGTGAACGCATAGGCGTTTTCCGCCGTAGGCCTCAGGGCCTCTGTCTTGATGAGCTTGTCATCAGCGTAGAGTTTCAGAAACACTGATTCCGCAGCATTGGACAGCGTTCCGTTGAAATAGATCGTGCCCTCGTTCTTGTCATCACGTGCATAGAACTGGCCAGCCTCGGGCTTCTCGTCCTTTTCCGGAATCCGCTGGGCCCACACATCTTCATGCGGCTCTGTCACCATGATCGATGCGGTGCCCGCGCAGGCCGCCCCGCCATTATCAATCACCACTTTCACGGTAAGCGGACCACTGTATTGCGACCGTTTGAGAATCAACTTGCCTGGCGCAATCTCCTTGATCACGGCCCCGCCCGAGACTGTCCAGGTGTAGCGCAAGTCGCCGGCACCTTTATCCTTCATCGGATCTGAGTTGCTGATCGCCGGCACGACTTCAATCGTATCGCGCCCATTCCATTGGGTCGGCGTCTTCAGGGTGAATAGCGGATCGGGAATGCTGTCATTGATCGTCACTGGTATGTCCTTGGTCTTGACTCCATTGGCATACACCGCCTTGAACTGCAGGGTGAATGATTGATCGCCTGTCACGCGCCCGGCATCCAGCGTATATGAAAACCGGTCCACGGCGACGACAGATTCCACACCGTCCTTCTTGAGAGTCCAGAAAACCTTCTGGGCACCGCCGGCTTGGGCGCTAACGGTCACGCTCTTGCCCTCATCAACCTTTACCCGATCAGGTGAAACCGCAAAGGCCTCCCCTGGCTTCGCCAGAATACCCACCAGTGTCTGCGTCGGCTTCTGGTTCTCGTACTCCAATTTGATCCAGTCGGCGGAACGGGTCACCTTGGAGACGCGCACCTCGTCGAGGTCGCCGGCAAAGTCGTAACGGCGTCCAAAGCCGCCGACAAACATTTGGACGGGAGAGGGGATGTTCATGCTGCCGCCCGTGCTGCTGTTATCAAGCACGCCATTCACATAAAGCCGTGCCTCGCCGGACTTATACGTGTGGGCCACGTGATACCATTGAGACAGTGCGATCGTGCTGCCGCCGGCAACATTTCCTCCCCCCCAACAATTCATGTTAAGACGTGGCGGACTGGCCACCTGCATCACGACGATGCCTTGGGGTATCGAGAGACCCCAGCCCAGCAGGGTGTTACGGGTCGCGTTGTCCCGGAACCATGCTTCCGTGGAATGCGGGTTGGAGCCGGCAGGGAAATTCCTGAGGTCGATTCCGCAGTTGATTCCCTGTCCCGCCACGAAGTGCCGGCCCTGGCCGACCACTCCCGCGCCCGCCGTCGTGCCGGCGTTGACGGGAACCGTTGAGCCGGCTGAATCCGTCATGGCGTCGTCGAGATGCAGGACGCTCACAAATCCATTATCGGCATTGAATACGGCGGAACCGCTCGATGTGTTGAGCGCGTCGCTGCTGCCCCAGCGCATCTTGATCTCCTGTTTGGTGTTGCCCTGAATGAGTGGAATACGCAGCCAGATGGCGGCGGTTCCGTCGGACGGATCCCATTGCTCGATCTCATGCGCCAAGAAGTTGCCATCGGTTGTTGCAAAGCGGATGTCTCCGCCATCGCTTCGGGCCTGACTGAAGTCAAAGAAGTCGGCATTCAGCCGGACCAGCACCGGGAAGTTGGCCTCCGAGGCCGAAGTTGCTAGATTCGCCCCGTCGGGCGTAGTGATAATGAAAAGGGAAGCGGAGTGTTTCCAGGTCGGAAAGAGCACCCGGCTGCTGACCTGGGCGGAATGAGCGCTCTCGCCCGTCACGTTGCCCGCCGTGATCACGTAGTAATAGGTCGTCTCGCTGGCCACGAGAGTGTCCGTGTAGGCTGTCTCCGCGGAGTTGCCGATCACCGCATAGGGCCCGCCTTGGGTCGGCGAGCGCATGACCTTGTAGCCGATGGCTGCAGTTGACGCGTTCCATTTCAGACTCACCTGCGAGTTGTTTTCTGTGATAGCCACCCCTGTTGGTGCGGCGGGCACGGGGGGCGCTGTCGGCGTGGCGCTGGCCGCTGCCGAGTTCGCGCTCTCTCCTGCGGAATTGGTGGCGGACACCGCATAGTAATAGGTTGTGCCGTTGACCAGCGAAGCGTCGGAATACGCCCGGCTTTTGGTAGTTTTAATGACAGCGTACGGGCCGCCATTGGCCAGCGACCGCTTCACGTTGTAGCCGCTGGCGTAGGGTGCCGTATTCCAGTTCAGAGACACGGATCGATTGCCCGGCGAGACCGTCAATCCTGTTGGTGTGGCGGGCTGGTTCGCGCGCCCCAGCAGCAATTGGTTCTGCTCGAATCCGCCGGAGGGGAAGGTGAACGCGCGCAGTCGCTCGACGACGGTGCCGAGCGGAAAATACGTGACGCCATTGAAGTTGTTGTCGCCAACACCGATGCTGGAGATCTGAATGCCGCCGGTGTCGTCAGTGGTGCGGCTGCCGATCTCGACACCGTCCACATAGGCGTGCAGCGTCAGGTCGTCAAAGCGCACAAGGGCCATGGAGTGCCGGCCCTGCAGTCGAATGTCTGAAGAGGTGACGGTCGTTCGGGTCAGATTCTCGCCCCCGGTTCGGTTGTAGTTTTGATTGAGCCAGGCGGCCCCGTCGCTGACGGAGTTACCCGGTCCGGTTGGCGCTCCAAGGCCAAAGCAACACCGATAGCCGGAGTTATCCAGCGAGAGATATTGCACGCCGTCGCCATTGCTGGCGGTGGCGGTTCCGATGAAGATCATCTCCACCCCGGAGTTGATGAAACTCAAACCCTTGGGTGCGCCGTGGCGTATGATCCCACCCCCGGCACCCGGAGTGCCTATTTGAATACCCGCGGGGGTGAGGGTGGTGGTTCGCTCCAATGACCAGCCCGGATTGAGCGAGTTGGCAAAGGACCAATCGCCGACAATGGTATTCTGCGCGCGGGCGGAAACCGCGGTTAACACCGCGATGAGGACACCGGAGAGGCAAGAGGCCAATCGTGTCCGACTAATAATTATGCGTGTTGGATTCATAAATCTCTCGTGATGGATTGTACTGTTTTGACTTGGTGAACTCATAGGATGCTGGCTTTCAGAGTTGGGATCATTTGGCTAATGGATCAGATGTTTCTTTCAGATATTGCGGTGTAATCATTTTTTCCAGCATGTTCACGATATCCTTGGTCCGCGATGCCGGGGTGACCTTCAGTTGCTCCAGTTTGCCAGCCTTATAAACCCCTTCCACCGTCGTGTTGAATGGCGCGTGAAGCTTGAATGAGACGTCCCAGTTCTTGGGCCATGCCGGCAGGAGATAAATCTTCTGTCCGTCAGCTTGGAGTAACATGAATTGCAGCGTTGTCAGGATATTGGCACCGTGGTCCTGGTCGGGGATCCAGTCAAAGCCGGACCACATCGCGGGAAATCGATAGGCTTTGTGGCTCGTGGCACGCGCTGCCACCAACCGTCCGGCCTCATCGCCAAGACCGAGGCAGGCGGCTTGGATGCTGTCCTGGCACCAGCCGTAGTTGGTGCGGTTCACGCGTTTGGCGAAGCTGGCGCGGGCCATATCGAGGTCGCTCTTGCCCACGGCGAACAGCCGGTAAGGAAACACGGCATATAACTCGGGGTTCTCGGAATAATTTCCACCCTTGAAACTGCCGGAGGGACGCAGGAGTTTCACCCCGTCCACCTCGGCGACAGGCAGCGGCGGTAATTCATTGAGCATCCTCGTCCAGCGCGCACGCTGCGCCTCGGTGGTGACATTTTTCGGCAGAGCTAGCAACCGCGGCAGAATGAAGCGAAAGCCCGCAATCTCAGGCATCGGATTGATGGTCCACGGCAAGGCCTCGAGTGACTGAGCGGGATCGACACTAATCTTTCCGTTGGCGTCGCGCTTCTGCCAGAATTGGTCAAAGAAGGCGAGGATCGGATCGGCCAGCGGCACCAGCGTGTTGCGGGCGAAGTCCTCGTCCTGGATGAAATCGTATCGATCCAACATGAATGCCGTCAACTCCATGCCGCCGCTCCAATACTGGTGGATGCAGACGTTGCCCGGTTCGGACCCGGCGTTGCCCCAGCCCCAATCCCTGTTATCCGGCATTCCCCAGAAATGCATGGTTTCCTGGAACGATGCGGCGCCTTCAAACTTGTAGTAGGCCTGCATGCGGGCTTTGCTCAGCGGAAGCGCATCGAGATACATGCTGAACCACGGATTCATCATCTCGAAATCGCCGCTCGCCAGCATCGGCCAATAACTCAGCCGCGTGTTTTGAAACCAATACGGCCCTCCCCAGCAGCGCCAGTCGGGATTGCCATCCGGCGTGTCCGCTGATGCGCCTGGCTGTTTTTCCACCGTGAAGATCGAGCCGTTGAATTTGATGGGCGAAGCGCCGCGTCCCGAGCATGCGTTCATGAAGCGCTGCAACACGTATCCTTGCGTCAAATCCGCCGGCGGGGATCCAGCAGTGGCAGTTTTCCCGACCGCATCGGCACTGGCAGCGCCGCCGGGCGCTGCGACAAACACCCAACTCCGGTTCCAAAACGCCTGCCACCACTTTGATGTTGCTAGGCGCGTTTGGTCGAAAGCAGGCTGCATGATTGCCTGCTCCAGCTTTCCCAGATCCTGCTGCCAGGCCACGGGCGTTGCAGTGCGTTTTGCCAGCACGCACACCGCCAATTGATGGCGCTTGGCTGGTTTGGTGGATTTCAGGGCCTTGGCACCGTCCGCAACCATGTCGATGCCGCGCAAGCTGGCACCAAATGTGTGATTCAACAGCGGATCGGTGAACTTGCCTTTGAGCGCCTCGAGATGTTGGACTTCCAGACAAACGGGATATAGCGAGCGCGTGTTGCGGTGATACCAGACGAGTCGTGGCCCGGCGTCGGGCACCAGCACATCCGGCAGTGTCTTGAGGTTGTACGACTGCGCCAACGGATTTTTGCCGTCACCGTGACTATACTCGTCGATGTCACTCAAGGGCAACTCGTGCAAGCGCCACAATTCCAGTTCCGCCCGGCAACTCACCGGTTCTGCCGATTGCGCTTCCATGCGCACAACCGGTTGGTCGGCATCCACCCATAACCGAATGGTGAATGGTTGATTGTGGATTTTGGATGTGATTTCGATCACTCCGTCCCGCAGTTTGAGTTCCTGGCGAAAACCATCCTTCGGTGACAAGGGTGAATCGAACTTCACGCGGATGCGGCCAATTTTGCACAGCCGCGAGTCCTCGTTCCAGGCGTCGGTCTTGCTGACGTAGAACACCAGGTCCCCGTTAGCCTCCACCCACGCGTTGATGCCGACGTCGCCATTGCCAAGCGGCATGGACCCCTGCGCATTCTCGCTGGGCGTACTCCACACGACATTGTAACTGTCCAGCGGATCTACCTGCTGCTGTTTTATGGGCTCGGCCCGTCCAATCGAAACGCCTGCAGCCAGCGCCGCACACGTCATAAGCATTCCAGTTCTTGTTTTAGTCATTGTCTGATATTGTCTTTGTTTCTGTAAGGTTTTTGTCATTCGCCACGAATGGCGGATAGCAGAGGAACACGCGGGGCTTGGATGGCAATTCGGCAAATTGCTTGACCATGGCACCGTGGTTGTCTACGAAACCGCCTTTGGCAGTCTTCCATAAAACAGGCCTGCTTTCATTGGTTCCCCTTATTCACCGCGGCGGCGCGCTCCGCTGCCACCTTGTTGACCTCGCGATCGTATGTCAACAACCCGTTGCATATTCATCGGGCAAGCTCCTTTCCATTGGCGATCGGCACGTCGCAGAACGTGAGCGCGGCGATGCCATTCTTGCCGAAAATCAGGTCGTTCTGGTTCCAGTTCATTTCTTTGAGATAGGTGATTTTGCCAGCGGTGGCGGGTGATTTCAGTTGGAGCGTGATCACGTTGCCGCTCACGCTGCCTTTGGCCACCTTGTCCTTTTCGTTATCCAGATAGAACTGGCCGGCCAGTGAATCCAACCAGATGACCGGTTGGTCAAACTCGAGGACGATTGCGTCCTTAGCTGCGCTGGCATAATACACCTGTTTGAGATCCGGCGCGGTGATCGGTTCGGGTACCTTGCGGCCGTAGAAATCCCGCTCGATGAGCGCTTGCATCAGGCGCGCGAATTCGGACCAGCCGGCCAGCGGATAATGGCAGCCTCCGGGCGGCTTGATGCCGAGCGTGGACATCACGTCCATATTCGAGTAGAGCCGCGGCAGGGTCCGCTGCTTCTCGCGCAGCATGTCGCCATGCCCGCCACCCTGGCCGCAGCCATTGGGCCAGATCTGGAACACATAGTAGTGCCGGATATTCGGCATGTCCTGTTTCCATGCCAACGACATGTTCGCGAAGTATTGCTGATAGGTTTCCCAGCCATAGCCGCCATCCGGCCCATCCAACCCCTGATCGGCTTCGCCCTGGTGCCAGAGGACGCCGCGAATGCCGTGCGTCAACCGGGCATTGCGCACCCGCCACAACATCTTCCCGTACATCGTGCTCAGATCAAGGGGGTTGGTCTCGTTGCGCTTGTGCTCGTCGATGCGGGTGCCGCCCACTGC
>Ga0209697_10005918_pt1 | contig 15005 bp, 13 predicted proteins | sample AliMusrvi5mmetaG_FD_184115 | JGI IMG/M metagenome (GOLD analysis project Ga0209697, IMG submission 184115) | Freshwater lake bacterial and archeal communities from Alinen Mustajarvi, Finland, to study Microbial Dark Matter (Phase II) - Alinen... | ecosystem: Environmental > Aquatic > Freshwater...
GCGAGCTGTCGCAAGCGCTCGCCCTCTTTGTCCAGGGCCTCATTTTCGAAGACACCGAAGGCAACCTTTCGCCCCGCACGCTGAAGGCGTACACGCAGTCGGCGGCGCTGGCGCCCGCCGCGCCGCAGCCGGCGGGCATGGCGGCGGTGGCCGCGCTGGCGCAGGGGCGGAAGGACGAGGCGATCGCCCTCTTCCAGGCGGCCAAGAAGGCCACCCCGACCTACCAGACGAAGTTCGACCTGGCGGCGCTCTACCAGATCGCCGGGCACCATGAGGACGCGATCCGCGAATACCAGGCCGCCATGAAGATGGAGCCCGGGCAGCCCGGCGCCTACGTCAACATCGCCACGATCTATTTCAACGAAGGCCAGGACGCTAAGGCCTTCCGCATCCTGCGGCAGGCCTTCCGCCGCACGGGGAGCGACAGCCTGGTCATCTCCTTCATCTACCAGCAGGGGCTGGCGCTGGTGCGGGACGAGGCCTGGCCCCGGGCATCCGCCTGTTTCGAATTCACCGCCGAGCACCTGCCCAAGGAGCGCAGCCGCCTGTGGTTCATCGTGGCGCGGCTGCAGGGCTTCATGGGCCACCCCGACCAGGAGCTGGACTGGATGCGGCGCGCCGCCCGCGCCAACGCGCCGCCCATGCCGGAAGCCTGGGCCTACTGGGCGCAGCTGCAGGCGGAGCGCGACCATGACAGCAAGCGCGGACTCAGCGTGCTGGCGCAGGCCGAGCGCCAGTTCCCGCAGACGATCACGCTGCAGGCGGCGAAGATCAAACTGCTGGCCGACAGCGGCGACCCGCAGGCCACGGCCGCGGCCATGGACCGGATGCTGGCGCTGGCCGACCAGGAGAAGGCCGCGACCGCCGTGAACCTGTACTGCGGCCTGAGCCTGTTCTGCGACCAGCACGGCATGCAGGGCAAAAGCGAGGCGATCCTGCGCCGCGGGCTGGAGAAGGACCCCGACCAGCCGCTGATCCTGAACGCCCTCGCCTATTTCCTGGCGCTGCAAAACCGGCAGCTGGACGAGGCCCTGCAGATGATCCAGCGCGCGCTGAAAACCGAGCCTGAAAACGGCGCCTTCCTCGACACGATGGGATGGATCTATTTCCAGAAGAAGATGTACCCGGAGGCGCTGGCGCTGCTGCAGAAGGCGCATGAAAAGGAGGATGCGGAGGCCACCATCGCCGAGCACCTGGGCGACACCTACATGGCGCTGGGCCAGAAGGAAAACGCGATCGCCGCCTGGAGCGAGAGCTTCCGGCTGGACCCGAAAAACAGCGCGGTGCGGGACAAATTGAAGGCGCAGGGCGAAACGCCGGACGCCACGGCCAAGCAACCCCCCAAGGAAGGCGCAAAATGAAACGAGCCATCCACCAGCTGGTCGCCGGGTTCAACAGCGGCGACGCCATCAGCAACGAGGCGCTGGTGCCTGTGGGCATCTTCCGGGAGTGGGGCCATGAATCCGAAATCTTCTGCGATCCGAATTTCGTCCGCCCCGAGATGCGGCACGAGACCCGTGACATGCACACGCTGGAGACGGCGGCGAAGGCCGACGACACCGTGCTGCTGCACCTTTCCATCGGCTGCGGCGCCAACGACCTCTTCCCGGCGCTGCGCAACCGCAAGGCGATCCTGTACCACAACGTGACGCCCGCGCATTTTTTCCGCGCCGTCAACCCGCAGATCGCCGCGTCCCTGGAGCGGGGGCGGCGGCAGATCGCGCAGCTGGCGGGCTGCGCGGAGATCAACATGGCGGTGAGCCGCTTCAATGCCGGCGAGCTGGAGGCCGCCGGGTACCGCGATGTGAAGGTCCTGCCCCTGCTGATCGAATTCAACCTGCTGAAGAACGCCAGCGACCGGCGGACGCGCCGCCGGTACGGCGACGGCAAGACCAACATCCTGTTCGTTGGGCGCGGGGCGCCCAACAAGAAGATCGAGGACGTGATCCTGGCGTTCCACCATTTCCACCGGTTTGTGGACCCCAACTCGCGGCTGATCCATGCCGGGTCCTTTGCGGGCACGGAACGCTACCACCACGTGCTGCGGGCGATGGTGCGCGAGTTCAAGATGGACGCGGACGTCATCTTCACGAAGACAGTCACGCAGCCGGAGCTGAACGCGCTCTACCAGACGGCCGACCTTTTCCTGTGCATGAGCGAACACGAGGGCTTCTGCATCCCGGTGCTGGAAAGCATGCTGCACGATGTGCCGGTGATGGCGTACGGGGCCGCCGCGCTGCCGGAGACGCTGGACGGGGCCGGCGTGCTGTTCCATGAGAAGCAACATGACGCCATCGCGGAGATGATGGGCCGGATCATCCACGACCGCGCGCTGCGCCAGGCGGTGGTCAAGGGGCAACGCCAGCGGCTGCAGCGCTACCAGGGGCTGGACCTGGCGACGGAGCTCCGGCAGCTGCTGAGGCCGCTGCTGGCATGAACCCATCCAACCCGGACGGACGATGAAGAGCCGCGAATACATCTCACACAGCCCGGCGGACACCTGGAAGCTGGCGGCCCGGCTGCTGGCGGACCTGCCCGAACGGTGCGTGCTGGCACTGCACGGCGACCTGGGGAGCGGCAAGACCTGCTTCGTGCAGGGACTGGCGCACGAGCTGGGAATCCCCCGCCCCATCACCAGCCCGACGTTCACGGTGGTGAACGAATACCGCGACGGGTGCCGGCCGCTGTTCCACTTCGACCTCTACCGGCTGGCCACGCCCGACGACGTGCTGATGCTGGGCTTCGAGGAGTACCTGGAGGCGCCCGGGATCATCGCCATCGAATGGCCGGAGCGGGCCGCCGGGCTACTGCCGGCGCACACCCTGCACCTGTATTTTCAAATCCCACCCGCGGCAAACCCGCACACGCGCCACGTGCGCATGGAGCAACCGTCATGACCCAAAGCCAGCTCAACCTGATCCCCTACCCGAAAAAGCTGAAGATGCTGGCCGGCACATTCACCCCGCCGGCGCAGGGCGTGATCGAGATCCCCGACCACCGCTACACCCCGGTTGCGGAGGGGCTTAAGGCGCTTTTCCCGATGTGCGCCATCCACGCCGGCACGGGCGGGCGGCAGGCCGGGATCGCCATCCGGCAGGACGGCAGGCAGCCCCCGCAGGGATACCGGCTGCGCATCACCGCGCGTCAGGCCACGCTGGATGCCTCGGACGAACAGGGCGCGTTCCACGGGCTGCAGACGCTGCGCCAGATCGCGGCGGACACCTCCGCCACGGCGCTGCCGTGCCTGGAGATATTGGATGCACCCGACTTCACCGAGCGCGGCATCTATTACGACGTCTGCCGCGGGCGCGTGCCGAAGCTCGAGCGGCTGATGGAGCTGGCGGAGCTGCTCGCGCGCCACAAGATCAACCACCTGCAGCTCTACATCGAGCACACCTTCGTCTTCCGCGGGCACCCCGCCATCGGGCGCGGGGCCTCGCCCCTCACGGCGGAAGACATCCTGAAGCTGGACGCCTTCTGCCGCGCGCGCCACATTGAACTGGTGCCCTCGCTGGCCACCTTCGGACACCTGGAAACCGTGATCCGGCCCAACCCGGAGTACCACCCGCTGGCCGAGGACTGGGGCACCGGACGCTATGTCTCCCCGGAGGCGGAGAAAATGAAGCGATGGATGACACACATCGGCTGGTCGCTCAGCCCCGCCAACCCGAAGATCTACGACTTCCTGGACTCGCTCTTCGCCGAGTTCCTGCCGCTGTTCTCATCCAAGCGGTTCAACGTGTGCTGCGACGAGACCTTCGACCTGGGGCTCGGCCAGAGCCATGAGCTCTGCCAGCGGCGCGGCAAGGGCCGCGTGTACCTGGACCACATCCGCAAGCTGGAACGCCTGGCCCGCAAATACGGCAAACGCATCATGTTCTGGGGCGACATCATCCGGCACCATCCGGAGCTGATCCCGGAAATCCCCAAGAATGTGACGGTGCTGGACTGGGGCTACAACCACAACACGCCGTTCGAGGCGATCCGGGATTTCCGCAAGGCCGGCCTGGAGTTCTTCGCCTGCCCGGGCACGTCAGCGTGGGTCTCGCTGTTCCCGCGGCTGAAGGAGTCGCGGGCGAACATCACGGGCTTCGCGCAGGCCGGGCACCGCCACGGGGCACGCGGGCTGCTCACCACGGACTGGGGCGACGGCGGGCACTACAATTTCATGGAGTACTCCTGGTACGGCTACCTGTTCGGCGCGGAGCAGGGCTGGAACACGGGCGCGCCCGCCGGCGACTTCACCGGGCGGTTCGCCCGCGGATTCCTGAGGAGCCGCAGCCGGGGGCTGCCGGCGGCGATCGACGAGCTGGGCGAGATTTCACACCGCAGCGTCCAGGGGCATTATCAAAGCGTCTGGCAGCATCTCTTTTTCGCGACCCCGGGCCACGACCTGTTTGACAGCCGCCTGCGCAAGACGTGGGTGGTGAAGAACAACACCATCTGCGAGGTGAACGCCCGGCTGAATGCGCAATTGGGGAGAGACACCATGCGCCGGCTCGACCACATCCGGGATGTGTTTGCGGAAGCAAGCCGGGAAAGCGGCGCGGATCCGCACGGCATACTGCCGTACTGGATTTTCGCCGTGGACACGATTGCCCATGCGGCCGGAAAATTGGCGGCGTTCGGGGATTCCGGCAAGCCGACGGCGGCGCAATGCCGCCAATTGCGCGGGGAAATGCAACAACTGATGAAGCGGTTCCAGGTCCTGTGGCATGCGCGCAACAGGCCGTCAGAAATCCGCGTCACACTGAAGCGGTACCGCCGCGCGATCAAGGGCCTGACTGCTTAGGCATAGGGTCAAGCAGGACCGGAATGGCAGAAACTTTAATGCAGTTTGCATTTCGGGTGAAAACGGATGCGGCGATCTTGGGCGCTAACATTGTTCTCGCGGGTGGTGCGGATGCTTATCCAGCCCCACCCGCTCCGCCTCGTTATCATCCCAAGCTTACCGCATCTTTTTCACCTAAAGGCACGAAATGCAACCTGCGGTTCGCCTCGTTTTGCTGGAGCAAAACGATTCTTTGGACGTTCGCCGACTCCGATCTGCGCCGCTTTATAACCGTCCCGACATCAGGAGAGTCAGAACGGTTTTTTTAGCATGGCGCAACGCCATGGATTTTTCGGGACAATGAGCAGCAAGCGAGATTGATCTGCGAGGTGGTGTATGGTCCGTGGGCTCTTATTCTGAATCCTGACTGCTGAATTCCGGCTACCGCCCTTATCCGACCAATGCCAGGGCTTCGCGGGTGAGGCGGGTGATCTCGGCCCAGTTTTTGACCTTGATCAGCGCCGGGGCGAGCATCCATGAGCCGCCAACGGCCGCGACGATGGGCAGGTCGAGATAGGTTCTGGCATTGGCACCATCCACGCCGCCTGTCGGAATGAATTTGACGCCGGTGTGCGCAAAGGGGCCCGCAAGGGCCTTGAGCATCTTCACGCCGCCCAGGGCCTCGGCCGGGAAAAACTTCAGAATCCGGCACCCCGCGCCAATGGCACGGTCGACTTCCGTCGGCGTGGCCACGCCGGGTATGAAGGGTATTTTGGCCGCATCGCCCTTGACGACGAGCTCGGGGTTGAGGCCCGGGGCGACGCAGAATTTGGCGCCGGCCTCAATGGCCCTTGCCAGCTGCACATCCGTCAGCACGGTGCCGGCACCGACGAGCATTTCCGGAAACTTTTTGGCGATCTGCCGGATAGATTCGGCCGCCGCCCCGGTGCGGAAGGTGACCTCGATGATGTCCAGCCCGCCTTCAAGCAAGGCACCGGCCAGCGGAATGGCATCGTCAAGATTGTCAATGATGGCGGCAGGCAAGATGCGTTTCGTCAGGATTTTTCCGATCATGGCTTTCCTTTTATGTGTTGCACAACGTTTGAAACCGTAACAGCCGAGATGTGATTGGTGACCATGGCCTCCACGCGGGACTGATCAACCCGCTCCGCGATCTCCTGCCCGCCCGGCATCGCCATGACGGCGTCCACGCCCCTGACGGCGAAATGGGCGGACATGACCGCCAGCGCGAGCGAGGTCGCCACACCCAGATAGGCGCCACGCAGCCAGATGACCAGGATGGGCGCGCCGCCCATGAGCCCGCAAAAGAGGGCCATGGCAATCTGGACCGCCCGCTTCAACACCACATTTTCAATACCGGGAAGAAACAGGGTGCCAGCCATGATCAGCCCGAACAAGATCGTGCCCATGCCGATGGCGGACGCCAGGATCAGCTTGAAAAAGCCACAGGCAATGCCCGCGGCGGCCAGCCCGATGCGAAGCATGACCATGAAGACCACCAGGAAGACCGCCACGGCAATCCAAAAACCATCCGTCCCGGCCGGGTGATGCATCCAGCCGACCATGACCGACTGCAACGATGTGCCCCATGCAATATTCATGATGCCTCCTTTATAAACGGATTCCGCCGCCCCCCATTGATATGGTACCCCGAGCGCGACTTGAACGCGCGACCTGCGGTTTAGGAAACCGCTGCTCTGTCCAGCTGAGCTATCGGGGTGTGTCAATCAATGTACTGTGCGGAGCATACGCAGAAAACGAGGGGCGCGTCAAGACCCGGGCGTGTCAAACCGGCGATTTGCCGCGCTGGCGCCGGATCTCGTACATGGCGATGGCCCCGGCGACGCCCGCGTTCAGGGAGCCCACCCGACCCAGCATGGGTATTTCCGCGAGGAAATCACAGGTCTCCCGCACGAGGCGGCCCAATCCATAGCCCTCGCTGCCCACCACGAGGCCGACCGGGCCCTTGAAATCCATGGCGGAGAGCGGCCGCGAGGTTTCCCATTTCTCCAGCCCGGTGAACCACAGCTCCTCCTTCTTGAGGGACTCCATGCTGCGGACGAGGTTGACGACCTGGGCCACCGCCAGATGCTCCGCCGCCCCGGCCGAGGCGCGCACCGCCGCAGGGGTGACCCCGCTGGCACGGTCGACCGGGATCAAGACGCCGTGCACGCCCATGGCATCCGCCGTGCGGAGCAATGCGCCCAGGTTCTGCGGGTCCTGAATGTGATCCAGGGCGAGGACAAACGGGGGTTCGCCTGAGCGGCGCAGCCGCTGCAGGAGATCCTCCCACGGCGTGTAGGGATACGGCCCGACTTCAACGGCCAGCCCCTGGTGGTGCGCATCGTCGTCCGGAATCCTGAAGTCCGACGGGGAGACCCGGTCGACCCGCACCCCCCGGCGCTGCGCCAGGGCGAGGCACTCGTCGACCTCCGGGGTGGGCCTGACGGTGGCGGCCACCTGCAGGCTGAAGATCCGCCGCCGCCCCGCAAGCAGGAGTTCACGAACCGGCTGGCGGCCGCAAATCCATTCGCGATTTTCAACCGGCCGCGACATGCGGGTTTCTCCTGTGGCGACGGCCACCGCGCCGGCGGCGCGGACGGCGGTCGGAAGACGCGTCCTGCGTGCTGTCGGACGCGGTCTGGCGGCCCTGGTCAATAAACTCAGGCCAGCCGGGGACGGCATCGGCGTGGGCACCGCACGCATGCCGGTGCATGAACCACAGCTCCCGGGCCTCGGCAAAGGTGCGCTCGTCGACGCGGCCGGCGGCCCCGGCCGAGTGGCGGCCCATGAACCAGTGCATGACGCGCTCATAGTCGAGCAGCCGGTACATGGTCGCCCTGGGAATGGTGAAGCGCGCGGCCAGCGGGCCGAGCAGGTGCTGCAGGGGATGGCGGCCGCCATCCCCTTCGCCGGAGGGATCGCGGAACACGGTGAGCGGGAACAGGAGCGAAGCCCAGATCATCGCGGGCAGCGGCGGATCGTCCGTGGCGCCGTGGCGGCGGTCCAGCGCCTCCAGGTGTTTCCAGAACAAGTGCTCCACGGATTCCGGGGCGTGGCGCAAGGCATGCTCGATCTCCGGCAGCAGGCTCTCCAGCAGCCGGGCCTCACGCAGAAGACGGAGGGCCGGAGCCCCGGAGCAAAACCCGAAGAGGCGGTGGATCTCCTCAAGCAGCCGAGGGGCGGACGCCTTGGTGATCTCCGCATGATGCTGGAGGATGGAGTCCCACGCCTGCGCCTCGATCTTGAAATCAAGGCGGGCGGCCAGCCGCACGGCGCGGATCATGCGCACGGGATCTTCACGGAAGCGGATGTTGGGGTCGCCGATGCAGCGCATCAGCCGGTGCCGCAGGTCCGACAGGCCGCCGACATAGTCAATGACGCGGAAGGTCCGGATGTCATAAAAGAGCGCGTTGATGGTGAAATCACGGCGGTAGGCATCTTCCATGGGCGAACCATAGGTGTTGTCACGGTGCTGGTACAGGTCCTCGTCATCCCCGGCCTCCTGGGGCTGGGGATCGCGGCGGAAGGTGCTTGTCTCGATGACTTTCAGGCCGAACCGGACGTGCGCAAGGCGGAAGCGGCGGCCGACAATGTAGCACTGACGGAACAGCTGCTTGATCTCATAGGGATGCGCATTGGTCCCCACGTCAAAGTCCTTGGGCTTGCGGCCCAGCAGAAGATCGCGCACCCCGCCACCCACCAGGTAAGCGATGAACCCGCTTTCATTGAGCCGGTACAAAACCTTAAGCGCCTCGGGAGCAATGAGCTTCCGCGAGATGGCATGATCTTCGCGCCGGACATAGACGGCATGCGGCGAATCCGCCTCCGCCACCACCGGACGCGGCGCAGGCCGGTGCTCAGCCCGCGCGGGCCGGTGTTCAGCCCTTGCGGGGTTATGCCCGGGCTTTGCCTGATGATGGTGGACCGGCCGCGCATCCGCATGCTGCGCCCCGTCATTTTTTTTCTTAAAGATCTTTTTCGCCCAGGAAAACACTGACATTTGTCCCTCAATTTCCAGAATTATCCTATGTGTTTACCACAGATGCCACTGTTTGACCACTGTTTTGCCCGCCAAAATCAATGCCGGCACAAGCTGCATCGGTGCAGGCGCCTGACGGGGTCCAGCCGGATAATCCCATATATTTCAAAACACGGCAGGCGGCACGACCATAAAATCACCCCGAATAGATTTGAAGACGGTGAACAGAGTTTGGTACAAACAATGCATACCCTATGACTATTCCGACAAAGGCAATCACCAGCGCGCCCGACACGGCGCCAGCCGACGTCCCTGCGCGTCCCGGCGCCAAGCCCCCCCCGTCGTCGAAAAGCACCCGCCATGCCACCTTCGATATCCGGCTGGACCGCTACGAAATAAAATATATGCTTCCCGCCTCGATGGTGCCGGTCATCCGCAAATTCATCAAGCCCTTCTGCGACCCGGATCCCAACACCTCCGGGTATCCGCCGGAGTATTGCGTCACCACCCTGCAGTTCGACACCCCCGACATGGCCCTGCACCGCATGAAGATCAATGACAGCTCGAGCCGCTTCAAACTCCGGGCCCGCGTCTATGGCGAACCGGGCACCAGCCCGGTCTACATGGAAATCAAACGGAAAATCGCCGGCACGATCGTCAAATCGCGGTCAAAAGTCCCGTTCCATCTCTTCAACGAGTCCATGCTGACGCATCCGAACCTGGCGCAGCTGAATTTCAAGTCCAAGACCGAGGAGTTCGGCTTCCTGGACTTCATCCGCCTGAGCAACGAGATCGGGGCGGCACCCAAGCTGCTGATCCGCTACATACGCGAATCCTATTTCGGCACACATGACGCCTATGCCCGCCTCACCTTTGACCGGCACCTGACGTACCAGCCCACAGAGTCCTGGACGGACTGGGGACGGTCCGGCAAATGGTTCATCATGGATTCCAGCACGATCCAGAACCATGACGTCCCCTACTCCGGGGTAGTGATGGAACTGAAGACCCTCAGCGACGCCCCCCACTGGATGCTTGATTTAGTGGAACGTTTCGAGCTTGAACGCGTCGGCAACTGCAAGTACTCTACTGCGGTCTGGATCGAGGATTTTTTCGGCGGCGATTACGACGTCCCGTTCGCGGACGAGTTTATGACGATCTAAAAAAGGACAAAGGCGCATGAATCAGTTTATGATCGACCAATTCTACACCCTGTTCGGCACCCCGCGCACCATCAACTCGGAACAGATCGTCTTTGCCCTGCTCCTGGCGTTCGCGATGTCGTTCATCATCGCCACCATCTACCGCTGGACGTTCCAGGGATTCTCCTATTCGCGCTCGTTCATACACACCATGATCCTGGGCAGCATGATCGTGTGCATGATCATCATGGCGATCGGCAACAACCTGGCGCGCGGCATCGGCATCATGGGCACGCTGTCCATCATCCGGTTCCGCACGCAAATCCGCGACTCGCGCGACATGATCTTCCTGTTCTCGTGCCTGGGCATCGGCATCTCCGCCGGATCCCTGGCCTACAACGTGGCGGTGCTGGGCACGCTGCTGATCGGAGGCACCGCGCTGGTCATGCACTGGTCGCCCTTCGCCTCGCGGCGCAAATACGAGGGGCTGCTGCGGTTCACGCTGCCCGCACGCAGCACGCAGGAACCGGCGGTCGATGAGATCCTCAAGCAGTGCTGCGGAGCTTTCCACATGATCGCCATGCGGGAGGCCGCCCAGGGCGATGCCATCGAATACTCCTACCATGTCCGGCTGCTGGATCCATCCTACCGGAACGAACTGGTGCAGCGGCTGAACAATATTTCCGAAGTGTCGGGCGCAAACCTCCTGCTGCACCGCACCACCGTGGAATTATAAACAGCGGGCCGCGCAACAGGGAAACGCAAGAGGCATGAATCCGCGCGCCGGAGCGACGCCTTACAGGGTCCGTGCCAAGTCTTTGACGAACCGGGTGATCTCGTCCTTCATGTCCGCATGCTGCAATGCGAAGAGCAGGTTGGTCTTGACGAATCCCATCCTGTCGCCGATGTCGTGACGGCACCCCTCGAACTTCAGGCCGTACATCGCGCGGTCCTTGAGCAGCTGGCGCATGGCATCGGTCAGCTGGATCTCATTGTTCTTCCCGCGCGGCACCGTGCGGAGGTGCTTGAAAATCTCCGGCGTCAGCACGTACCGGCTGGCGACCACCAGGTTGGACGGCGCATGTTCGGGGTCGGGCTTTTCCACCAGATCGCGGATCAGGTAGACGGAGTCCGTGATGGCCTTGCCGTCAATCACGCCATAGCGGCTGACCTTGGCGTGCTCCACCTCCTCCAGCGCCACCACCGGCTCCTGATAGCGCTCATAGACCTTGAGGAGCTGCTTCGTGACCGGCTGGTGCGACTGCAGCACGGTGTCACCCAGCAACACCACGAAGGGCTCGTTGCCGACATGGTGCTCGGCACAGGCGACCGCATCCCCCAGCCCCTTGAGCTCGCGCTGCCACACAAAGTGGATGTCCGCCATGTCGGAAATATGCCGGATCTGCTTGAGCAAACGCTCCTTGCCCTTCAGCTCCAGCTCCCGCTCCAATTCGAAGTTGCGGTCGAAATGCTCCTCGATCGACCGCTTGCCCTTGCCGATGACCATCAGGATATCGGTGATGCCGGAGGCCACGGCCTCCTCGACGACATACTGGATGACCGGCTTGTCGACGATCGGCAGCATCTCCTTGGGCTGCGACTTGGTGGCCGGCAAAAAGCGTGTTCCAAATCCGGCGGCGGGAATGACGGCTTTGCGAATCATATGTATCAGTCTCCCACCGGCGGGGTGATGGCCGGCTTGATCACTTCAATGCCGAGGGCATTGAGCTTCTGTTTCAGACGCTGGAACATGGCTTCATCCTCATAGGTGCCGATGATGGCGCCGCCGGAGCCGGTGAAATTGGCGCTGGCCCCCACCGAGCGGGCGGACTCCACCATCTGCAGGTTGCCCGGGCTGATCTTATAAAGCAGGGCCCGGCGGTCGAAGTTGGCGTCCATCAACGGCGCAATTTTCGACGGGGTGCGCGCCAGCAGCGCGGCCTTTACCTTTTCCGTCAGATCCGCCCAGAAGGCGATGGCCTCCAGCACCTGGGGATCGCGCTGCTCATAGCGGCTGCGCAGATCATGGTGATACACGTCGGACGTTTCCGCCAGCGCGCCGCGATAGGCGATGTAGACGGGCGGCAGGAGCGCGGCATCAAGCTCCTCATACCGCCCATACCCCTGCCGCGCCATCAGATCCTTGTTGAAGTCCATGTAAACCAGCCCCTGGAACGCCTGGGCCACCCGGTCCTGCAAGCCTGCGGAAATGCGCAATTCATCTTTTTCAACGCCCAGCACCAGGTTGGCGAAAACAGGCTTCGGGATGGCCACGCCATAAAACCGCGTCAACGTCCGCATGCAGGCCGTGATGATGGCGCTGGATCCGGCAAGCCCGACCGACCGCGGGATGTTGGAGGCATAGCGGATGGTGAAGTTGCGGTCATGCAACGCGATGCCCTCCCTGCGGCAATAGTCGGCAAACCGCCGCACGGTGGCCTTCAGGAGGCGGATGCCGCCATAATAACCAAAGAGCTTCACATCGTCCGCCAGGGCGGAAATGCTGCTGAACACGGAGTGGTCGCGGGCATCGGGCAGAATCTCAAGCTCCGGGCTTTCGTACAGGAGCACCTCGGCATGGAAATTGGCGAAGGTCATGGCGATGGTCCTGCCGAAGTAACCGTCGGACGGATTGCCGATCAGCGCACCGCGGGGATAAGAATATTCTTTAATAATCATACGGGAGTGGCCCATCCAGCGTTCATTGTTTTTTAAACCGCATCCGCGACTCGTTGATGGACGCCAGCCATTCCCGCACCTGCGGGGCGTCAGGATCATTGGGCGCCAAATCCAGAAAGCGGGCATAGTGTTCACGGGCCTTGGCGTTGTTGTGGAACTGGTCATCATACAGCACGCCGAGGTTGTAATGCACCCCGGGATCATCCGGGTTGAGCGCACAGGCCTTGAGGAAGGCCGACTCCGCCTTTTCGAACTGGCGCGCATCGCGGTACACGCAGCCCATGTTGAAATAGGAGTTCACCTTTTCCTGCTGCGCCGCCTGCTCCAGGCTCGCCAGCCGCTTCTGCAGGTCCTGCATGCGGTCCGCAGGCGTGACGGCCAACGCAGGCGCCGGAGGCGGTGGCGCCTTTTTGCGGGACACATAGGAGGGCAGCGGCGCCGACGCCACCGGCAAGGGCTCCAGTTCCGCCTTGACCATCGGCGTGGTGGTCGCCTTTGGGAGGACAACCGGCTCAATGTGTTCAATACCCTTCCTGCCGAACACCTTCTCCTCCTCATCAAGGGCCTTGTCGGCAGCGGATGCCGGCGCGTGCGCCGTGCCTGACAAATTCTTCCGGATCTCCTGCGGGGAAACCGCGCTGCTTTTTTCCAGCTCGGCGACCGCCGCCGCGGACGATGTGGGCGGCAAATGATCCCACGCGCCGCCGGCCGCCGCCGCAGATTCCGCCGGCTCCAACGCCTCAAGCTCGTTCACAATATCGTCAATGGCCGGACCTTTTGAAAATTTGCGCTCCAAATCATCGATGGCCTTCGGCGAAGCGCCATCCGCCACCGACGGCGAAAAAGTTTCCACCTCCATCAATGGATCAATCAAGGCGTTCTGCGAATACCCCGCCAGAGCCAACCAACAGGTTGCGCCGGAAAATATTACCACACCCGCCGTTATGCGAAAAAAATTCATAGCTGATCCGGGAAAACCATTGTCTTTACCGTCACAATATGCAAACGTTAAAAAAAATGCAGGCAAATGGCAACCATCGATTTAACAAAGACGTATACGATAAAATCCATGAAACCCGTCAGACTGATCATTATTGGCGCCGGCAGCCGCGGCGCCGGGTATTCGACGTTTGCGGAAGCACATCCCGAAAAGGCTGAAATCGCCGCCGTGGCGGAACCCCGCGACCATTACCGCAACACGCTTGCGGCGACCCATCATGTTGCCAAAGAAAATGTTATGCATGACTTGCGCGAGGTGCTGGCCCGGCCACGCTTTGCGGATGCGGTCATTATCGCCACGCAAGATGCATTGCATGCCGAGCCCGCCATCGCCCTGGCGAACAAAGGCTACCACATCCTGCTCGAAAAACCCATGGCGCCCAACCTGGCCGATTGCTGCCGCATTGCCGAAAGCGCCCTGCGCAACCGGGTTTTATTCGCCGTCTGCCACGTCCTGCGCTACACCGCCTACACCCGCAAACTGAAAGAGATCGTGGATGCCGGCGCACTGGGCGAGATCGTGAACATCCAGCACCTGGAGCCCGTCGGGTACTGGCATCAAGCGCATTCATTTGTCCGCGGCAACTGGCGCAATGAAGCCGAATCCTCCCCCATGCTGCTGGCCAAATCCTGCCATGACCTGGACTGGATCCGCTACATCATGGGGAGCCGCTGCACCGCGGTTTCGTCTTTCGGCACGCTGAAACATTTCCGCAAGACGGAGCAGCCGAAAGGCGCATCGGACCGCTGCGTGGACTGCGCGGTCGAGCCTTCATGCCCCTACTCCGCGCTGCGGATTTACATGAGCCGCGTCCGCCGCAACGAGACGTGCTGGCCGGTCAGCATCCTTTCCCCGGACGTGTCGGAAAACGGCATCATGGAGGCGCTGCGCCATGGCCCCTACGGACGCTGCGTGTATGCGTGCGACAACGACGTGGTGGACAACCAGGTGGTCAACATGCAGTTCGAGGGCAAACAGACCGCCAGCTTCACCATGACGGCGTTCACCGAAATGGCCCACCGGCAGACGCGCATCTTCGGAACCCGCGGGCAGCTGACCGGCGACGGCCGCAAGATCACGGTTTTTGATTTCCTCAGCGACACTTCGAGCACGGTCGACACGGAATCCGGCGACGGCACGCTGCTCAGCGGACATGGCGGCGGCGATTACGGGCTCATGTCGGGCTTCATCGCCGCGGTCGCGGAAAACAACCCCGCCCGGATCCTTTCCGGGGCGACCGAGTCGCTTGAAACCCACGCCATGGTTTTTGCCGCCGAACAGGCCCGGCGCGAAAACCGGGTGGTCATGCTGGAGACAACGGACGCCCTGCTGAAAAGGATCTGACCATGTTCAAAGGCATGCTCAAGCTTGTCCAATCAATGCCGGTTTTTTCAGATCACGACCACCATC
>Ga0209697_10005923_pt1 | contig 14997 bp, 6 predicted proteins | sample AliMusrvi5mmetaG_FD_184115 | JGI IMG/M metagenome (GOLD analysis project Ga0209697, IMG submission 184115) | Freshwater lake bacterial and archeal communities from Alinen Mustajarvi, Finland, to study Microbial Dark Matter (Phase II) - Alinen... | ecosystem: Environmental > Aquatic > Freshwater...
GCACCCAGTTTCACCGGGTCACCGCCCTCGGTGTACCTCCAGACTTCCCCATCCTTGTAACCCCAGATCCCTCCGGAACGGCAACCGGTGATGATCCGGGCCGGCAACTCCCGCAGCGGGCGGAATTTCCCATCCCGATAGACTCCCACCCAATCCCCACGGGAAAACCACAGGAGCCCCATCCCATCCACCGCCAAGCGGCAGAACCCTCCCGCAGGCAAACCGTCCGCCTCGGCGAACGAACGCACCCGCCCGTCCTGAATGCGCAAGACCTCGCCGCCGCCGTAGGACACCCAGACGGCACCTTCGGCGTCTTCCACCATGAACCGGTCTCCAACGTCCCCCGCCGCGTGTTCCGCGCCGACCACCGTCGTCGTCCGCCCATGGTCCATGCACGCCACCACCCCCTGATCTTTCGCAACCCATAATCGCCCGCGCCGGTCGGCTAACACGGCCTTGCATGCACTCGCCTGAACTCCATCCACCATCACCGTCCATGGTCGGAACCGCACGCCGTCGAAACGCGTCAAACCCGTCTTGGTGGCCACCCACAGGAAACCATCGGGCGATTGGGTGATCCCGATCACCGTGTTGTCCGGCAATCCCACGTCGGACTGCCAGGTGCGAATAAACCAGGACGGTTGCGCCGAAGCATGTGGCGCGAGCACAGTGATCACGACCCCCAGGCGCGCCAGCCAGCGTCTGGGGAGGATGAAATTCGGGGTCTTGTAATTCCGGCGATTCACTGGATTTTCAGCATTCCTTCACCCTTGATGAACTTGGGAGCGGTTGCCGCGCTGTAGGTGCCGGCAGGCTGGAGTTTCCCATCGAGTGTGAGTTTGGAGATACGCATTTCACCTTTGAAGTTCAAGGCTAGAAGCGCGCCGTCGGCAACCGAGACTTCCGTCTTGTCGCCAAGGCCCCGCGGATTCGTGAACGACAGCGTGCCCTTCGTCACCGTCGTCGGGCCGGTGTAGGTGTTGATGCCGGACAGCACCCAGGTGCCGGTACCGGATTTGGTGATGGAGGTGGTCGCCTTGTCCTTGCGGTCATAAACGTTGTCGATGTTGAAGGCGAGTTCGCCGGTGCCCGCGCTCGAACCGGACAGCACGATGGTTTTGCTTTCGCCAAAGCCGGACAGCACGAACGGGCTGGTCAGTTTCAGCAGGCCGGTGCCGGATTGATCCAGGGTGATGGTGTCGCCGCCGCCCGGCAGGTTCAGGTTGCGGTCGGTGGTCTCACCCTTGCCGGTATAAATCAGGGTGCTGCCGCCACTGATCATGATCTCGGCATCGGCATCGGTTTTCGGCGCACCCAGGCTGCTGCCGGCCTTGCGTTTCACCATGCTGTTGAACGAATCGATGCTCAAGGTGCCGCCGGTGATGATGGTCTGGCCGGTGTAGGTGTTGGCACCTGCAAGCTTGAGCGTTCCCGCGCCGCATTTCTTGAGCGTCACGCTGCCGCCGCCCGGCCCTTGGGAGTCCGTGATCGTGCCGGAAAATTCCTGCACGGTCGTGGCATGGGTCGTGTCCAGGCCGAAGGTGGCACCGGCCATCAAGCCGTTATGATTGACGCCGGTGGTGATGTTCCTGAGCATGGTTGCAGCCTGCGCGATGGTGAATTCGCCAGCGCCACCGGCATGCAAGCGCAGTTCTCCCGCCGCGCCATTGACGGTGATATTCGCCGGGGTCCAGCGCACGGGATCATTGTTGTAGAGCGACGACATGACTTCCAGAAGTCCCATCTCAACCTTGGTGGCTCCGGTGTAAGTATTGCGTCCCAAGAGTTTGATCATCCCGCTTCTGATCCCATGGTCAACGGGATGCCCGGTCTGTGTGAGGCCGCCCGGCCCGCTGATTCCGCCTTCCTGATTATTGAATTCCAGGGAATCGTATGCATGCACGGTGGTATTCCCAACCAACTTCACGGGTCCGTTCCAGTGGGCATTGCTGCCGCCGGAAATGCATCCACCGTTAGAGGTGAGCGCGTTCATCACCGGTGGACCGTCGAAACTGATGGTCCCGCTCTTGTTCACCGTAACAGGGCCTGTCCCCAACCCTTGGTCGTGCATGGAAACACAGCCGTCATTGATAGTGGTTCCGCCACTGTAGGTGTTGATCGCATGAGTTAGATAGACCGTGTGTGGGCCGTTCTTGATCAAGGCACCGGTGCCGGAGATGGCTCCTGGCAGGAACACGCGCGTGTCATCGGTTTCGAGCCCGTCGATGGTGAAATCCGCATCGAGCCTGAGCGGCGCTTTGATGGTGACCTCCGCACGATTCTGGCTGTTCATGTAGGGCAAGGAGCCATGCGATTTGCTCTTGGCGAATACCAGCGTGCCCTGGCAAACCAGCGTCAGGGCGGAACTGCCGAAATTGAGCTGGTTGAGCACAAAATCGTCCACTGCTTCCCTCGTCACCTCGTATTTGCCCTGCGTGTAGAAATTGAGGATGGTGTCTGAATTCCCTCCTGAGGCAGGTGCCGCGGCCGTGCCCAGTTGGGTCTTCCATTGTGCGGAATCATCAAACTTGCCGTCATTGTTAGACGCCCAGGTGAAATGCATGGGTGGCGCGCTCTTCACCACCTGCACGGTATAGTCCCGGGTCGATTTGTCCTGGGCGGTGATGGTATAGGTCTGAGGCTTGCTGAAATCCCTCGCCGTGCCGGAGGCCGGAGTCGCGGTGGCAAAACGCGCCAGCTCAAATGCCGGAGCCAGCGCCTTCACATCGGTGGACTCGGGGACGCAGAGCGTGATGGTGGAGCCATTGATCCCGCCATAGACGGAATCCGGCAAACGCAAGCGATAGATCTCCTTGCACGTCCATGGCGCCGTCAGTTCCGCCGGGAACGAATACCCCCGTGACTCACGCTTCCTGCGCACAAAGGGCTTGTCGTCCTTGACCCGCAGCTCAGGTCCGGGATTGGCGAGCTTCTCCTGGGTGGGCGGCAGCTTCGCCGCCTTTGCCGTATCGATGTACTGGGCCAGGTCGCGCATGGCGATGACATGGTAATGGTTATCCTTGCAGTAATCGACCATGTCCTCGAACAGATCCGGATCTGTCCCGACGCCGGCATGCTCCAGATCCGGCGTGCCATGGAATGTGAGCACCACCACCCGGCCGGCCGTGGCCTGCTGGACCGCACTGATGAAGCCCTCGATGGTCATTCCCACGCCGCCCACGGCAAACGACGGGACGTCCAGCGGGTGGTCCACGGCGGGCCGATAGACGCGGCCATAACCGCCGCGTCCGAAGGTATATCCCCAACTGGTCAGGAGCGGGTAGAATTTTGTGTTGATAATATAGAACGGCCAGGCGAGCGTTGTCGGTTTGGGAATCCGGTTGGCGATCGCCTCGTCTTCAAGGGTCCAGATATATGCCTGGAGACCACCTTCATCGGTCATCGATAACATGCCATGTCCCCGGGTATGATTGCCGATCTCGAAGCCATCATCGGCCATTCCCTTGACCTGCCGCCACGTCATGTACCAATCCTTGCGCTCGCGGAACCCATAGGCGTCGGAAACATAGAACGTGCCGCCGAAACCGTTTTTCTTGAGGATCGGGGCGGCGATCGTCGCACCGCTAAGGCAGCCGTCGTCAAAAGTGAACACCACGGTCTTGTCCGGGATGGGTTTCTTGATGATTCCCGTGGGATCATCGGGGGTCGCCGCCGCCGCCCAGCCCATCGTCGCCCCGGCCAGCAGCAGGGCACTCATCATCTTCATTCCAGTTTGTTTTATCATGGTGATTGTCTTTCGTTTCATAATGGTTTCTCTTCCTGTTGCATTCTTCTCTATCCGGGTATTCCTAGGTCATTACTGGCAATTCCAAAACACAGCCACGGATGTTGGAGCCGCATGCCGTCCCATCGGGACGATTCATAATAGCCCGGCACGGAGTGCCGGGGTGCGGTCCATGCGAAGATCCGCGTCCTGAAAGGACGCCTCATCTGGAGCCTGAATGTGAGGAATGCTAACAATTCCATTCCGGCATGGCACCCGCCCCGCCTTATGAGCCGTTCTTTCAGGACGAATATGTCATCTGGGACAAGCCCGGTACTCCGTGCCGGGCTTTGATGAGCGGTCCCTTCGGGACCGAAACCAAAGCCATTCATGCACATAAAGCGCCTATTCCAGATTTTGAATATCATATATGCATCCATTCCCGAATTGTCATCATGCGCCCGGTCCTCATTTTCCGTCGTTTTTCAGGCTCCCTTCACCCTTGATGAATTTGGGAGCGGTTGCCGCGCTGTAGGTGCCGGCAGGTTGGGGTTTGCCATCGAGAGCGAGTTTGGAGATGTGCATTTCTCCCTTGAAATTCAGGGCAAGCATCGCGCCGTCGGCCACCGAGACTTCCGTCTTGTCACCCAGGCCCTGCGCATTCGTGAACGCCAGTGTGCCCTGCTTCACCGTCGTCGGACCGGTGTAGGTGTTTTTGCCGGAAAGCACCCAGATGCCGGTGCCGGTCTTGGTGATGGAGGTGATGGCCTTGTCCTTGCGGTCATAGACGTTGTCGATGTTGAAGGCGAGTTCGCCGGTGCCCGCGGTGGAACCGGCCAGCACAACGGTTTTGTTTTCGGCAAAGCCGGACATCACGAAGGGGCTGGTCATTTGCAGCAGGCCGGTGCCGGATTGGTCCAAGGTGATGGTGTCGCCACCGCCGGGCAGATTGAGGCTGCGGTCGGTGGTCTCGCCCATGCCGATATAGACCAGGGTGCCGCCGCCACTGATCATGATCTCGGCTGCGGCAGCGGTTTTCGGCGCTCCCAGGCTGCTGTTAGCCTTGCGTTTCGCCACGCTGTTGAATGAATCGATGCTCAGGGCGCCGCCGGTGATGATGGTCTGGCCGGTGTAGGTGTTGGCACCTGATAGTTTCAGGGTTCCCGCGCCGCATTTTTTGAGAATAACAACTCCTCCGCCCGAACCCTGGGAATCCGTGATCGTGCCGGAAAGTTCCTGCATCGTCGTGGCCTTGCCCGTATCCAGGCCGAAGGTGGCACCGGCCATCAAGCCGTTCTGGTTGACGCCGGTGGTGATGTTTCTGAGCATGGTTCCTGCCTGTTCCGCGGTGAACTCCCCTGCCCCGCCGACATGCAACCGAAGTTCCCCCGCCGCTCCATTGACGATGATATTCGCCGGGGACCAGCGTGCGGGCTCATTGTTATAGAGCGAAGACATGACTTCCAGGAGGCCCATTTCCACCCGGGTGACTCCCGTGTAGGTATTGCGCCCTGAGAGTTTGACCGACCCGCACTTGATCCCATGGTCAACGCGCTGCCCGGTCATCGTGAGCCCGCCGGGTCCGCTGATGCCTTCTTTCCTGTTATCGAACTCCAGGAATTCGATGGAATTGACGATGGTATTTCCGCGCAGTTGCACAGGGCCGCTCCAGATGCCTCTGCCGCCGGTAAAGACGGATCCGCCGTTTGCGGTGAGTGAATTCATCACAGGGGTTCCGCCGATGCCGACCGCCCCATGATCGCTTACCTTTACAGGTCCCGCGCCCAGCCCCTGGCTGGAGAATGAGACAGAGCCGTCATTGACGACTGTGCCGCCACTGTAGGTGTTGGTTGCGTTGCTTATGATGACCGAGTGGGTGCCATTCTTGATCAAGGTGCCGGTGCCGGAGATGGCACCTTGCAGGATCACGCGCGTGTTATCGGTTTCGATCCCATCGAAGGTGAGATCGGCATCCAATCGGATCGGCGCGTTCACCGTCACGATCGCCCGGTTCTGGCTGTTCATGTAAGGCAAGGTGCCATACGCTTTGCTTCTGGCGAATACCAGCGGGCCCTTGGAGGTCAAGGTCAGGAAGGCGCTGCCAAAATTGAGCTGGTTGAGCACAAAATCACCGGTGCCCTCTCGCGTCACCGCGTATTTGCCCGGCATGTAAAAATCCAGGATGCTGTCGAAAGAGCCACCGGCGGCTGGCGCGGCAAGCTCACCCAGATTGTTTTTCCATGACGTGGCCTCATCAAAGTTGCCTGGATTGTTAGATGTCCATGTGAAGTGCATGGGTGCCGCAGTCGGTAGCGCCTGCACGGTATAGTCCCGGGTGGTGCCATCCTGGGCCTTGACGGTATAGGTCTGCGGCGTGCTGAAGTCCCGCACCGTGCCGGATGGCGGCGTCGCCTTGGCAAAGCGCCCCAGCTCAAATACCGGGGCGAGCGCCTTCACCTTGGCGGACGCGGGGACATGGAGGGTGATGTTGGATCCGTTGATCGAGCCTGATACGGATCCCGGCAGGTTCAAATGATAGAGATCATTTATTTTCACTGGCCCGGTCAGTTCGCTTGGAAAGGCATAACCTCTGCTCTCACGCTGCCTGCGGACAAACGGTTTGTCGTCCTTGACGCGCAGCTCCGGTCCGGGGTTCTCCAGCTTCGGCTGGGTCGGCGGCAGTTTCGCCGCTTTCTCCGTATCGATATACTCGGCCAGGTCGCGCATGGCGATAACCCTGTAATGGTTGTCCTTCAGGTAATCGACCATGTCTTCGAACAGATCCGGATCGGTTCCGCAACCTGCATGCTCCATGTCCGGCGTGCCATGGAAGCAAAGCACGACCACCCTGCCGGCGGTGGCCTGTTGGACACTGCTGATAAAACCCTCCATGGTCATCCCCACGCCGCCGACGGCAAACGAGGGAATGTCGAACGGGTTGTCCACAGCGGGTCGATAGGTTCGTCCATAGCCACCTCTGGCGAAGATATACCCCCAACTGCTCAAGAGAGGATAAAACTTCGGATTCACATCATAGAAAGGCCAGCAGAAGGTTGTCGGCCTGGGAATCCTGTTGGCGATCATTTCGTCTTCCAGGGTCCACACGTATGCCTGGCAGCCTCCGACATCCGTATGCGACAATTGTCCATGGCCCCGGGTATGATTGCCGATCTCGAACCCCTCCCCGGCCATGGTTCTGATCTGCGACCACGTCATATACCAATCCTTGCGCTCGCGGAACAAATAGGCGTCCGATACATAAAACGTGCCGCCAAAACCACGCTTCCTGAGGATGGGCGCCGCGACGGTCGCATGACTGGCACAACCGTCGTCGAAGGTGAACACCACGGTCTTGTCCGGGATGGGTTTCTTGATGATCCCGGTGGGATCGTCGGCCTGTGCCGGCTCGGCCCGCCCAATGGCTGGGCCTCCAACGAGTATGGCACACATCAGCCCCATTTGCATTCGCTTGATCGTGGTGATTGTTTTGCGGTTCATTCGGGTTGTATGTTAGATCCGTCTCTATTCGATTATTTCGCGCTCATCAGGCGCACCGGGCCGAGCAGGCCGGATGGCAGTAGTGGATCGGTTGGTTTATATGGGTTCCAGGTGGTCCATGTGAGACGATCCTTCTCCGGCAGGCCGGAGTCCCTGATGAGACGGTTCGGCCAGAGGTTGACGACTTTCACTTCGAGAGCGTTGTGGCCGGCTTTCGCCGCCGCAGACACATCCACGCGGAACGGCCGTTTCCACAAAATGCCGAGATCCTTGCCATTCAGCGTGACTTCGGCGATCACCGCCACGCTGCCAAGATCGAGATACAGCGGCTGGTCATTCCCTATCAGGTTTGCCGTAAGATTCAGGGTTTTCGAATAAACGGCCGTGCCAGAGAAATACCTGACCCCGGTGTCGGCGTGTTCACTCCACGATATCAGTTTATCCAGTGTCACCTTATCCGGCGCTCCCCAGTTAGGCGGGAATCTTAATTCCCACGGTCCGGTGATCTCCTGTACGGCCTTCAACTCCTTGAAATTCTCTTCACTCTGGATTCTGGTTTCTGGTGTCTGGTTTCTCTCCCTGAACACCACGAAGACCGACTCAGTCGGTTCCAGCCGCAAGGGCACGCGCACACAACCGTTGGTTTCGCTATAGGCCGCCACGCGTTCGATCCTCCCTGTTTCCGGGTGCCACAGTTCCGGACGCTTGCCACTCGCGCGGAATAGGCACGCACCGGTCACCGGATCATTCATCTTGTTGGCGACAAAATAGATGTCAGCGCCATCCGCAGTGCGCCTGTGAGCAAACCGGACCCGGCCTTTGAGCTGCGCCTCCATATCGAAATCGGGAGGCACATTCATGCCGGCAAATATTTTCTCCGGGGTGCTGCCCCAAACAACCTTGCCCTTGCCGAGCGCATGCTCGCCAGACCCGGTAGTCCCGGCGTCCTTGCCCCACAACTCGTCGGCAAGCCGCTGGATCTCCGCATCGCATTGCGGATAGCCTATCAGGCTTGGCGATTTCAGCGGCCGCGTGCCGAGAATCGTGGCACCATCCTTGACCAATTCCTTGATGCGTTGCAGCACCGCCGGGGTCATGGTTTCAAACGCGGGAATCGGGCGCTGAAAGATGGAGCCGCCATACTGGCCGCCGTCGTAGCCGCCGTAAATCGACACCGGCTGATTGTCGGCATTGTAGGATGGCAGCACCAACAGGCGATACTGCCCGCCCTCCGGCAGGGTGAGCATGCCATTCCTGACAGTCATGCGATTGGTCAAAACTTCCGCCGGACATCCGTCGAAGTTATATCCCGGACGCTCCGGCCATTCGCCACCCCGCTGCGTTGAGGGAATCGGATAGTCAATCTGCGTCGGCGATCCTTCAGGCGCGAGAAAACAGATATCGGCCACGAACACACCCTGTTGGAGCAGGAACTGGGTGCGTGTTAGATATTCATTCCACGCGCGGGACAAGTCCCACCAGGTCTGGGTGCGGTCGAAGTGCGAACCGATGACACCAAACGTCACACCCGGCACGCGCTTGGGCCACGGCTGCATGACAAAGCGGTGGAAGACCAGGCGGTTGATGCCCTCGCTGAACGCCCAGTCGGCGGCGGTTTTGAACGTTGCAGGATGGAACGTCCACCGGTCATCGCCGCTGGTAAACGATTCCGCCGGCACAATATTCTTGCCGTAAGTATGGGCCGCCGAGGCCATGCGCGGCACCCATTCGGGCCCGAAGGCGGCATTGTGCATCCAGAACTCGCCCATCGGCATGTCCGCCTGGCCGGCATAGCGGTATTCATCACAGATGCCGTTGTAGGCTTCGATGCTCAACTGCATCCCGTGCTGGTGGGCCAGTTCGCACAGCCGCCCGGCATAATTCTCCTTCATCAACTGGGCGATAACCTCGCGGAAATCCCACAGGAAACGTTCGGAAACCTCCAGGCTGCCCACCACCCGCCCGGTAAGAACCGGCAGATACTCTAACAGGCAGTAGCCGCAGCGCTTCTGGAATTCCTGGCGCATCAGTGGCGTCCAGTTCTGCGTGCCCACTTCCCAACTGTCAATATGGGTGGCACCAAAGGTTTTGCCGGCCTCCGGACCCACTGCGTCAATCAACTTCTGGAGAAACCCGGCGAAGTGCGCGTCCATGGCGGCTTTGCTCAGCTTGTCGCACTCCAACCCCTCGCCCTCGGGAGTTGTGGGACGGTTTTTCACGCCGGTCGGCGTGTGGCCAAAACGCAGGATCGTCCAGTTGCCCGGCGGCACGTCCCACTTCAGGTTGCCTTTGGCATCAAGTTTGGCTGATAGATCCACGATCCTGTCGCGTGGCACGCACAGTGCGGGGTCGATCACCGGCCACTTGGGATGGGTCAGCACGCGCCGGGGTTGGCCGACTGAATTGTTGTAGTCTTCGAGTCCGCCAAAGCTCTTGGTGGAGCCGTAATGCTCAATGCGATAGCCTTTGCCATCCTCATCGCCTTTGGGCGTGGGAAAAGCCAGCAAGGCGATGTCGCGGTAGTAATCCAAATTCATGAATGGCCGCGGCACTGGCGCATCCAACTGCTTGGGCCCGGTCACCTGCAGGGCGGAGGTGACCACGCGCTGGCAGTTATTTTCGGGCGTGTTCCAAGGTCCGCCGCTACCGGCCCAGCCGGCATCATTGTTGATACTCACATCCAAGCCCAGCCGCTTGGCTTCAGCGATGAGGTGCTTGAACAACTCCAGCCACAACGGGCTCATGAAGCGGGCCGGACCTGGCGGCATCTCCTGGGTTCCATCGAACACCAGCAAGCCGCCGATACCGGCGCGTTTCATTCCTTCCAGGTCAGCGGTGATGCCCTCCTTGGAAAGGTTGCCATCCACGATGAACGCATAGACCCACGGACGTGACGCCGCCGGGGGCGTGGCGAATTGCTGCGCCAACGAATCCGCGGCTTGCGTCACGTTCGCCGTGAGCAGACCCATCAATACCGTAGTAAGGATCCGCTCACGTTTCATGGTCATTGCATTTCATCGGGTATATTTTCCTTACTTCGCCGTGATCGGTTTCACAGGGAGTAGATCCAGGATGACGTGGGCATAGAGACGGTGCCCGAAATCGTTAGGATGGTTGACGTTATTGCCGCTGATATCCGAGAAGTTCTTACTCTTGAGGATTTCGATCCAAGGCGTCGTCACATCGGCCAGCGCCATATTTTCTTTCACCAGCTCGCCCAGGAATTTTGCCTTCCAAACGAAACCCTCGGCACCGGCAAAGAGCGGATTCATCGTCATGGGGGAGACCATCACGATGTCGGCACCAGGATTCTGGGCAATGACATCATCGCGCATTTTGGTCATCTTCTTGTCGTAGCTGCCGCCGTCATTCATGCCGAAGGCGAGGAAGACCAGGTCCGGTTTCTCCGCCGTCACCTTGGGAACCATCTCCACCCCCCAGCCCGCTTCCGCGCCGGCGGCACCGAAATTGACCAGCGTCACCTTCGAACCGAAGCGCTTTTGGAGCGTGTTGGCGACCAACTGCGGATAGCATGGCTGATAGGGTTCGGCCAAGGCTTGCTCGAATCCTGAAGCGTTGAATCCCTGGGTGATGCTGTCACCAAGGGCCACCAGCTTGATCGGCTGTTTGGCCCTGAGCTTGGCCAGCACGCGTGTGAGCCGTTCGGGCTGTGGCTTGTACGGTACGGGCCAGGGATCGGTCTTACGCCAATACGACACCTGCATCTGCAAATCATGGAAGAACCGGCCCTCGGAATGCAGGACGGTGGCAAACATGTTAGGGCTGCCCTTCGGCGGCATCATCTGCGCGTGCGTCTTGAACGGAATGCGCGAGTTAGGCGTCAACTCGATGATCTTGCTACCCGGTTTCCAAGTGTAATCCTTGCCCTCCTCATAGTGAAACTTCTGATCCGGATGGTCGATCCAGATTTTGTCGCTGGGAATGAACAGCAATTTGCCGGTGGCCAATTGCTTGCCTTCCTCCAGGATGAAAAGGACCGGCTCCTTGTCACTCGCCGGGGATGTCCAGAGCGGTTCGCCAAGCACCATGCCCGGGCCGGCTCTTTCCAACTTCTCCGCCTTATCCGACGCTTCGTCGGCTTTCAGCATCATGCTGGTGCAGGAAAGCCCCAGCACCGCGCCTATCATTATGTTTTTCATATATTTCGTTTTTTGTTTCTTAGATACTATCACTTGCTTTCGATCAAAATCTTCTCCCAGTAGCCATTCTCGAAGTTCCAGTCGGTGGGCTGGTTGAGGAGTTCCAGAAGGATGCTCTTGCCCTTGTACTCGGAGAGGTCCACGGCCACATCGAGCCAGCCGTTGGTGGCGGTGGTTTTGCCAACCGGCTTGCGGAGCAGTTCCTTGCCGTCGGCCTTGACGATCAGATCCCAGTCGCCCAGCGGGTGATGGCCGACGGTGAGCTTGAGCGTCGTCTTCCTGCCAACCGGGATGTCGACCTTGCGGCTGAGCACACACGGGATATTGGGTTCCTTCGGGTAGGTGGCGATCACATTCTTGCGTCCCAGCTCCGTGGGGCGCAGGCCGGGATCCATATAACTATTACAATTGGCGATGGACCAGCCGGGAGCCACCTTGTCGAGGGCGGCTTTCATGCCTTTGGCGGATCCGGGAACGGTGATCTGAGCCATCTCGGCCTCGGTGAACTTGCTCCCGGCGATGGGGCCCGGGGCCCAGGCCAACTCCAGCTTGCTGGGTTTGGGGGCTTTGACCGGGATGAGGAAAAACTCCTCGCCCTTGGCGTTTTTCTCAATCCTGCCGCCCTCTTTCACGATCGCCTGGCGCGCCAGCTTCTCGCACACATTCAACAGTGCTGGCACGTTGTAGGCGGTGAAACTGAAAATGGTCTTTTCATTGAGTTCCTTGGTGAAGCGCTCGGGGAGTTTCGAGAAGCCGAGAGTGGTGAAGAGGACGCCACCTGCACTCGAGGGGTTGCAGTCGGAGTCCTCACCGCAGCTGCAGGCGATTTTCATCGTCTGGTCAAGGTCGCCCTTGCCGTAGAGCAGGCCCATAAGGACATAGGCACCGTTGATCTTGCACTCGACCCCGTCAAGCGCCGTGGGAGCCTTGTTGTACTCACGGCACTTTCGATACTTATCCTCGCAGCGCTGCCAACACGCCAGCCAGGTTGGACACTCCTTCGACCATTTCAGCATATCGCGGACCATCTCGGCATACTGGCTGTCGGCGGGGATGGCCTTGAGGCCGGCCTCGATGATCTTGACGACGTCCTTCTCGAAGAAGGCCTCGGTGTACATCGCACCCATGAACTGGCCGCCGTAGATGCCGTCGCCGTAGTTCATGATGCGGCCGAACTTCTCGCCCATGGCGATGGGGACGTTGGGCATGCCCGGGGCGATCAGGCCGGAGAAATCAGCCTCGATCTGGTAATCAATGTCCGTCGAGCATTTGTTGAAATTCGGGTGACCGGAATCGGGTGGGGCGATGCCATCCTTGCGCATGTTCTCGCGACCGACGTTGTTGGCACAGGCCAGGTCATAGCGGCTGTTGGCGAAGTCGATGCCGGCCTGGCGGATCGAGCAGTCGAGGCCGTACTGCTCCATGGTGCGCAGGAAGGTCATCTCCACGAAGAGGTCATCCTGATCAAAGGCGTTGTTGATCATGCCGGGCTGCCACTTCGGCAACTGTTCTTCGAGAATGGTGCAGCTGCGGTACTTGAACTCGGTGGGCGCACCCCACGAGACGCCGGCAATCTGACCGATCCAGCCCGCTTTCATTTTGTCGCGGTACTCTTTCACTGCAATTCGCCGGTATGCGGGCGACTCCGCCGCCTGTACATTGATTGCTAGAAGCGCGATCCCCACGCCAATCCAGCCGCAGCTATGTTTGTTTATTTTCATCTTGTGTTCTATTGATAGATATTTCCCTTTGAGATTTAATCACTTGGTTTCGATGGAAATCTTTTCCCAATACCCCGCCTCATAGTTCCAGCCGGTGGGTTGGTTGTAGAGTTCCAGCAGGATGCTCTTGCCCTGGTACTCGGAGAGATCCACAGCCACGTCGAGCCAGCCGTTAGCCGCGGTGGATTTATCAACCGGTTTGCGGAGAATCTCGCGCATGTCTGCCCTGACAACCAGGTCCCAGTCGCCCGCGGAGTGACGACCCACCGTCAATTGGAGCGCCGTCTTCCTGCCGGCCGGGATGTCAACCTTGCGGCTGAGGACGCAGGGGGTCTCCTGGTTCAGGGGGTGGGTAACAAGAACGTTCTTATGTCCGCGCTCGTCCTCACGAATGCCTGGATCCATCTCGCTGCCGCAGTTGGCAATCGCCCAGCCCGGGGCAAATTTCCGAATAGCTTGTTCCAATTGACGGGACTCCGAAGCGGTGATCCTGGCCATCTCCTCCTCGGTGAACATACTCCCGGCGATGGGACCCGGAGCCCAGCTCAACTCAAGCTTGCTAGGCTTCACCGGTTTCACGGGGATGACAAAGAATTCCTCGCCATTCTTGTCTTTCTCGATCCGCCCGCCCTCTTTGACGATCGCCTGGCGGGCCAGTTTCTCACAGACATCCAGCAGCCCCGGCACGTTGTAGGCGGTGTGGCTGAAGATGGTCTTTTCATTGAGTTCCTTGGTGAAGCGCTCGGGGAGCTTCGAGAAGCCAAGTGTGGTGAAGATGACGCCGCCGGCGCTCGAGGGGTTGCAGTCGGAGTCCTGGCCGCCGCGGCAGGCGATTTGGATCGTCCGGTCGAGGTCGCCCTTGCCGTAGAGCAAGCCTAGCAGCACATACGCGCCGTTGATCTTGCAGTCGATATCGCCATTGGAGGCTTTCTGATATTCGGGATTTTCGCGGTATTTATTCTGACAACGCTGCCAGCACTCTTCCCAAGTCGGACATTCCTTCGACCACTTCAACATGTCGCGCACCATCTCGGCGTGCTGGCTTTCGGCGGGGATGGCCTTGAGACCGGCTTGAATCACCTTGACGATATCCTTCTCGAAGAATGCCTCGGCATACATCGCGCCCATGAGTTGTCCGGCATACATCCCGTCGCCATAGTTCATAAGGCGGCCGAACTTTTCGCCCAGGGTGATGGCGACGTTGGGCAGGCCCGGGGCGATCAGGCCGGAGTAATCGGCCTCGATCTGATAGTCGATGTCATTGGGGCACTTGTTGAACTTCGGGTGGCTGGAGTCGGGAGGCGCGATACCCTTGCGCAGATTATTGCGCCCGGCGGCATTGGCGCACCAGAGCCCGTAGCCGCTGTTGGCGAAGTCGACGCCGGCTTGGCGGATGTTGACGTCGAGGCCGTACTGCTCCATGGAACGCAGGAAGGTCATCTCAACATAGAGGTCGTCCTGCACGAAGGCATCGTTGATCATGCGGGGCTGCCACTTCGGCATTTTATCCTCGGGAATGATCCTGCTGCGGTACTGGAACTCGGTGGGCGCACCCCACGAGACGCCGGCAATCTGACCGATCCAGCCCGCCTTCATCTTGTCGCGGTAATCCTGCGCCGACAGCCGGCGGTATTGGGTTGGCGCCATCGCCTGCACATTCACTGCTAGAAGCGTGATCCATACGCCAATCCACGCGTGGCAATATTTGTTAGTTTCCATCCTGCTTTTTACTGTTAGTTATTTATTTTCCAACCGACATTTTCCATACGATCACAACACATGTCACTATTTCAATTTTGCCGGTATTGTTCCAGTTGAACCGGCGTCTTCAAACACCTGGAACGACGCGACGCGGATATTCCCATCCGCGTCGCGTCGTTCCAGGTGTTTGAAG
>Ga0209697_10005926_pt1 | contig 14994 bp, 13 predicted proteins | sample AliMusrvi5mmetaG_FD_184115 | JGI IMG/M metagenome (GOLD analysis project Ga0209697, IMG submission 184115) | Freshwater lake bacterial and archeal communities from Alinen Mustajarvi, Finland, to study Microbial Dark Matter (Phase II) - Alinen... | ecosystem: Environmental > Aquatic > Freshwater...
TACGACAGCTCCGCAATCAAATTCGAAATGAAGCAACGCAACAAGCTCTGGATAAAACAGCGGTGCAAAATCGGAAACAAAGAAAGCACCTTAAACGATTAAAGAAACCACATGCAATTTCCTGACCGGATATTACTGAAAACAAAAAAGTTCTTAAAAACAATCTGCTTTGCATTGATCAGATGTTAAGATTATTGCCGAATAAATTTCAAGATGTTCCTCCAGAAATTGCAAAATATTTTAGAACTCCATATCCTCTTAGAACAGATCAAATCCCTAAAAACATTAAATTGTATGAATCAGGAGGTAATCACAGAAATTATTTTTCCGAATACTCCCAAATTTTTATTGAAGATTTATAACAATTCAATTGTGATAATTTGTAACAACCAACCATTAACAAGGGCTCGCTGAAACTCGCCGGTTAATTAAACCTTGGGCCGCAGCGGCGTATCCACGGTGATACAGGGACTCTTACTCTTCGATGAATGAACTATCATGAACGATCAGCCGTCGCAAATTTGGTTTGAGATGTCTGAGGTACGGCTGAGGCGACTAGCTATGTAATTGATAGGGACGTTGTTTAAGTGCGGCCGGGCAAGGTCGTGTAGTCCAGCGGTTGGGAAGCCCGCCCCGGAAGGCAGGCCAGCCACCGGGTAGCGAGTCCTTGGAGGTTGTGTGGTAACACCCAACTTTAAGCGTAGGACAGCGAGCAGATAGGCCGTAAGCCGTAAGGTTGAAGGGATTGAGCCTCGTAATCGTCGCGATGGGAAGGACGACACTTTTTAAACAGTGGAAGTCAACACAGGTATCACCGCTAAGGCAAGGTGGTGTCTGCTTCCTCGGGGTCAGAGACCATGGCATGTCAGACATTATGATTACACGGCAACCCGGGAGACCCTGCGCCTCTCTCATGTGTAACAGGGATGTTGTTTAATTGTTGAATATAAGAAGTGAATATTGCCAACCAACCGTTTTAGCGATCAAGTGGCTGAACTCAGCTTTATACTCTAGAGTATGATGAAAAACGATTTTACTAAATATGTGCTTGCTTTAGAAACGCACAATGCAGGTGATATAGCATTTATAAAATCTTTATTAGATGCGGAAGGAATCATTTATTTTATACAAGGCGAAAATGTTTCTCCTTATTTGTTTAATGCTTTGTCCATGAGGGTAATGGTTGATAAAGATCAAGCTGAAGAAGTAAAAATCATTTTAAAAGACATTAAATTATCTTACTCGTATAATATTGAGGAAGACTCAAATAATAATGAATAATATCAGAGTATAACTACGCAGTCGAGACGGACTCGCCGAAGCTCTCCGCACAACGCCACGTTTGTCTTGCAGCCCGAGATCATTGAAAGTCGAAGCAATAACTCATCTGTCGTTCAACTTCAGTAGGTTCAATTTTACATCAGCAGAGACCTTCCATCGTGAAAAATCCTTTTCCAATCCGAATTGGTACCTGCTCATGGAAATATGATTCCTGGAGGGGAATCGTGTATTCGGAAGAATGCAAGGGCAATAGGAGACCTTAAGGGGACGTATTTGATTTGTTGATTAGAATTCGGGTTTAGTCAACTAATCAACTACGCCCTCCTTGGCGTCCCGTTCTATGAACGCCCCAGGGGCAGGGGTCGCTACAAGGTGGCGGTGAAGGTGGTCGATATCTTCGACAACGACACATGAAGATTGGCGGGATGACGGTATGAGCGGAACCGGAAAGGAAGTTTTTATTTAATCCGTCGAATTCGATGGATTTGATTCGAGGTGAAATTATGAGAGAGAACCTGTTAAGTCTTGATGACCTCCTTGCAATTCTGAGGAAACGGAAGGCGGATTTTGCGGTTGCTTATGGCGTTACCGAGATTGGCATTTTCGGTTCTTTTGCCAGGGGTGAGGCGAAACCGGATAGTGATGTCGATGTTGTCGTGAAAATGGAAAAGCCGGACCTTTTCTCCATGGTTCATATCAAGGAATCCTTGGAAGAGGATCTTCATTGTCCTGTGGACATTATACGATTTCGTGAACGAATGAACCCGTTTTTGAAATCACGGATAGAAAAGGAAGCAGTATATGCTTGATATCAGCCACCTCAAAGACATCATTAAGCAGATTCTCGATGCCCTGGAAAAAATACAGTGGCGTTTTGTCCCGGTGCATTCAGTGGGCGACCTTACCGACACGCCGCAGGGAATGGAAAAATTAGACAGCATCTGCATGCTGCTTGTCGCTATCGGTGAAAGCTGCAAAAAAATTGATCGCCTCACGGACGGAAAGCTGCTGCCCAGATATCCGGAAATCGACTGGAAAGGTGTTAAGGGGGTGCGTGATATCATCTCCCATCACTATTTTGACGTGGATGCGGAGGTAATATATGGAATTTGTACAAAGCAGGTGCCAATCCTGACGAAAATGTTCCGTCACATGCTAGAGGAGCTGGACTAAAGCGGTACAGTAGAGAACTTGATTGTTCCCACGCTCCAGCGTGGGAACGCAGCCAAGGACGCTCCTGCGTCCCGAGGTAACGGAGAAAGCGTATGGCCAGAAACCGCTATGTCATCCTGGAGCCGGACAAGCCCCATTTTCTGACCTGCACAGTCGTCGAATGGCTTCCCGTTTTCACCCGTCCGGATTCGGTTCAGATCCTCCTTGATAGTTGGTCCCATCAACGCGAAAAAGACGGGTTGCGGCTCTTCGGCTACGTGATTTTGGAAAACCACCTGCACTTCGTGGCTCAGGCCCCGCGTCTCGATAAGTGCTTGAACAATTTCAAGTCGTTCACGGCCGCCCGGCTTTTCGAACTGCTGGAGGCGCGCCAGGCGGAGAGCCTGCTGGCTCGCTTGCGATTTGCGAAAAAAGCACATAAACACGACCGAGAATATCAGTTCTGGCAGGAAGGTTCTCATGCCGAAATGATCTTCAGCGAACCTGTGATGCGGGAAAAGCTGGAATATATACATCAAAACCCGGTGAAACGCGGATACGTAGACCTGCCGGAGCATTGGCGGTATTCGAGCGCACGGAATTATCTTGGGCAGCCGGGGCTGATCGGGATTGACGCATGATTTTGAATGACATGGGACGCGGGAGCGTCCCTGGTGTGTTCCCACGCTGGAGCGTGGGAACGAGCAATTGACAAAACAAATTTATGTCCAAAAGAGAAATCGCCACTGGTGTTGTACATGGTGTCCCTGCGGATTTGCAAAAAACCCTTACTGCTGACAGAGCTGCATTGGCACTATGGGAAGACCTTACGCCGCTCGCGCGTAATGAGTGGATTTGCTGGGTTGAGGCCGCCAAGAAACCGGACACAAGGCGCAACCGGATCGAGAGAGTGCGCACGGAACTTAAAGAGGGAAAGCGCCGGCCTTGTTGTTGGGCCGGTTGCCCCCACCGAGGAAAAAACGGCGAGCGCGCTTGATCCGTCGAACCGGTTGTACACGCAGACGCGGCGGGGCAATTGTGGATACCGGGATTAAAAAAAACAGGGAATCAGATCTTTCAATATCAACAGAGGGAGGCATCTTGGATTATGAGCACCCTACATAAAATCGTACCGAGAGAAGTTTTTTCTGCACTGATATGCATTGTATTGATAGCGGGTTGCGCCAGTTTTGAAAAGGAAAGCAATTCCAAACCGATGCCGGAGATAAGGTCTGGTATTTTGCAAGGCTATCTGCCGACCGAGGCGCTTCCCAATAGCCTGGCACTCCTGCCTCCTCCGCCCGCTGAAGGTTCGACAGCTCTCGCACTTGACAGGGACGTGAGTCAAAACAGCCTTACTTTGCGCGGTACCCCACGGTGGGATTTGGCGGCTGAGGATGCAAACCTCAAGTTTCCGCAGGCTGCCGGCACCTTTTCCTGCGCATTAAATGCGTTAGTTTCGGAACAGGATACACCGCATCTCTACACTCTTCTTAAGCGTACCCTTGAAGATGCGCTCCTTGCAACCAACATGGCCAAGAACCATTACATGCGCCCTCGCCCTTTTCTTGTTAACAAAGAACCAACCTGTACACCGGATTGGGAAAATAGCATGATAAAGAGCGGATCTTATCCTTCCGGGCATACTGCTACCGGATGGGCATGGGCGCTGATTCTCAGCGAGATAGCACCCGAACAGGCCGATGCAATCCTCTCACGAGGACGAGCTTATGGACAAAGCCGGGTAATATGTAATGCGCATTGGCAGAGTGATGTTATTGAAGGACGGACTGTGGGTGCGGCTGCAGTTGCACGACTGCACTCCGATCCGGAGTTTCGGGCCGCAATAGAAGCAGCAAAGTCCGAACTTGCGACCGTTCGGGCCAAAGGCATACAACCTCAACGGGACTGTGATGCCGAGGCTAAAGCTCTATCCATGTACCCGCCGTCGGCGCCCTGGCCTGCTAATAAATAAATGAGATTCATATAGCGAGTTTTGATGATGACTACCTTAAATCCTGTTCAACTTGTTTGCCCTCATTGCGGTGTTGTTAATCGAATTCCTTCACAAAAGCTTGTCGATCACCCAATGTGCGGCAAATGCCACGATAAACTGCTTGCAGGCAAACCAATCGTTACCCATGACAAGAATTTTCAACGTTTCATCGAGAAGAATGATTTACCTGTCGTTGTCGATTTTTGGGCTCCCTGGTGTGGGCCTTGTAAGCAATTTGCACCTGTTTTTACCCAGGCTGCTTTGGAGATGGAAACACAAGCTTGTTTCATCAAATTAGACACGCAAGATAATCAGCAGACTGCATCACGTTATCAGATTCGCTCAATACCAACCTTGGCCCTATTCTATAAAGGAATCGAAGTGACAAGGGTATCTGGTGCGTTGACCAAAGGTCAGTTCCAAAACTGGTTACAACAAAACCTGAGCCATTTAAAACCATAGCGACACCATGTAAGCGTCTGGATATAGTTTTTTACTTTGGGGAACTAGGGGATAGTATACAAAACAGCCGCGCCGCACAGCTCTGCCGTTGGGTGCAACAACAAAGGAAGTTGACAGCAATGTTTAGATTATCCATGTGGAACGCCTGGGTCATGTCACTGCCTTTCTTCGTTATCGGTCTCTTCTTCTTGGGCCTGAAGAAAGATGTTGCCAAACGGATGTCGGATATGACCGGATATAGCGCTAGGGAAAGAGCTTTCACTATTCTGGCGTCTGTAGCGCCCTATCCCTTTATGATTGTAACTGTATGGATTCCATTTACCACAACCCTTCCTCTTCTCTACCTGGGGATTTCGCTCTATGTTATCGGAATGGTCCTTTACACGGCGTCACTTAATGCAATCATTCGAACATCGTCCGGTGAGCTATTTGCCCGCGGTCCATATCGTTATACCAGAAACCCGCTCTATGTAGCGGCAACGATTGTCTTCATGGGGATTTGTTTTGCCACCGGCAACATTCTGCTTGCTGGGTACCTGGCCGTTGCCGTCGTGCCGCAACATTTCATGATTTCGGCAGAGGAGAGAATATGTAAACACAGATATGGCTTGGTTTTTGAGGACTACCTGAAAAAGGTGCCCCGATATCTGTTTACAATACGTTACCCAACCAGAGAACTGTAGTACCACCCACCAGGATCAAGGCTATAGAAAAGGAGTATGGAGATAATTCCAACAGCATTCCAGCCGACACCGGGAAATCAGCGGTTTGCAATTTTAGTCCAATCGCCCGGTGCGGCTGCCCAACATGTTAACAAAGACTCGAAACGGATAACTCAAATTCATCAAGGGGGATGGCTATGGGAAATACCGAACAGCAGCAGGAGTTTCAGAAGGTTCTGTTTGCCGAGCATATTCGCATAAAAAATCGCCGGCTTCAAGCAGCGATTCCGGAAGGCGATCCGCAGGAAGACAGCGTAGGGCTGGCCTTATCAGGCGGTGGGATTCGCTCCGCCACCTTCAATCTTGGGTTACTGCAGGCAATGCATCATTACAATGTCTTACCCAATATTGACTATCTGTCGACGGTCTCGGGTGGTGGATATATCGGTTCTTCCCTGACCTGGTTTATGTCCCAGTTGAAAAAGCCTTTTCCTTTTCTTACCACCTGCAAAGACGATGGTGCCGCGAGAATGTTGCAATGGTTGCGCTGCCATTCTTCCTATCTGCTGCCTGGCCACGGTCTGGGTCTGGCTGCCCTGGCGACAGCTGTGCTGCGCGGCATGTTTATCAATCTACTGGTTTTTATTCCTCTGTTTATCGCGGTTTTCTATTGCCTTACGACGGAATACTCTTCTCGATGCCCCTGGTTTGCGGTCTGGCAACGATTGGATACCTTTCCATGTGTTTTCGCTGCCGGGGCCTTCCTGTTGGCCATCCTTTTCGGTTCATTCGTGATCAATGCACTCAAATCGGGGAGAATTCGGGAACAGGATTTTGCTCTACGCCGCAAGGCCCATGTATGGATGGGCCGCTTCCTGGCTATTGCCATAACACTCATGGCTGTAGGACTGGTACCGGTAGTGTATTTCTGGCTGCTTAACAACTTTCCCAACTGGTGGCATCAGGCCTTGTCTTCCATTACCTTCTCCGGGGTCGTTACTCTTCTTGTCGGCTGGATAGGCCGTTCACGCAAAAACGAGACCCAGGGCTGGGTGGCATGGTTGCTACGTATCGGCCTGGTGTTGATCCTCTTTGGCCTGTTGATATGGTTGTATGATTTTGCGCTGTATCTGCATGAACTAGAATCCTCGTTTTCCGGAATCCTCGTGTTCGTAGGACTGGTGGTCAGTTTGTGTACGGGATGGCTGTCGAACATCAACATGGTGTCGATGCATCGCTATTACCGGGATCGTTTGTTAGAGGCGTATATGCCTGAATTTGCGCCACCACCCGACCCAAAGCCATCCTTTACTCGGTCTGATAAATGCTATTTGCACGAGATAGTTCAGACTGACGCTCCTTACCACATACTCAATACCAATATGGTAACGGTGGGGTCGGATGACCCGAAACTCCGCGGACGAGGCGGTGAAAACTTCATTTTCTCATCCGAGTTTATTGGTTCCGATGCCACCGGCTATGTGCCCACTAAAGACTTCAATTTCGGCACAACGAACCTGGCGACGGCCATGGCCATTTCAGGTGCCGCGGTCGATCCCAATACCGGGGCTACCCGTTCGCGCCCGTTGGCCTTTATCATGACCCTCCTCAACATTCGCCTGGGCTACTGGATACGTAATCCAAAATCACCAAAAACCTTATCGAAGGAGGTTTGCTGGAAATTCTCCAAACCCTTCTGGCATCTTTATATGTTGCGCGAGATGTTCGGATGGGAGATGGATGAGAAAGGCTACTACCTGCATCTCTCGGATGGCGGACATTTCGAGAACCTCGGCCTGTACGAGCTGGTAAGGCGCAAGTGCCGTTATATTATCGTGGCTGATGCCGGTGCCGATCCAAAGTGGACTTTTAGCGATCTGGCCAGGGTATGTGAGCGCATTCGTGCCGATTTTTGTGCACACACCTATATCAACACCCAACCGCTGCACCCCGATCCGAAGAATCATTTGTCGAAACAGGCCAATGTGATCGGGACGATCTACTACGAAGATGGCCGCAAAAGTACCGTGCTTTTTATGAAGGCCACAGTGTTTCCCGGTCTTCCCGAAGATATCTACGGATACCAACGCGCCAACCCCGCCTTTCCGGATCAAACCACTGCCGATCAGTTTTTCGATGAAGCGCAATTTGAGGCATACCGGGAGCTGGGTTTCAGCACCGGGCGGGCTGTTTTCGAGCATAAAGCGACATTTGCAGATATCTTCACGACTGAAGAAGTAACCTGAAGTTCTGAGGTGAGGGTTTGACTTATTGACATCCCAATCAGAGTCGAATTTCCAGAAATTGTTTTTGAAAAACTTCAACAGTTTCTTGATAGCAAGTTGTCCAACTATTTTCGTTTCGATGTGACGCTTCAGAAAAAATCAGGACTTGGATAATCCCAATGATCCTCTGAGGGCTTGGATGGTCAAAGAAGGTATCGTGATGACCAATAGTGAAAGAATGCCGAAAAAGAATTTAATTGTCTTATGGTCCAGCAAGGAAAATCTGCAAAGATAACTTCATAATATTTAAAAAAAAATGTGGAGTTACGTATTGAAAATATCGAAAACCAATGATAAAGGAGGAAATGAGATGCCGAAGAACATTATCTTTTGTGCCGACGGAACATGGAATAATGCCAATCAGGACGACAACAACGACAATATCCCCGACTGGACGAACGTGTTCAAACTGTTCCTTTTCCTCGATGGGAAGGTCACGGACGACTCGCTGAAGGATGCGGACGAGCAGGAAAAGAGTCTTATGGTTGGTGACGTCGCCAACCAAGTGGCAAAATATATCCACGGTGTCGGGGATTCGCGGAATCCCATCGTCAAGCTTATGGGCGGCGCATTCGGCTCCGGGATCATTACTCGCATAGTTCGCGGATATACGTTCATTTCCCGGAACTACGACCCGGGTGACGATATCTTCATCGTCGGGTTCAGCCGCGGCGCCTACACCGCCAGGGCGTTGGCCGGGTTCATCGGCAAGCAAGGCTTGCTGGCCAAGGATCTGACCAACGACAAGGAACAGGCCTACCGCAAAGGTGCCGAGGCGTGGTACCGCTACAGAAAATCTACGTCCGATGCCGGGCTGCTCCAGCGTCTTACAGAATACGCCGCCGATCTGCCGGCATTCCTTTCCGCTAACTCTCTCAAGGATTCGGATTTCGTCCCAGTGGAGAATAAAATAAAGGCCGTCGGTGTTTGGGATACCGTTGGTGCCATGGGAATCCCGGACTTTGAAGGCGACAAGCGTCTCGATGCATTCAGGTTTGCCGATACGCGACTGAGCGATAACGTCCGCTTTGGTCTCCATGCGGTGTCCCTCGACGAACAGCGGGTGGACTTCACTCCGACGCCTTGGGAGCAAAGGGAGGGAATAAAACAGGTCCTCTTCCCCGGTGACCACGCCGATGTCGGGGGCGGTTATCCGACCACGAACCAGGAAAGTGAACTATCGGATGGGGCGTTGAAATGGATGGTGGACGAGTTGAAGGCTTTGGACGTTAAATTTTCCACTGAGCCTACCTATGATCCTGTGACTTATCCCGGCGGAAAGGCGCACGAGCCATGGAGGAATAAGCCTTACAAAACGAAAAAGAGGGAATTCCCAAGCAATTGGATCGGCCACTGTTCCCTGGGGGTTCGCGCCGCTGGGCCGGCAGTCTGCCCGGATCCGCAGGCAGCACCGGAAAAGTACAATCCGCCGAATATGCCTACGATGATTGGCAGTGGTGGCCCGGAAAAGCTTTGTGCGTCTTGCGTGAAGTGCTGATTAGGAAAAAGATGAACCCGACGATTTACCCTTTTGACATTGCAGTTTACGAAGAAGTCTTTGCGCTATGGAAACGTTGCGAAGGTGTCGGTCTGAGCGATGCAGACTCCAAAGAGTCAATCGTGACATACCTAAAGCGAAATCCGGGGATGAGTTTCGTGGCGATTGCCGGTGAAAGAATCATTGGTGTGTTACTTGCCGGTCATGACGGCAGGCGCGGCTATATGCATCATCTTGCCGTTGATGCCGATTGGCGGAGGCAAGGAATAGCTCGCCTTCTGGTTGGGAATTGCCTGCGGGCATTGAAGGCGACGGGAATCCAGAAAACTCATATCTTTATTTTCGCAGACAATGAAAGCGGGATTGCGTTTTGGAAATCGGTAGGGTGGACCTTTAGAACCGACCTGAGGATCATATCAAAAACCATATGAGAAGACACCAGAAGTACTGAAACATGCGAACCGGCAATCTCTTTACTGATGCAGAGCCTCCTCTTGAGGGCGAGCGCTTTGACACACTCTTGAGCCACAAAAACCTGGTCATCGAGCGCATCGTCAGTTCTGCAGCCATCACTGCGCAAGAGTATGTGCAACCCCAAGACGAATGGGTTATTCTCGTTCAAGGCGAGGCCATTCTGCAAGTGGCTGAAGAATTGGTTGCACTAAAATCGGGCGACCACCTGTTCTTGCCGGCCGGCATGTCGCATAGTGTTAAGCACGTTTCAGAAGGAGCAATGTGGCTCGCAGTACATCTGCACCCTGAGCAGGCGGCAACCCCTAACCTTGAGCCGTCGGTGAACTCTCATGGACGACCAAAATGAAGGAGGAACTTAAGTGAAAGTCATAGCCATAAACGGGAGCCCTCGAAAGAATGGCAATACCGCAATGCTGATCGATAGGGTATTGGCGGAATTGAACAAGGAAGGCATTGAGACCGAGCGTATTCAACTTGGCGGCAAAAAGATTCACGGCTGCACGGCATGCATGAAGTGTTTCGAGAAGCAGAATAAGCTCTGTTCAATTGACAATGACATTCTCAATAAGATTGTAGAGAAAATGATCGAGGCGGATGGAATTATTATCGGTTCGCCAACCTACTTTGCCAACGTCAGCACGGAGGTCAAAGCCCTGATCGATAGAGCCGGGCTCGTCGCCATTACCAACGGGCATATGCTGCAACGAAAGGTTGGAGCGGCAGTAGTCGCAGTACGCAGGGCTGGGGCAACAGATACGTTTGATGCAATCAACAAATTCTTTTTCATCAACCAGTTCATCGTTCCGGGCTCGATCTATTGGAACATGGGCTTTGGGCTTGGCGAACAAGAAGTAAAGGGCGATGAAGAAGGTATGAACACCATGCGGGTTCTTGGCGAGAACATGGCGTGGTTATTGAAAAAAATAAGTGCATAAACCTGTTCTTCATGTACTCATGAGTCGTTCCTGAGATGCCTCCTCACAGGAGGAGGCATCACCTCCGGTATCGAAATTGGCTTTCATCTCCTCAAACGTTTTGGCTATAATACTGATTATATCCAAAAGGTTGCGCACATCATGGGATATGAACAGCAATGGAAATTAATGAAAGAAGACATTCTCGAGATCGCGTCATTGTCTTGTAATAGAAACATTTCTTGAGTATTGAGCCGATTACCTGTAAGAAAGTCATTGTTATCCAATGAAAGCAGATTGGTGCACGTATACATGCACCAATCATTACAGGGATCGGATCTCCACCAAAAGCCCCTTGATGAATACGGCGTGATCAATCCCGGTCGTTCAGGTTCTTTAGTTCGTTGTTAGGGCGCCGCGAATATTCGCGGCACCCTAACCAGGAGAAAATCATGCGCTACACAGGAGTCTTTCTTTTTGTGCTTTTCCTTGTCATGTTGCCAAGGATAGACAGAGCTGCAGATATTATCGGAGTCACCAATTCTCTACCAAACAGCTCTGGAGGATCTGTCTCTATTACCAATTCCGGGACGGTAAATAATATCTATGGCAGCTATAACTCCGGCCAATACAGTTCGGGCGGTTCCAACACCATCACCAACTTGGGGACGGTTGGGTCGAGTGGGGGCATTCTCTATGGCAGCTATAACACCGGCTCGAACAGCAGCGGCGGATCGAATTCCATCACAAATTTCGGTACAGTTAATTGGTGGATTTTTGGCAGTGAAAATACCGGCCTCAATAGTAGCGGCGGATCGAACACAATTATCGAAAAGGGAACTACTGTAATCGGTGCTCTCGGGAGCGATAATGTGGGAGACCATAGTAGCGGCGGATCGAATGTTATCATAAATTATTCAACCGCAACCGATACGGGATATTTTATTGTTGGAAGTTTTAGTGCAGGGTCATACAGTAGCGGTGGATCAAATACCGTTATAAATTACGGAGTTGCGCCTAGCGGTCTCCAAGGAAGCCAAAACAACCTTGCGTGGTATGCTCATGGAGGCTCAAACGTCATCTACAACATCGGTTTGACTGATTCAATTCTTGGTACGTGGAATATATATGCTAGGACAAGCGGCGGCTCCAATGTAATAATCAACTCCGGAACAGTTGGACCAATCGGAATCTACCCGAGTTATGGAATTATTGGTAGCCAGAACGATGGCAACAACAGCAGCGGCGGAGCCAATACGATTACCAATTCCGGTACGGTCACCGGGGATATCATCGGCAGCTTGAATAATGGCGCTGGGTCAATTTCAGCGGGCAATACGATAACTAATTCCGGCACGGTGAACGGGGATATCTGGGGAAGCAAAAACGTGGGCGCAGGTTCAGTGGGCGGAAACGACACCATTACCAACTTCGGCAGAGTAACCGGCTCAATCTATGGTGGGGATGGGAACGACACCATAATCCTGGTTGGTGGTTCGTTTCTCGGTGGTGTTGCCGACGGAGGCAGCGGCAACAACACCTTAGGGTTCAATAATATGGGCACGGTGAACGGCAGCCTGTTTGGCGTCAAGTACCTCAATTTTCAGAATCTCGGGATTTTTGGCGGCAGCACCACCCTTACCGGGTCCTGGAATTTAGGAGCCGGCACTTTGGACGTTTACCAAGGGAATCTGTATATCAATGGGATTCTAACAACGTCGCTGTTTACGGTGGGAAGCGGTGGCGCGGCCGATATCAACGGCACAGCCACGGTGAGTGGGGCGACCACGGTGGGCGGGGTTCTCAACGTCAATTCCGGCGGCCTGTTGACGACCGGCACCTTGGTGGTGAACTCCGGCGGGACGGCCTCGATCTGGGGGACGGCAAACGTTTATGGCCCCACCGACATCTTCGGCAACCTCTATGTCGACGGCGCCCTGATGACCTCGCTGTTGACGGTCGAACAAGGCGGACTGCTGGGCGGCAACGGCAGCATCTTCAGCAATGTGTCGGTCTTTGGCACCGTCTCACCGGGACATTCTCTCGGCACCTTGAATGTTAACGGTGCGGTCAGCTTTATGCCGGGAAGCACCTATATCGCACAGCTGGCAGCCGACGGCAAGAGTGACCTGATACGCGTCAACGGCCCGGTCTCGATCGCCGGGGGAACGATTGCCGCCTCTCTGCCACCGGCGCTCTACACCAACGGTCGCAACTGGAATATCATCAGCGCAACCGACGGCATAAGCGGCAGCTTCTCTTCGATCGAGACCAACTTCACCTCCTCTACCATCAATTTGGAACAGTCTGTCCAAGGCGGCTCCCTGGATCTTGTCATTGCCCGCACACCCTATGCCAGTTTCGGAGACAGCAAAAACCAATCAGCCGTGGGCGCGGGTCTCGACACCCTCCTCCCTTCCGCCACGGGCTCCATGGCCAACCTTCTCATCGATATGGACTTCGCCATGAACCCGACCCAGCTCACCGCTACCTTGAAGGGTCTGAACCCGGAGATGTATACCGCGTTTCCCGCCTCCGGCCTGGAGATTGCCGGAATCTTCAACCGGATGGTCAACATGCGGCAGCAGGAGGTGGAGATGCCGGCAACAACGGAAAATGGCCAACAATGGAACGTCTGGGGCCAGATGCTGGGCGATTGGCTTGATCGCGATACCCAGGACGGGGTCTCCGGCTATACGCTCAATACCGGCGGCGCGGTCTTTGGCACGGATCGGGCCTTCGGCCAAGGGACACGAGCCGGTGTGGTGCTGGGCTACAGCAGCAGCGATCTTTCCTGGAGTGATCCCGGCAACAGCGGCCAAATCAGCGGCAAACATGTCGGTGTCTACGGCGGCACCCACCTTTCCGGTTTCTCTCTCAACGGTTCAGCAGGGTATACCGGTCTTGATAACAGCGCCGGCCGGACCATCACAACACCTCTCTTCACCGGCAAGGCCACAACCAGCTTCGACTCAAGCGTTTGGGAAGGAAAACTGTCCGGCGGTTACGACTTCATCTTTGGCAATATCCAGGTCGGCCCCACGGCCTCTCTTGACTACCAGCGTCTTAACCAGGATGACTTCAGCGAGACAGGTGTGCAGAATTTTGAGGTGCAGATCAAAAAGGGCTCCACCGAGTCGCTGACTTCATCCTTCGGTATCCGGCTGACCGACGTAATCGAGAAAGACAACTGGCGCTTCCTCCCCCGTGCCGAAGTCGATCTGGTGCATCAGTTTAAAGACAATGCCGTGACCTTGACCGCCAACTTCGTCAACTATCCGGAGGCAACCTTCACTGTTGCCGGTGCAAAGCCCGACGCCAATGAGGCCGTGGCAAACGTCGGACTGTCGGCTGAATACAATAAGGCCCTGTCTGTCTTCCTTGACCTTTCCGCTTCCCTGGCCGACCGCCAGAACTCCAGATTACTGTCAGGCGGACTGACCTGGGCATTCTAGCAAAATCCGGGATAGAGCCTAATGTAAAGGAACCTGAGGAGTCCATACCATCTCCCCTGAATCTTGACTGTGATCAAAATAAAGATTTCCGCCTTATTCGGCTGCACTGCCAACCGGCGTTAATATTGCCTTGAGATCGACCTCCATGGGCAGCTGCTTCTGGGCCCGCATGATCCGCGGTGCCGCTCATCCCGTCGAATTCAACGGGATTGGAGCGCGACTTCGAAACGCTACCCAAGTCTTCGAAAAGGGCGATTCCAGCCGAGTGTGGCGAGATAGATTCCGCGCAGGCGAGAGTCCACAACTTCCCGAAAACACATGATTCCTGCCTTCGTGGAAATGACAAAAGCCCACCTTTTGGGGGTCTTTGCGAAACTATCTCAGTTCATTTGTTTTCAATTCGGCCAAGGGTGGTGTAAAAAATAGCTGGGTGGAAATCGGTTGGAATTATCTCGACCTTGGCCTAGGCCGATGGGCATTTGTTACGTATACTGGCCAGCAATCTTATCAGGAAATCTAAAATCCTGAGATCGCATCTCAGTTCAAACTTGCCAGTAGCAATCTCTCATTTTCTTTCAAAATTCTGATGTTGACAAAGGTATCTCTGAAGTTCTTCGTCTTCCAATATACGAAAATTCTCACCTTTCAGCCATACTACCATGGCACTCGCCGGAATCGGTGCGGGCTCCTTCGGCGCTAACAGGAATTGAGCCACTTTTGCTAATGAAAACTGAGCCAGTGAGTGCGCAGCAGGGAGTGTCTTGAGGGAGAGGAAAGAGCGATACGGGTGGGTCAGGTGAGATGAGATTTGCTGA
>Ga0209697_10005928_pt1 | contig 14992 bp, 9 predicted proteins | sample AliMusrvi5mmetaG_FD_184115 | JGI IMG/M metagenome (GOLD analysis project Ga0209697, IMG submission 184115) | Freshwater lake bacterial and archeal communities from Alinen Mustajarvi, Finland, to study Microbial Dark Matter (Phase II) - Alinen... | ecosystem: Environmental > Aquatic > Freshwater...
GCAACCAACAGACCTGATGTCCTTGACCCCGCACTGCTCAGACCGGGCAGATTCGACCGCAGAGTTGTTGTCGATAATCCGGATGCCAGAGGCCGTGAGGCAATTCTGAGAGTCCATCTGCGTGAGAAACCATTGTCCGATGACGTTGACCCGGGTTCGCTGGCAAAACGCACAGCAGGATTCTCCGGTGCAGACCTGGCCAGCCTGGTAAACGAGGCAGCTTTACTTGCAGCAAGGAAAGAGAAGTCCAAAATATTCATGGAGGACTTCGAAGCCTCTGTTGATAGAGTGGTAGCCGGCCCGGAGCGCAGAAGCCGTTTGATCAGCGACAAAGAAAAAGAAATGGTTGCATACCATGAAGTCGGACATGCAATTGTGCTGGAGCTTCTTGAAAGCTGCGATCCGGTTCACAAGGTGTCAATACTGCCGAGAGGTATGGCTCTGGGATATACAATGACACTCCCTACACAGGACAAGTATCTGACTACCCGTACGGAGCTGCTTGATGATGTCACCGGACTATTGGGCGGACGGGTAGCTGAAGAGATGGTCTACCAGGAAATGAGCACTGGGGCCAGCAATGACCTCCAGAGGGCAACTGAGCTTGTAAGGGCTATGGTATGTGAGTATGGTATGAGTGATGCCATCGGACCACTGACCCTTGGCAGGCGTCACGGTAACCCGTTCCTTGGACGTGACCTGATGGAAGACCGCAACTACAGCGAAGACGTTGCAAAGACCATCGACGAAGAAGTCCGGTCTATTGTACACGAAGCTTATGAGAGAGCAAGAAAACTACTTCTCGATAACCGTGAGAAGATGAATGCAATCGTCGCCGTCCTGCTCAAGAAAGAAACGCTGGACAGGCCTGAGTTCCAGACTCTTATGAACGGCGGAACTGTAGAGATAAGCGATGTCGTTGAGTTCAACAAGACACAGTCCGGAACACCACCTCAATAAAAGACCATAATGGTTAATCAATATTAACCTTATCATTGTTAACGCAGTGGAGAATTTAGATAGATTCTTCACTGCGTTATGTTTTTAACCCCTGAGAATGATACACTAAGCATTATGTTTTCATCTCTAGTGACAATCACACCAGAATATTTTTGGGGATATGCGGGTTGAAAAGATGCTTTCCTGTTGTCATCTTGCTTCTGCTATTTGGTAGCCTGGCAGCAGCGCAAGGTCCACTTCAAAGAGTGCCATACGGAATAGGTTCATGGCAGGAAGCCGGACGTGGTAACCACAGGGCTTTGGTGAGAATCAGTAGCCAAGCGGATGCTGTTCGTGTCCGCATTCCATGGCGCAGGAGAGATGCCAACCCCCAAACAAAGGCAGTTATTATTTATGACAACCTGACCGGTAAACAGATTACCAATGTCGTACCGGTAGATATCCAACAGGAACATGGCGACATAGTTTTCCAACCTGCCACAGCTCCCGGCACTTACGAAGTCTACTATCTGCCATACAATCCCGGAAAAGGAAACTTCGACGATGCCGGCACTTATTTTGCTCCATCCAACACTGCTGACCTCGAATGGCTTAAACGTAATCACCTCCAGGCTGAACTGATTCATAGCGGCGATTGGAATAAATTGCCTGCAGCTGAAGTAACCGAGTTCCAGGCACGCAATGACTTCAATCGATTTGACCCAATGGAAATCTGCGCCACTTCAGCGGAAGTCAGGGCTCTACTCGAAAAGAATCCCGGAGCGGATTATCTCCTGTTCACTGAGGATCGCAAGTTTCCAATCAGGATGATGGAGCATTTACCTCTCAAATGGATTGACGAAGGCCCGCATTACTCGTTTACAGGTAATGCTCAGCCGGGGGAATATTATGTTTTTCAAATAGGAGTCTGGGCTGCACGAAAGCCTCTTAACAACGTCAAACTGACCATGGCAGACTTGGTATCAAGCAATGGCGCTCGCATCCCTGCTAAAGAACTCACCTGCATTAACCTTTCAGGCACCGACTGGCTGGGCAGGCCAATGACCAAAGTATTTGATGTATCCGCAGGTGCAGTACGTGCGATGTGGGTTGGATTACAGGTTCCAAAAACTGCCAAAGGTGTATACTCCGGGGAATTGACGTTTGCCGCTGCCGGGCTTGCTGCACATAAAATACCGGTCCGCATTGAAGTATCCGGAAGCATGGTTAAGAATAATGGTGATGATGATCTCTGGCGTCTTTCACGTCTGCGGTGGCTGAATTCAACCTTAGGTATAGATGATGAAGTTATCCCTCCATTTACACCGCTGCACAAGAAAGCAAACAGGATCGATCTCGTAGGACGCACCATAAAATACGACCCGACCGGATTGCCATCCAGCATTAAATCAAATGGACGAGAGATACTTTCCGGGCCTGTCACTCTAACTGTAAAAACCTCTGATGGAGACACTACCTGGAAAAGCTCAAAAACCAAAACCCTCAAAGAAAAACCCGGGACGATTGAACAGATCAGTCAGTCAGAAACATCAAACATCGATCTTCATGTCTGGAGCCGCACAGAGGCTGATGGAGTTATCACTTATCAGGCAGATTTAACGCCAAAAAAGGATATTGAAACCCGGGACACGGTGCTCCAGATTCCGATAGACCGCAATATAGCAGTCTATCTTATGGGATTCAGCCACAGGGGTGGATACCGTCCTGCAAGCTTGAAATGGAAATGGGATATAAATCGCACCGACAATATGGTCTGGATTGGCGATGCCGATGCCGGGCTTCAGGTAAAACTGGTTGAAGACAAGGCAATCTGGGATTACAATTTCAAGGAAAGTGGATTGCCGGAGTCCTGGAACAATGAAGGCAAAGGTGGCTGTGATGTCAGCGAGTATGGGAACACTGTTCTTGTGAACGCATATACCGGTCCCCGGAGTCTTAAAGCCGGACAGACATTATCGCTGAAGTTTCGTTTTATGATAACTCCCTGCAAACCAATAGATCCGGCACACTGGAACTGGCGATATGACCGTGTGGGAACTGCACCAGGGGGCAACATCAACTACGAATATTTCTGGCACGGCACCGATGTTAACCCCAATATAAACTATCCATTCAACGAAACTGCCAAACTCAAGGCCTTGGTAGACAAGATACGCACCCCAAAGATCATTCACGCAAACCCGGGGTCGATTGTCTATCCTGCAAAAGGCAACATAAATACTGCCAGGGGTTCGGTGCATTTGTGGGCAACACTGAATTTCGATCCTACAGTGGTTGCACCGGGTGATGGGACATACAACCAGGGGCTCTTTGCTCTGCAATATGCAGATAAGAGCAGTGTTGGACTGACATGGTGTATCGATGACCACGGTATGCGCGCGTCTATGCACGATGTCTCTCCCTCAGGCAGCAGCTTTCCCGTAATATTGCCTTCCAATAATCCGGAGTGGAGGAAAGGCAGCAAAGTGCTGGTAACTATGAGCTGGGGAGACAAGCTGGAAATATTCGTGAATGGCAAGCTGAAAAACTCAACACCGTTTACGGGAATGATTGTCCGCAAGCTTGATGACGCGGTACTGTGGTTCGGGGGTGAATACACGCTGGATGCAATAAAGATATCTCGCGAACCCTACACCGAAGGTCAGGCTATTGCTCCGATCCTGGATAAAAACACGCTACTCCTGGACACATTTTCCAATATCTCAGGATCTCGCACAAAAGCTGAGAAAATGGCCGGACGAAGTGGCAGAATTGTAGGAGTTGTCAAAACAGCTCCGGATGCAAATGGAGAAGCTGTTGAGTTTTCTTACAAGCCCGAGCCTCAGGAAAGAATGGGAGTTAATATATATTATTCTGTCGGAAATCTTTCCAACCACGTCTATGAGATGTGGCCTCTGAGAAGTCTGGGAGATGAGATATTCAAGACTACAGAAGCATTTATCTATTCGGTCGAAAAGACACTGTTCGGTCAGTCCGGTGGTGGGTATCCCTGGCTGCAGGAGCATTTGATAAACGGATACGTCCCGGGCTGGAGACAGCCCTTACCTGATGGAGAGAATGATGCTGCAATCGCAGTCAATGGCATTTCCCGCTGGCAGAATTATTATGTTCAGGGGCTCGATTATCTTATGAGGAATATTGGTATCGATGGTCTCTATCTGGACGGAATCGGCTATGACAGGGAAACAATGAAACGTGTGAGTAAGACGATGTACAGAGCTAACCCAAAAAGCCGCATCAACTTCCACGGCGGCAATAACTTCGATTTCGCCGACATGCGGCTCAGCACGGCAAACCAATATATGGAACATCTGCCGTACCTGTCGAATCTGTGGTTTGGAGAACTCTTTGACTATAATATGCCTCCCGATTACTGGTTGGTAGAAATTTCAGGTATCCCATTTGGTCTTACCAGTGAAATGCTCAATGCTGAAAACGGTGGAAATGCTTATCGTGGCATGATCTATGGCATGACTGGCAGATTGAGTTTTACCGCTCCAGCAATGTGGAAATTGTGGGATGCCTTTGGAATCCAGACCTCTGAGATGCTTGGCTACTGGTCACCCAAGTGCCCGGTGAAAACAAACAACCCTAATGTTCTAGCAACGGTTTATAGAAAGAAAGGCAGATCGCTGATCTCACTCGCACACTGGCCATCGGTCAAAGGGCGGATCAAAGAGCAGGCCATCACCAGACCGTTGTCTACTCCACCGGTTATCGATGGTCGGGTCGATCCTGTTGAATGGTCGTCTGCAGCACAGTTGTCCTGTTTCAAGGTTGCAGACTCCGATGATCTGGCAGATCAGCAGACCCAGGTCTGGGTAAGCAGCGATGCCAACAATCTCTATCTGGCTTTTAGATGTATGACATCGGGACAGAAACCATTGGCTAATCACAAAGCGAACGGTGAATCTTTGTGGGAAGACGATTCTATGGAATTCTTCATACAAATAGATACTCAGAAACCTGATTATTTCCAGTTCATAGGTAACAGCGCAAGTGCCTCATTCACTGGTACTAATGTTGGTGAAAAATGGACAACAAATGCTCAGTATAAAGCCAGTGTTAGTGCAGATTCATGGGAAGGTGAGATCGCAATCCCTTTGAGTGACTTGAAAGTAAACGGTAAATTGGATGGTAGAGTTATAGGGTTTAACGCCTGCAGAGATCACCAGACACCGGGTAAACTTGGTTCGTCGTGGAATCGGGTTGGTACCTTTTATCGCATCCCGAGCACGTTTGGAACCGTTGAGTTCTCCCTGGAGAAAGCTCAAACTGTGCAGTCACTGCCTGCTCCTGTTGCAAAAATAGAAACCAATAAACCAATTGGTGTCAAACTTTCATTTGATTGGAAAGCCCTTGGAATAAACCCGGAAAAGGCCAAACTGACAGCTCCCGGTATTGATCAATTCCAGGGTGCTGCCAGCTTTATGCCTGATGACGAAATACCAGTTGAACCAACGAAGGGCTGGCTGCTAATTCTCAGCGAATAGCCATTATCGAGTAGCAAGGAGTAACAATATGGCACATTACAAGTTCAAGATCGGCGTTGCAGGATGCGGAGCAAGTGTATGGATGTTTGGACCTGCATCAATATCACAGGAGAATGCTGAAATCGTTGCCTGGATCCTCTGAAAGATTGTGATCCGGAATCTGCACTTAGAGCGTTGGGAACAAAGCGAAGGATATAGGGTGCGTGTAGAATCTACGGAAACGATATTATAGGATTATATCTACAGGGATTCCACCCCTGCACCCCGCTGGGGATATTATCCCCAGACCCCATATTCTGTTTTATTTTGAGGGTCCTAAAGACCCTCAAAATAAAACAGTGCAATGGGTCCAGGGAGGTTACCTCCCTGGCAGAGTCCAGAGACAGAGTCTCTGGTGTATATATCTATGACTACATTCCGTGCACTTGTTGGTAGTACATATAAATGGGTGCGTTTCTTAAGGAGACACCATACTTAAAAATGTGCCGAAGCACTCAACCTGGTGGCAGCCCATTTGTCTCGGTTACTGCACTTTAGTAGAAGATAACGCACCCATTAATATATTACCAACATCAGTTGTATGGAAAACATTTTTCCAAGATTATTTTTTGGTATTATCTCATTTAAAGCCGCTAAGAGAAAATATCATTTTAATGGTACAAGTAAAAGGGTGCGCTTCTCTGGTAGACGCCATTCCAAAAATGTGCTTCAGCACCTGTCCAGGCGGCAGTCCATTAGTCTTGGATACTGCACTTCAGTACGAGACAACGCACCCTGATTATTATATACTATTTCAATTGTTAGGAGCAAACAGATTATTCGTAACAGTTCAGTGTTAATGTGTAATATAGTAAATTTCCGTTCGTCCTGAGTAGCGCGAAGCGCGTATCGAAGGATGGACGGAAATTTACTCATCTAGACTGAACACTTGCAATTATTCTCCCGAATAACTAAAGCCTCACCTTCACCCAAGGCTCTTTATCTGTTCTTTGGCGCCTCTTGCCAGGCCGGCATTTACGGAGATGCAGCGGAATCCGGACTCTACAGCCAGCGGGATCAGATCTAGTCTGTCCCCAAGATATACCATAACTCTGTCTGCAGATTTGCCATGCAGCGCAACTGACACCCGGCTGATCTCCGGGATAGCGTCTTCCCATTCTCCACCCATGAGTAGCACGTGGGAAACCTCGAAGTTTTCCAATAGTTCGGGGCCGCTGGTTGTTATTCCAGTGCTGACCCAGGGGATTTCGTAATCACCTGTCCGGAAGCCCGCACTGGCAGCAGTTGCAAGGGTAATATCTATAAGACCTTTGTCAAAACCAGCAGGATCAAACACCGCCGTCACCTGCCCTGGAGCAGCATAGATCTCCACGCTCTCCAGGAACCCCGGAGTCACTTTTTCAAGCGTGATCCAGGTCGGTCTGCCTGCCGCTTTGCTCAGGACTTCCGAGTAAGGGAGAGGAACAATCGTTCTCTGGAGCATCAAAAAGCCATCTGGACAGTCCAGAGTGCATGCGGATAAATCTTCCGAGGTTTGAACAGCGGAATACACCAGCACCATCTCACCGGAACCTGTGAGAACAGGGCTTGTCAGGTCATCAATCTGAATTCTTTTGGTAGGTCCATAAACGCCAAGGAGCTGCTGGTAATGGGTCAGTGTCTGGGAGTCAGGGTCGACATAGACCACGCCTTCATTACCGTCTATGATTATCAAATCCCCTTTGCCTACACAGGTTAACAGGTCGGAAATCCCTATTACACAGGGGACGCTGGAGAGTAATGATGGAGCATCGGTGTCCGATTCTGCTGCAATGCCTGCAGTAGACAGACCAGGAAGCTGTGTGGAGAGACCGACAGCCAGCGAATCGCAAGCGATGATTATGTCCGGATAATCGGTAGACGCAATCTGACTGCGCAGGCTACCCATACCTTTTTCGAGAATTTCCGGGTCTACAGAGTTCACACCACGGATAACATCGATCACGGCAGCTACCGCGATCGCGATTCCGGGAGTCTTGGCTATACCCTCTATCCTGAACATCTCCCCACCCCGATTGCGGAAGTGAGCCGGTCAAACGACTTATGATATGATTCCGCAAGGGCATGTAAATATCCTTCTGGAAAGAGAAAGGGGAAAGGCTTCAGACTACAGACTTCGGGCTTCAGGCACGGAGGACACAGTGAGAATGAGAAAAAACTCCCTTCCTTTTTTCATAATTCATAATTCATACTTCATAATTTCCCGAAGCCTATCCTTCCGCCACTATCCCGTAGACCTTCAACTTTATCAAGGGCTGTTTGCGGTCATTGGTGTGGAGCATGATGTCTCCGGATATTGTGCCTGCTGGAGTGGTTTTTAGCAGGGTGATTATTACCTTTGTCTCTTTTTCAGTCTGCTTTTTGTCCTTTACAGGTTTAGGTGGGACTACTGATACTCCCAGGAAATACAGGGGGCAGTCCACTTTGGTTATCTTGAACTCCTGCTTGACAGGGGTTTTCAGGGCAACTGTGTGCTTTAGCTCCTTGCCTTTAACTCCTCCGGTTATAAATACATTCAGCTCCGGGACCGGGATTGAGGGGGTTGGTATTACTACAGGAGGGGGAGGCGGGGTCTGTTTTATGGCGACTGATTGCCGGTCCAGGATTGCGGTTACGTAGATCTCCACCTGTTTCTGCTTCGGATAGTTGGACTTCAGGGTGATTTTGGTCTGCAGGTTCTCTTTCAGCTGGGCTTCGGAGACTGAGACGTTGAGGACGTATTCAGGGTTCTCAGCGCTGCCTTCTTTTTTCATTATAAGCTTGACTGCCGGGGAATCGCATTTGGGATCTGTTATCAGCAGGCCTTTGCCCATTGGATCGGAGATGCGGATCTCTCTATTTGCGGTCTCTCCGGATCTCAGAGGGCCGAAGTTCAAGCTGCTGGGATATATGGAGACATTCTGAGGACGGATGTTACCTCTCAGGTTCACCTGGGCTATCGGTTGGTCTGTGGAGTTGGAGTCTACGTAGAACTTCAAGCTCTGTGGACCGGTGCGGGCGTAGGTTGCAAGCTTCACTTGAATCTCAACTGACTTCCCCGGAGCTGCGGTCTTTTCGCCTACAAAAGCAGTCTGGCACCCGCAGGTCCCACGGACTTCCGATATCACCAGGTCCTGAGAACCCACGTTTCGAATAGTGACAGTCTTTACGACCTCATCAGACTGAAAGACTTCCCCGAAATCCACAACATAAGGCTCAAACACCGCAGCAGGCCCGCTTGGTTTGACGTCAGCAGGAAGTTCCCCACCCATAGACACAAACAGCACTTCACCGGAAAACGATGTCTTCAGGTCGGTAAGACTTGAAATAGGCTGAGGCTTGGAAGCATCGGTAGAAGCAATCGATGGGTCAAACACAGACAAGTTCCCGGCACCATCGCTGCGGACTACCACAAAGTGGTCACCCCAGACATGTGCAATAAAAGGTCCCTTAACAGCCCCCAATCGCTCCGCCGAAACATAGCTCCACCGCGCCTTAATCCCCACCTTCTCAGCAGCCTTCTTAAGGTCAGCGGAGGTATCAATCAACCCAACACTCCCCACTTTCCCCGAATCCACCCCAAGGTCCTTACAGACCTCAACAAACGCCGAATTCCCACACTCCAACTTACAACGTTCGCAGGAAAATGCAGGAAGGGAGATAATCAACATAGCTATGATGGCAAGTAGAATTCTGTTCAACGAAAGCTCCTTTCTAATTGACAATTTATAATTGATAATTGACAATGACTGATTCCGAGGCTGACAAGCGACATGTGTTTCGGGACTTGAGGGTTGGACTACAGGTAATCAGGATGTTCAACAATCTCTATCCCAACCCGGAAGTCCCGAAACCGCCGAACGCACTTCTTTTTTATTCTTAACCAAACCTTATACTGCTTCCTTTTCGTATGCGGGAACGCCGGTTTGCACTACCCTACATGCTTTTGTAAAACGTGAGATGTAAGATGTGAGACAGGCATGCAAGTTGCTTCGGTAGTCGAGTGCAACGGAACTGCCAAAGCCGAGGATCCCTTCCTGAAGCCTGAAGCCCGAAGTCTGAAGCCTATCCCTGGGTGTTTCGGGACTTGAGGGTTGGATCACAAGAAATAAGTATGTTCAACAATTTCAATTCCAACCCGGAAGTCCCGAAACCGCCGAATGCACTTCCTAATTATTTTGTCCAAACCCTATGCTGCTTCGTCGTATGCTGCGGGGACGCCGGTTTGCACTATCCTACATGCTTCAATCAATCTGAGTTCCCGCAGCTAAGAGCACTATCTATCGGAATAACGCACCCTAATCCATGATAATGTGAATAGCTGGACCATATCCACTCTTCCGGTGCAGCCACCAATCCTCGTTTGACCGGATTGTAGTGCATATAGTTCAGTTTTACTACTACAGCATCTTCCTTATCCAGCGCTACACAGCGGAATCGTTCTTTCCACACTTTATATGTAGCCTCGCCATTGGCATGTTTCTTGAACACTGAAATCCATTTTGCAGCTTCAGACAGATCTGTCTTAGATTGTATATTTACCCGTTTACTAGATTCTTCTGATATTTCGCCAAGGCTATATTGCATAAACTTTCTTACCGAGTCTGCACTTCCTCTAATCAGAATGTGGATATGTTCAGGTATTATGACAAAACCTTCGATTTTCACATCCCATCGCTTTCGCTGGCGATTCCATGTATCCAGAACAACCTGCTTGAGTCTATCTTCAGTGAAAACTGGTATATACTCGACTATGCTGGCTGTGCAGAAATGACTACAGCCGTCTATATATGTATTTCTATATCGACCATTACTCATTCTTTCTCATCCGCAAGCCAGCATAGACTGAACACCTGATTACTTTGTATTTGTAAAGCAGTGCGTTTTGCTGCGGGAACTCAAATTCGATGAAGTTTATCCACTTTCATCATCCCATCGTTTTTTGTTGTTTCGGGACGCCTTGTCCGAAACAACAACTGTAATTTATCGCTCCATTATATAGTTTGTGAGAAGAACACTATGGCACTCCACTTTTTGCTCTTTCACTACTTTATATCCTCTTTTTTCGAAAAATCCTTTTGCAGTAATAGAAGCTTGTGTAGTGATCTTGGAAGTGTTTACTGCATGTTCCAGTTCATCACAGATAGCAGACGCAATCCCCTGATGCTGATAGTCCTTATGCACATATAACCTGTCCAGGTAGCCTGTTTTATCTATATCTCCAAATCCAACGATCATATTACAAATTTCAGCGACAACCGTGTAGTGTTCCAGAAAAGAATCACTCCACCTATCCAGATCAACAGTACCCGTCGCCCAGGAGCAGACTTGCTCTTCCGAGTAGTCTTTTCGGTTGATTGTGTGGACAGTATCATAGAACAATTCCGCAAGCGCAGTGCAATCATTCGGCGTGTATCTTCTTAGAACCATCAAAAACAATCACCCCTCTCTCCCCTTAAACTCTGCCCCTACAGGATTCCACGAGCTCGGTAAATAATTCGTATTGTCGGAATTCATATAAAATGCAATATCACTCAATCAGTTGATTTTACTTAATCACAAAATCCAAATCAGCACTGGTAACTTCCAAAGGCTCAGTCACCTTCCTCAGCCAGTGTGAGGGTTTTATACCTACTCTATACCGTCCCGGTGCGACATTGTGTATATGGAACTTACCATCTACATCCAGAGTTGTGTCTTCGGTGCGCAAGACTCTAGAGCCATCTTCTGAACGTAAATCAATCTTCACAGGCACGCCTTCAACGTCTCCTGTATAGTTACCCAACTTCACTTTGGCGCTGAGTGAAACACCAACATTTACCGCACAGGAAGCCTTAAACCCACCATCAACAGTAGTAGCTGTTATGTCGCAACTACCTCCACCCACAGCAGTCACCATACCGGTTGCATCTACTTTTGCTACAGAAGTGTTGCTTGATGACCAGGTTACATTCTTATTGGTAGCTGTAGTCGGGCTAATAGTAGCTACAATCGCACTGGATTCACCTTTGGCAAGTGACATAAGGCTTTTGTTCAGAGTCACCCCGGTAACCGCAACTGTGACAGGTTCCTCCTCAATATCCAACCAGGCAGATGTAATTGTCATATAGCCTGATGCCGGTGCTCCTGAGTTAGCTTGAATATATATACTGCAATATATGTCGTGGTTGCGAGCAATGGCCATGAAATTATCGAAAGGAACCTCATTCCGAAGAGTTTCTGTTTTGTCAAACGTACCAGGACCGTATAACCCCCATGCGACAGAACCTATGCTCTGATATCCTGCAGAGCTGGGGTAGTTGGGGTATACAGTCAGGTTAATTCCTGCAGAGTAATCCAGATAACTCCCCCGCAGCGACATATAACAACTGCCTGCAAAGTGTGCTGTGATACTTTTTATCTTCGTAAAAACATGGCCTGTCTGCAGACGATAGGACGATGTTGCCCTATTATTAACATAACCCAGCAAATTGGTCAGTTCATAATGATAAGAAGTTGCCTGAGTGATTACAGGTAGTAATAATGTCCCGATAATGAACAATATTAATATTGTTTTATGCATTTTAGCACACATATAGTTTCTCCTTCACCAACTAACCCGTGTATTATCAGCCTATAAGCCCAATAATATATAGATACTATATCACATTTACTACATAATAGGATGATATTTTCGGTGTTTCGAGATTTGAGGAGCGCTGATGTTCTGTAGGTGTTTTCTCTTTATGCAGGTATCTTGTATATGCCGGTAGACCAAAATATTTTTTGGAGGCTCTAGACTTCAGGAAGGGAGATTGGATGGGATCAATAATAACTTGTTGTTTTGTTGTTTCGGGACACCCCTGTCCCGAAACGCCATACTTTCCATTTAGCAGCACTGCTCAGTCCCGAAAGGATGGATGTTATTTTCTGGGACCGAAGACATCGAACGAGGCCACCCTGATGACATCGTCTCCGCCGGGATTGGGCACATACAGGCGCACGTAGCGAGCCTGGACGGGTTCAATCGGAACGTCAGTGCAGACGGAACCGTGTGAATCCATCACACAGGCCGATGTGAAAGAGCGGCCATCCAGGCTTACCCGCAGCTCTGCCTGCAGCAGGTTGAGCTGCTTCGCCAGTTGCATACCCGAGCCTTCCACGCGACAACGGTCGATTGTTCGCACATCACCCAGATCGACTTCCAGATAGCTTCCCGAGGGCGCCTGCCACATCGTTGTTGGGTCACGGTCTATGGCACCATCGGGACTGCTCCCCGGCAGAGAGTGGTCGGCGCTCGCTTTCTTGCCTGTGACCAGGGAAACCTCGTCGTAGAAACGCACCTGGCGCAGTGTGCAATTCAACGGCTGGTTCTGGAAGTTTGGATTGACCATCCTTCCGAACACATTGAGAGGACCTGCGAAATCCGGCCCTACCTGCAGCCAGTTGCCCGTGCCCCGATCGGTGCCGAAGTAGCCGATCAAGTCCACGTTCTCACCGGCATCCGCAATAACGTTCGCCTTGTTTGGCACATCATGTATGCTCTGCCAGAACTCAGCACCCACACAACCTCGGCCCCTGCCCTTATAGAAATGAAAGTGGACAGCAGGGTAGAAGCCGAAAAGACCCCACCCACGCTCCCCTTCGCAGTCCCCGAATGAGTAGTGAATCGAGTTATTGAACGTGTAGTCAGCAATGGCCTGCGTGCTCTGCTTGCTGACCTGGGAAGCGAAGCGGCCGGATTCAGTCAGGGTGCCGTAGCTGAAGGCAAGACGCTCCAGCCTGCCGCCACGCGAACCACCACCTACGTCGATGCCTTTCTTGTACACCGATCCCCAGACGCCGACTACAGTGTGTGCATCGCACTGGTAGGTCGCCAGGTCTATGCCCAGGTAGGAGTTCAGCAAGTCCACATCGCAGATCCATATTCCCTTGCCTCGACCTCTGATCGCATAGGGATACGGCTGTACGCGGGAAGCGTCAAAGGGCTGCTCGGGATGGGCGATTGTGAGGCCACGGATGCCGGAGTTGTCCATCAGAGTAACCAGCGCGCTGTCCGACTCCGGGTTATGGGTGTTTGCACCGAAGTGCGCGGCTAGAGTACACGTCTCATGGTACTCACGTGCCCTGACCGTTCCCAGCGGTCCTCGGAGTTCGACGCCTCTGGGTATCACCAAAGGCTCCGTGATCTTGTATTCCCCCTGGGGCAGATAAACGGTCCCACCGCCTCTCTTGCCGGCGTCCCGCAACGCGGCCTGAATCGCCGCAGTATCATCCGCGAGCCCGTTCCCACTCGCTTTGTAGGGAGGCGAAGTTACCACAATCAGCGAACCGGCATCGGTGCGTTTCGCAGTGGGAATTGTGGCGAACGTGTAGCGCTTGCCCCTGGCCTCGGGGACATTGTCCACGTTGGCATAGTGCGTCCAGAAGTACCACGGAGCCCAGCCTATTTCCTCTCGCGTACCGGCAGCCTGGGCGATTACACCCCCAAATCCGAACACAAGCTCTGGGTATTTCTCGCTCTTGCGCATGAGTATGGAAGTTTTCGCATCATCCGCGCTGTATCCGTAGAAAGCCATTCCGTCAATACGGCCTAATTCAATACCAACAAGCTCCCGGCGTGTGAACTGATCCAAAGACCGGGCCTCTGATTCGCTAAGGGCTGCTCCGGTCAGCGATACAGCTGCTTTCCGCCAGTACTTGTTGGAGAAGTGCACGTCTCGCAGCCAGGATACCTCGCCGCTCCAAGTGGTTACAATTCCTTGCTTGAGCGCGGTGCCGAAGATGCTCTCTACCACGTTCCCGCTCATGGACTTGAACTCCACGGCACTGTAGGAGTTGTAGAAAGTGATGTTTCGGAGGGTTATCAGCCCAGCTTCGTCTCCTGATACGGATGGCGGATACGGCACGATCTTGCCCGCCTTCTGATCGGGATACCAAATGCTGACCCCTATGAGCCCTGACTCTGCCGGCATCGACTGTATCAATCCCGGTCCCGATGTGCTGCCCCGACCTGAGTAGGCCATCAGGATAGTTCCTTTGCCCGATCCACCGTGATCGGGATTCGACCATTCGCCGTGCAATGTGGTGGAGTACGGAATGTGGAGGCTGCCCAGTATGCGATATCTCCCGGCGGGTAAGAACACTACGCCGCCTTTCATCGCTGCCACGTCATCAAGCGCCTTCTGAATAGATGCCGTGGCATCACGCTTCCCGGTCTTGTCCGCATTATAAGGAGCGCCGGTGACTACCGCGGATGCCACTACGGTCTCCCCTTGGCAGACTATGAGCCGCGGACCGACGCCGTTGCGGGGTGCCTTGACTTGTGCGCGGTTCCCGTCGGCGGCGGTCGCATGGATCTGAGCTGCCATAGATATGAAAGCCACCACAAGTAGTGTGGCTAGTAGCTTGGACATTGTACGATTCACCTCGCAAGCCGATCTCTCAGCTTATATGCTTCATCTATACAACACTTTCATGCAGAAGTCCTCCTGTTCGAGAGAAGTCAGAAACCAGAATCCAGAAGGGGGAGGGTTTGTGGG
>Ga0209697_10005935_pt1 | contig 14977 bp, 12 predicted proteins | sample AliMusrvi5mmetaG_FD_184115 | JGI IMG/M metagenome (GOLD analysis project Ga0209697, IMG submission 184115) | Freshwater lake bacterial and archeal communities from Alinen Mustajarvi, Finland, to study Microbial Dark Matter (Phase II) - Alinen... | ecosystem: Environmental > Aquatic > Freshwater...
GCATCGCAGGCCCGCGCGACGATGTCGGCGTCGCGCGCCGAATCCGCGCCGCGGGTGGCATAGTCCACGTGGAGCGCGGCGAGCTCGAGTCCAAGACGAAGCCGGCGGCCGCAGATCTGCGCGAGCGCGAGGAGCGCCATCGAGTCGGCACCACCGGAGAGCATGAGAAGCACCCGTTCGCCCGGCAGGAGTACTCCCTGCTCGGCCACGAACGCCGCCACGCGCCGCTCGAGGCGGTAGCCTGCGGCGTCCGTCCGCGCCACGACGCGCCTAGAACGAGACGACCTTGTCGCTGCGCGCAGTGGCGGCGGCAAGGTCGGCGTTGTACGGTCCTTCGCTGCCACACGGCTCGGTGTTGACGACGATCAGGAGCGGCACGGCGCCCGCCTCACTCCGTCGCCTCGCCCGGCCCGGCGACGTCGTCGTCCTGGCCGGCGCGCGTGTCAAGGATGTACCGGTAGGCGAGGCCGCCCGCGATGCCGCCAATGATCGGGAAGACGATGAACACCCAGAGCTGGCTCAGCGCCCAGCCGCCCACGAAGAGCGCCGGCGCCAAGCTGCGCGCCGGGTTCACGGACGTGTTGTCGACCGGGATGCTGACGAGGTGGATGAGGGTGAGCGTCAGGCCGATGGCCAGCGGCGCCATGCCGGCCGGCGCGCGGCGGTGCGTCACGCCGTGGATGACGAAGACGAAGATGAACGTCATCAGCAGTTCGATGATGATCGCCGAGGTCAGGCTGTAGTGAGCGGGCGAGTGCGCCCCGTAGCCGTTGGCGGCGAAGCCGCTCGAAAGACTGAACCCGGCCTTGCCGCTGGCCACGGCGTACAGGACAGCGGAGGCGGCGATGGCGCCGAGGGCCTGGGCGACGATGTACACGGGGATCTTGGCGGCAGGGAAGCGGCCACCCGCCCAGAGCCCGATCGTGATGGCCGGGTTGAAGTGGGCGCCGGAGATGTGGCCGACGGCGTAGGCCATGGTGACCACCGTGAGGCCGAAGGCCAACGCGACGCCGATCCAGCCGATGCCGTTGTTGCCGACCGCGGCGGCCAGCACGGCGGCTCCGGTGCCCGCGAAGACTAGCCAGAAGGTGCCGAAGAACTCTGCAGCCGCTTGTTTGCCAGTAGACATCGAGACTCCCTGATCACGTGATTGGCAGCTTGTCAGGAGCGTAGTACCCGCGGCAGGCGCGAGTGATGCGCCCCGCGTCGCGGCCCCGGCCGGCGCGGCGGACGGCTTCGTGCGTGCGGAGAAAAGAGAAGGGCGCCCGAACGGGCGCCCCGGAAGGCTTGGTAGCGGGGGCAGGATTCGAACCTGCGACCTTCGGGTTATGAGCCCGACGAGCTACCGGACTGCTCCACCCCGCGACGCGTACTGGACGTAAGATTGTATACGCTTGCGGCCACGATTGTAAAGCACCCGTGGCACGACGGCCTACGCGCGGCCTTAAGAGAGTGCGAGATGTTCCGATACAATGTCTCAGAGATGACTGCGGACAAGGCAACGAGAAGACTGGTGGTCACGGCGGCGGCGCTCGCCTGCGCGTTGTGCGCCGCGGTCCTGCTGCTTTCCGCCGCCGCTTCGGCGGCGCCCCGCGCCAAGGACATCCAGGAGCTGCAGAGTGAGGCGGCGCAGGCGCAGGCCGACGTCAAGCGCCTGGACCGCCGGGCGGAGATCGCGATCGAGAAGTACAACGTCGCGCGCGCCGAGCTCGACGCGCTCAACGCCCGCCTCATCCAGGCGCGCATGGACCTGCGGCGCGCGCAGACGCAGCTGGACGTCGCCCGCTCGGTCCTCGGGGCGCGCATGGCGGACATGTACAAGAACGGCGACGTGAGCCTGCTGGACGTCATCGTCGGCATGCACGACCTCACGGACATCGAGACGTCCATCGACTACTTCCGCCAGATCAACCGCGCCGACACGGACACCGTCAGCGGCATCGAGGATCTCACCCATCGCGTCGGCGATCTGGAGCAGTCCATCGAGAAGGACCGCCAGGCCGCGCTCGCCAAGGAGATCGCGCTGCGCGGCCAGCAGACCGACGTGGAGGACCAGCTGGCGCAGCGCAAGGCGCTGCTCGCCGACCTGAGCGGTCAGGTCAGGCAACTGATCGAGCAACAGGCACGTCTGGACGCCGCCGCGTCGTCGCGGCTGGCCAGCGCCGCCGGCGTCGACATCAGCGCCATCAACGGAACCGGCGCGCAGATCGCGCTCGTCAAGGAGACGATGAAGTATCTGGGCATCCCCTACGTGTGGGCAGGCGCTACTCCCTCCGGCGGCTTCGACTGCTCCGGTCTCGTGCTCTACGTCTACGCCAAGTTCGGGGTGGCCTTCCCGCACGCGGCCACGATGCAGGCGCGCATGGGCACTCCGGTGCCGTTCGACCAGTTGCAGCCGGCCGACCTGGTCTTCTTCGGGACTCCGAGCTTCTACCACCACGTCGGCATCTACATCGGCAACGGGCTCTTCATCGAGGCGCCGCACACGGGCGACGTCGTCAAGGTCAGCCCGCTCGCCGGCCGCGGCGCCAGCCTGTTCTGCCGCTACCCCATCCGCCTGTGACGGCGCGCTCGCGCGCGGTACACTAGCGCCATGAGCGACTGGATCCTCTTCGCCATCGGTCTCGCGAGCCTCGCGATCATCGCGTTCGCGCTCGCCTACCTGGGGCTCAAAGCGTGGCGTCTCGGCAAGCACGGGGTCGGCGTGTCCCGACACCTCGCGCCGCTGGCGGCCGAGCTGGCCGGGCGCGCCGACGAAGCCGGGCGGGCGGCGGAGGTGCTTTCGGCAGACGCTGCCGGCCTGACGGCGGACCTCGAGCGCATGCAGCGCTCGCTCCAGCGCCTGCGCATCCTCACGGACGCGTGGGACGACGCCATGCGGCCACTCGTCCGCATCGCCGAGTACCTCGGCACGTAGCGTACGCACGAAGGCCGCGGCCCCCCGTCGGGACGGCCGCGGCCTTCGTGCGTACGGCGCTGCGCCGAGCGGCCCTAGGCGGGCAGCCCCTCCCAGCCGCGGATGCGGTAGTAGTCGTCCAGCATGTACTCCATCTCGGACTGCGGGAAGTCCCAGGCGGTCTCGTCTTCCATGGGCTTGTCACTGACCCAGTCCGGCAGGCGCTCCGACTCGCGCCCGATGCCGCGCCTCTCGTTGAACTCGTGGGTCATCGTGGTGATGCGGTTGGCGATGCCGTGCAGGTCCTCTTCGGTGTAGTCGGTGCCGACCACGGCGTTGACCACGGCTGTGATGTACGGCCACTGCACGAGGTCGCGATAGAAGCGGCAGTAGACGAGGCAGTCCATGATGGTGAGGCGGTCCTCCCAGTCACAGTAGATCGCCGCCTTGCCTTCGATCGCCTGGGGGTCGATGACGCCGATGAGTTCCGGCTTGTACATCGTGGCGCGCAGGTGACAGGCGCCCCGCGCCGTCGTGGCGAAGCCCAGGCCCATGCCCTTCTGGGCGCGTGGGTCATAGCCGGCCGGCTCCATGCCTTTGACGTGCACCGCGATGCCCTCGAGCCCGTACTCCTTCTCGACCGTGAGGATGCCTTCGGCCCAGATGTCGCCGATGCCCTCGCGCAGGCACATCTTGCGCAGGAACGCGGCGACGCAGTCCGGGTCGCCGAAGTCCATCTTCTCGTCGATGAGGCCGCGCTGGGAGGCCTCGATGGCGAGCGCGCAGAGATTGCCGGCGCTCATCGTGTCGACGCCGAGGCGGTCGCAGATGTCGTTGAGCCACATGATCTCGGCGAAGTCGGTGATCTCGCACAGGCCGCCGAACACGTAGGCGGTCTCGTACTCGGGGCCTTCGCACTCGAGCCCCTTGTGCCTGCCCTCGAAGACGAAGTTGTGCTTGACGCACTTCATGACGCAGGGCGGGCAGACCTCGTTGCGGGTGCCGTGCTCCTCGAGCATGGTCTCCACGGTGATGCGCTCGAAGTTCTCCAACGTCCCTTTGCGCCAGTAGCGCGTGGGGAAGGCGTTCTTGCCGTTCTGGATGCGGACCATGTTGAGGGTGCCGCCGCGCTGGTAGGCGGCCACGCCGGGGTCGTCCTTGGTGCGCTCGACGATGTCCCGCACGACGGCCTTGTAGTCGTCTGGGCGCGCGACCTCGACCTTCTTCTCGCCGTGCCAGACGATGCCCTTGAGGTTCTTGCTGCCGAACACGGCGCCGGGGCCGCCGCGGCCGAGCTGATGCCAGTAGTTGTTGTTGACGCAGGCGAAGCGCACGAGGTTCTCGCCGGCCTGGCCGATCACGCACGCCTGCGCCTTCTTGTGCGGCGTGCGCTCGAGGATCTTGTCCTCGCTCACGAACGCGTCGAGGCCCCAGATGTCCTCGGCGCTGTGGAAGGCGACGCCCTCGTCGCTGATCTCGAGGTAGACGCGGCCCTCGGCTTTGCCCTCGACGATCACGACCTTGTAGCCGGTCCTGGCGAACTGGGGCGTGAGGTTGCCGCCCGAGTAGCACTCGCAGTACGCGTTGGTGAGCGGCGACGCGAAGTAGAGCGCGTAGCGGTTGCTCCCGAGCATCGACGTGCCACCCATGGGGCCCACGACGAAGATGAGCTTCGCCTGGGGGCTCAGAGGATCGACCTCCGGGCCGACCTCCTCGCACAGATAGTGTGTGCCGATACCCTTGGCGCCGATGAGCTCCTTGATGAGCTCCGGCGGCACCGTCTCTTCTGAAGACGTGCGGGTGGTGAGGTCGATGCGAAGAAGGTCGCCCATTCATGCTCCTTTGCTGGCCACGGCATGCCGGCGCTCCCCCCCGCCCGGCGGCTCTCGGCCGGCGTCGCCGCCGGCCCCTTGATGGGGCGGCTCGGCGCCCGCAACGGAAGGAGCCGCGTTCGGACGAGCGTCCGAACGCGGCTCCATTCTGGCATGTTCCGCCGGGTGCGACCAGTGGACCGGCCGTACCCGAATGGTCAGTTACGCCAGCACTTTGTCCAGCGGCGTGTACTTCATCTTGTGAGCCTCGGCCACTGAGGGGATGGTGAGCTTGCCACGGTAGACGTTGACGCCCAGCGCGAGGGCGGCGTCTTCCTTGACGGCGGCCTCGAGGCCCTTGTTGGCGATGTCGAGGCCGTAGGGCAGCGTGGCGCCGGCGAGGGCCATCGTGGACGTGCGAGCCACGGCGCCCGGCATGTTGGCGACGCAGTAGTGGATGACGCCGTCGACGACGTAGGTCGGATCGGTGTGCGTGGTCGGCTTGGAGGTCTCGAAGCAGCCGCCCTGGTCGATGGCGACGTCGACGAGCACCGAACCCGGCATCATGTGCTTGAGCTGGCTCTTCTTGATCAGATGCGGGGCCTGGGCGCCGCCGGGAAGCAGGACGGCACCGACGACGATATCGGCGTCGGCGATCTCTTCCTCGATCGAAGCCTCGGTGGAGAGGACGGTCTCGACGGCGCCGCCGAAGACGTCGTCGAGGTAGGTGAGGCGCGGAGCGTACTTGTCCATGATGACGGTGCGCGCGCCCATGCCGACGGCGACCTTGGCCGCGTTAGTGCCCACGGCCCCGCCGCCGATGATGACGACCTTGGCCTTGGGTACGCCGGTCACGCCGCCGACGAGGACGCCGCGGCCGCCGTTGTTCTTCTGCAAGTGCGTGGCGCCGGCCTGGATGGCCAGCTTGCCGGCGACCTCGCTCATCGGGAAGAGCAGCGGGTGGGCGCCGTTCGGCAGTTCCACCGTCTCGAAGGCGATACCGCGGATGTCGGCCTTGAGCATGCCCTTGGTGAGGTCCTTGGCATAGGCGGCCGCGAGGTGCAGGTACGTGTAGAGGATCTGACCCGGCTTGAACATCGGCCACTCCTGCGGGAGCGGCTCCTTGACCTTGTAGATCATGTCGGCCTTGGCGAACACTTCCTTGACGGAAGCGAGCTCGGCGCCGGCAGCCTTGTACTCCTTGTCGGCAAAGCCGGAGCCGACTCCGCCCCCAGCCTCGACGATGACCTTGTGGCCCGCGCGCACGAAGTCCTTGACGCCGTTCGGCGTCATACCGACACGGTACTCCTCGTTCTTGATCTCCTTGGGGCAACCGACGATCATGACTCCTCCTCGCTCCTCAACCTGATACGTCGTGTTCACGGCGCAGCCGTGCACACAGTCGTGCATGATGTCACACTCTAGCACATGAGAGCGCACAGAAAACATCAAGATTCGGCAAGCGCCCGGTGTGCGTTCGCGTCGTCGCGGACACTCCTCTGGCCCGCGGTCGGGCGCCTCGTATATCGTAGGCCGCAGCGCACGGAGGGAGTCGCTCCATGGTCGAACAGGCCCACGTCCACCACGCCGTCGCGGCCATCGCCGCCGATCTGGGAGGCACGGTCGGCGTAGCCGCGCGCAACCTCGCGAGCCAGGCGAGCGTGACGCTCGCCGCCGGCGAGCTGTTCCCCATGGCGAGCTGTTTCAAGATCCCCGTGATGGTCGAAGTGATGCGTCAGGTGGACGCCGGCATCATCCGCCTGAGCGACCGGCTGACGCTGACCGAGGCGGACAAGAGCCCGGGCAGCATGCTCATCCACTGCCACGAAGGGCTGCGCCCAAGCATCCGCGATCTGCTGTATCTGATGATCGCCCTGAGCGACAACACGGCGACCGACATGCTCTGGCGCCGCGTCGGCCTGGGGACCGTGAACGACACGATGGCGGGGCTCGGGCTGACGCAGATCGACTGCTTCATGCCCAACCGTGAGTACTTCCTGATGGAGTGCGGCGCCGGCAGCGACTGGCGCGGTCTCAGCGGCACGGAGATCGTCGCGCGCTGGCGCGAGCTCGAGGCTGGAGGCCTGCACGAAGACGCGTTCGCGCGCGTCCTCGAGGAGAACGCCCGTCTCAGCGGCGCCAGCTTCCAGCACGTGTACGACCAGCGCTGGGGCCTCGACGAGTCGCTCGGCTACGACGACGCGTTCGCCGTCGACCAGGCGCTGGACAACCAGGGCTCCCCCGCCGACATGGCCGAGCTCCTGGCGATGATCGCCGAGCATCGCTGCGCTTCGGCCCCCTCCTGCCGCTTGATGATCGAGGTCATGAGTCGCCAGGAGTGGCGCGAGAAGATCCCGGCCGGCCTGCCGGCCGGGATCCTGGTGGCCAACAAGACCGGCGGCGTCACCGGCACCAGCAACGACGCCGCGATCGTCTACACGCCGCAGGGCGCGCCGATCGTCATGGTCGTCTACTGCAAGGGCCTCGACGCGGAGCAGACGCGGCGGGCGCCGCAGGCGATCGCCGCCATCGCCGGCGAGCTGTACGCCCACCTCGGGGAGCCGGCGTGAAGGCGGGTCCGTCGTGAACGTGGCCGGCTCGCGGATCCTGGTGATCGGCGGCGTGCGCCGCCTCGGGCGAGCGCTCGCCCTCGACCTCGCCGGCGCCGGCGCTTCCGTCTGCGTCACCTCGCGCGAGGCCGGCGTCGCTGTCGATGAGCAGGTCGCGGCGCTGAGCGCCGCGGGGGCGGCACTGGCCGCGGCCGTCACCGGCGACGTGAGCGCGGCCGCGCCGGCCGCGCGCCTCGTCGCCGACGGCGCCGCGGCGCTCGGCGGCCTCGACGCGCTCGTCTTCGCGGCGAGCGGACCCTTCGTGCCGACCCGGCCGGAGCGGCTCGATGAAGCGAGCTGGGACAGCTCGCTCGACACGATCGCCAAGGGCTTCTTCTTCACCGCGCGCGCGGCGCGCGAGGCGTTCCTCGCGCAGCCCCGCGGCTACGCCGATGCCGCGGGCGCGCCCGCCGCGAGCGGAGCCGGCGAGGCGGGCGCGACGCTCGGCGTCGTCGTCGCCCTCACCGATTACCTCGGGCTACAGCCGTGGGCCGCCTTCGCGGCGCACGGCGCCGCCAAAGCGGCCCAGATCCATCTGGTCAAGGAGCTCGCTCGGGCGTGGAGCGCGGACGGCGTACGCGTCTGCGGCGTCGCCCCGGGGCCGGTCGACCTGGAGGACGACGAGCACCGGGCGGCCACGCTGCGGGCGGCCGCCAAGGTCGCCTCCGAGAGGCTCGTGCTGCCGGCCGACGTCGGCGCAGCGGTACGCTTCTGCCTGGAGACGGACGGGGTCACGGGCGTCAACGTGGTCGTCGACAACGGCTCGCTGGTGATGTCCTAGGGCGCAAGCCGGGAGGCCCGCCGCGGCGGTCCGACCTACTGGACCGTCCTGCCCTTCGTGGACTGGTCGATGAGCTCCTTGGCCTTGAGGGCGAGCCAGAACTCCATGCGGTCCTGCGATTGGTCGAGATCGCGCCCCGTGATCTCCTCCACCCGCTTCATGCGATAGCGCAGCGTGTGCCGGTGCACGTAGAGCTTCTCGGCCGCGTCGCCCCAGTGGCCGTTGGCCTCGAGGAAGCAGGCCAGGCTCTTGACGAGGTCGCTCGTGTTCTGCTCGTCGTAGGCCTGCAGCTTGCCCAGCACGCTGTCGTAGAAGACCTCGAGGGACAGCGTGTCCTGGAGCCCGAGCAGCAGCCCGTAGGAACCGAGATCGTCGAAGCTGGCGATCACTCCGGGCTCGCCCTTGAGCTTGCGGATCTTGATGGCGTAGCTCGCCTCGTAGTAGCTCTGGCGAAGGTCGATGAGCTGCCGGTGCGGGCGCCCGATGCCGACCGACGCGGTGATCTCGGGCAGCAACTGGAGGATCGACTCCTGGAGCTCGGCCGCAAGCGCGAGGACGGCCTTGGTGTCGAGCTTGCCGGGCTGCAGGAGGATCACCACGGAGTCGGCGTGCGACGCCGAGATGAACAGGACGTCGCGGCGGGCCATGAACTCGTCCACCGCCCAGTGCAGGCGCTCCTTGATGTCCGGGGCGACCACGTTGGCGCCCTCGCCCTCGCCGTCGCCGCCGTCCACATCGACGAGCACGATGAGGTGCGGCGCCTGCGGATCGAGGCCGAAGAAGGCCAGCCTGCGGGCGATCTCCTCCTCGTAGAGGTCGCTGGCGATGAGCTCGTCGAAGAAGTCGCCGGCAAGCCGCTTCTCGGTCTCGGCGACCGCCTTCTTCTTGACCAGCTCCAGCGCCGTCACCGTGACCACGTTGTGGAGGATGATGCGGTCGTACTCGCTGAAGTCGCCACTGTCCTTGACCACCGCGAGGAAGGCGCCGATGCGGTGCGACGCGACGACCGGGTACACCTGCACGCCCGAGCCGACGCCGTCCACGCTCAAGGCGAAGTTCTGGCGATTGGCGCGACGATCACCGATCTGGCGCCACAGGTCGGCGATCAGCTCGCCGCCGAGGTGGCGCCGGTAGGCGGCCTCGCAGAGGACGACGCCGTGGAAGTCGAACAGCACGGCGGAGCACCCCACGAGCGCCGAGAGCGTGGAAAGGATGGCCTCGAGGCCCTTCTCCTCCAGCACGATCTTGGTGAGCTTCTCGTGCACGGCGAGGCTGCGCTGCAGCAGCGAGTACTGCTCGTTGACGATCTTCGACGCGACGGCCTCGGTGATGGCGATGAACGGCACGTGGTAGGGCACCTCGAACAGGGGGAACCCGTACTCCTCCGCGACCTTGACCAGCGCCGGCGGCACTTTGTCGAAGCTGAAGCCGGTGCCGAAGCCGAGCCCCGAGATGTTGTGGTCGATGAGGCGCTGCAGCGACGCGACCTGCTGCTCTTCCGGGCCCACGTAGCCGTAGCCGGTGGTGAGCAGGAGCTCGCCGCCCTTGAGCCACTTGGTGGGGTCCGGTACCTCGGTGATGTGCACCCAGCGCACGGGGTTGCTGGTGGACTTGGCGCCGGCCAGGAGGCGCAGGTTGAGATCGGGGATCTCGAGGATGTCCTGGACCGTGATCATCGCCGCGATTCTACATCATGTCCAAGTACAGCGCGAGACCGCGAGCGCCGCCTGCGCGAACGACTTTGTACGTTCTGGAGTGTGGCCGCCGGTCGGCAGAAACGCACATGCGCGACGGCCGCAGGACGAAGACTCGTCCGCCGCGGGGCGGAAGCGCGTCAGCCGCGCCGCAGGACGCGGCCCGGCAACGCGCCGGTGTGCTCGCCCTCCTCAAGCACCGGAGAACCGTTGACGACGACCCAGTCGATGCCGGTGGGGTACCGGTGCGGGATGTTGGCGAAGGGGAAGCTGTGCGGGTAGAGGTTCGTGGCGCGGTCGTGGACGCGCTCGAGGTCGAACACGACGACGTCGGCGCGCAGCCCGGGGCGCAGCGCCCCGCGGTCGAAGAGACGGAACCGCTGGGCCGGGAACGAGGTCATCTTGCGCACCGCCTCTTCGAGGCGGAGGACGGGCTCGTCGCGCACGTAGCGCTCGAGGATGCCGGGGTACTCGCCGTAACTGCAGGGCCAGTACAGCGAGGGGTCGTCGAGCGTGTCGGCCGGCGGCATCACGAGCCCGTCCGAGGAGACCATCGCCAGCGGACTCGTGAGGAGAGCGCGGATGTCGGCCTCGTCCATGTAGTCGAAGATGCCGACGATGCCGTCGTCCTCCTCCACGATGAGGTCGAGGAACGTGTCGAACGCGTCGGCGCCGCGCGTGGCCGCGATGTCGGCCACCGAACGGCCGCGCAGATCGGGGTGGCGGTCGGCCTGGAGCACCACGATGCGGTCGAAGCGGCCGTGGCGCACGAGGCCCGTGTAGCCGGCGCCGGGCAGGCGGTCCTCGGCGATGTCCCGGCGCACCTGCGCGCGCCGGACGGGGTCGGCGAGCAGCGCCATCAGGTCGGAGTGGTCGAGATCCAGGAGCGGCTGCGGCAGCGCCCGCGACAGCCGCGGCGCGAGCTCGGTGTGGACGTCGTTGTCGGTCGTGACGTCCATCCCCTCCCGGCGCGCCTGCGCGATGAGGGCCAGGTTGGCGCCGGCGCCGGCCGGCGCTCCCCACTTGGGCGCGTTGTGCGAGATCTCGACGGCCGCCACGCCGCTGCGCCGGCCGATGTCGATGGCCTCGGCCACCGCCTCCAGGATCGTCTCGCGCTCACCGCGCACGTGGGAGGTGTAGATGCCGCGGTAGCGGGCGACCGTGCGGCACAGGCGGACGAGCTCCTCCGTCCCGGCGAAGCAGCCGGGGGGATAGACGAGCCCGGTGGACATGCCATGGCCGCCGGCGCGCATGGCGGCGTCGAGCAGCCGTTCCATGCGCACGAGCTCGCGCTCGCTCGCCGCATCCTCGGAGAACCCCATCACCGCGAGCCGCAGGGCGCCGTGACCGACGAGCGGCGCCACGTTGATCGCCTTGGGCGCGCGCGCCAGCTCGCGCAGGTACTGCGCGAAGCTCCGCCACTCCCACGACAGGCCGGAGATGTCCCAGTAGTGGCCCCAGTTGTGCAGCGCCTCGTCGCGATGGGCGGCGGAGAGCGGCGCCGGCGACATGCCGCAGTTGCCGGTGACGTGGGTGGTGACGCCCTGGCGAATGACGGAGTCGGCGCGCGGGTGCTGGAGGATCGAGATGTCCGAGTGCGTGTGCGGGTCGACGAACCCCGGCGTCACGTAGCGGCCGGCCGCGTCCACGACCCGCCGGCCACGCAAGGCACCGGGCGCCCCTATCGCGGCGATCCGGTCGCGCCGCACGGCCACGTCGCCGTAGTACCAGGGGTTGCCACAGCCGTCGACGACGCGGCCGTTGGCGATGATCAGATCGAAGTCGTTCAAGGCTTGCCGGCGCGCCTACATCTCGAAGGTCTGGTAGGGGTTCTCGCAGGGCGCCCCCGCGCAGACGTGGATGCGGCGCTCGTCGAGGTCGCAGATCATGCTGCCGACCGTCATGCCCTGGTCGGCGGGCGGCTCGCTCTCGTCCGGGTGCCCGCAGATGGCCTGGTCCGGCCCGGGCTCGTGGCAGCGCAGCACCCGGGCGACGAGCTCGACGGGGTCCTCCCCGTCCTCGAGGCCTTGGGCCAGCATGCGCTCCGCGGTGGCGAGCCGCACGCGCGACTCCGCGTGGTCCGAGCCTTCGAACGGCCGCATCTCCGGGGAGACGTAGTGGTTGGTATGGGCGGCGTGGCCGGAGGCGGAGCAGTCCATGAAGGCGCTCGCCGTCGCCGACGTCTCCACGTCCCACACGGTGCCGTCGGTGTCGGCGAACAGGTGGTTGGTCCCGCGCGCCCGTCCCGCGAGCAGTCCGCGGGCGCGCGCCTCGGCGACGCTCGGCGCGCCTAGCGTCGCCCGGCGCACGAAGGCGTTGGGGACGCCGACCCGGTTGTCGTTGGAGTGGACGGAGTTGCTGACGCTGGCGACGCCGTGCGAGTTCATGCCCAGCATCAGAAGGTAGGGCGCGCCGGCGATGCCCATCACGCGCGTGCCGTCGGGGTCGGTGAGGTCGAAGAAGACGTTGTTGACGGCGTCGATGACGTACCAGTCCATGTTGTGGCCGACGACGTGGCGGCCCTGGCCGGCGACCGCCACCGCGGTGCAGTGGTCGCCGCCGCGCGACGACGCCCGAGGCGCGCCGTGGGACCCCTCCACCGGCTCGCTGCCCTCCACCGGCTCGCCGCAGGTGAACTCCTCGCCGCAGTTGAGGACCAGCAGTTCGGAGAGCGGGAGCCCGGCGCCCTCGGCGAGGCCTTCGAGCTCTTCCCAGCACTGGGGCAGCGCGCGGCGGGCGTGATCTGCGTAGGCGAGAGACGCGACTTCGGCCGCGGCGAACGTGAGCCGGCCGCCGCTCAGCGCCGCGAAGTCGTCACGGAAGAACGCGACCGAGGCGCGCACCTCGTCGCGCGCGCCTTCGCCCACGGCGCGCCCGAGCTCACGGTACGTGCCACGCGCTTCGATGTGTACGAACGGGATCGCCATGCGCCCCATCCCGATGGTCGTGCTGCCCGGCGGCCGCCTCTCCAAGCGACCGGCCTAGTCTACAACGCCAACGCGCGGCGCGGGTCGGGGAAGTCGCCGATCCCGACCTCGGCGGCGCACGCCGCGATGAGATCGACCAGTGCGGCGAGCACGTCGTCCGGCAGGCCCACGGGCTCGCGGTCGACCAGGTCGGCGACCCGCTCTGAGGCGAGGTCCACGAGGCCGCTGCGGCCCGAGGCGAGCCACTCGCCGAGGCCGCCGCGATAGCTCAGGAGCGGCGCCACGAACTCGCTGCGGATGTAGCGCCGCGTGTGCTTGGTGCCGAGGAAGCCGTGGCCGGAGAGTACGCCGTCCACCATCGCCTCCACGTCGAGAGCGTCGGCGTCCCACGGCCGCGGGGTGAGCGCGTAGAAGGCGTTGTTGAGCACGTCGTCGTCGATGACGAGGACCTCGAGCGAGCTGGCGACGCCGGCCTGGAGCTCGCCGATGCCCGACAGCAGCCGCGGCCGCGCCGCGAGACCGAGCAGGGCGTTCACGGCGCGTTCGTAGCCGAACTGCGCGTCCACGACCTTGCTGTCGCTGCAGGGACCGTAGCAGTCGCAGGCGAGCCCGCAGTGCCGCGCCAGCAGGACCGCCGCCAGCGAAGCGACGCCGGTCTCCGGCGTGCCGGAGACGACGACGCCGCTGCGCGGGTCCACGGCGCTAAGTCGCGGGCCGTAGTACACGGGCGTGCCCGGGGCGGCCAGCTGCGTGAGGACGACGCCCGAGAGAACCTCCGCGTTCTGCTGCGCGAGCGCGGCGGAGATCGCGCCGGGCGCGGTGGTCGCCGCGGCCGGGCAGGGCAGGATCTCGACGACCACCCCGCCGCACCTGACCTCGGCGACGAGCGCGTCGGAGACCTCGCCGCCGAGGATGAGCGGGCTCACCGGCGAGAACGCGAGGTCGATCGGGTAGACGCCGCCGGCCCCGTCGGCCCCCGTCACCGCCGTCGCCATCTCGTGCAGGTAGCGCGCCTGGACCGCGTGCGAGATCCCGGGACCTCCGAGCGCCTTGTCGGTCTCGAACGCGAGCACGAGATACGAGTACAAGGGCTCGAGCACGTCGGGCACGTCCTGCGGCTGCCAGAGCGAGGTCACCTGGCTCTGGTGGGTGAGGTGGTGCATGACCCTGGTGGCCAGCACCTGGTCGTGAAGCGTCGCGCGGCGGCCGGCGCCGGTGCGCGGATCGGCCACGTCGCGCGCGCCGCCCATGTTGTGGACGTAGGTCGGGCCGGGAGCGGCGTCCATGAGCATCGCCCGCGCGGGGTCGCGCGCCGCGAGCGTGTACGAGGGCGGGCAAGCGGCGAGCGCGTCTGCGACCGCGCCGCGCGGTATGCGCACGCGGTCGTCGTCGGCCGCGGTGCAGCCCGCCGCGAGGAAGAGCTCCCGGGCGGCCGGCGACTCGACCTTGACGCCGGCCCGCTCGAGCAGCGCCAGCGACGCGAGGTGGATCGCCTCGATGGCCTCGTCGGGCCAGATCTCGGCGACTGGGTCAGACATGAGCCACGTCCTCATCACCATGCCGGGCTGCCGCCGCAGGCGGCCCTGCGCAGTACGGACCGCATGGGGCCGGCCGGAGGCCGGCCCCATGCGTCGTCAGTGCCTCACTCGCCGATCCTCAGGCAGGCGGCGTAGTGGTCTCCCCCGATGAGCTTCTCGGGGGGGTCGGTCTCCTTGCACGCGTCGATCGCGTCCGGGCAGCGTGGGTGGAAGCGGCAGCCGGACGGGATGTCGACAGGGTTCGGCGTCTCTCCCTTGAGGATCACGTGCTCGCGCTTGGCGAGCGGGTCCGGCACCGGGATCACGCTGATCAGCGCCCTGGTGTACGGGTGCTGCGGGTTGGACACCACTTCCAGCGTCTCGCCGATCTCGACGATGCGGCCGAGGTACATCACGGCGATGCGGTCGCTGATCGCCCAGGCGAGCGAGAGGTCGTGGGTGATGAAGATGTACGTGACGCCCATCTTCTCCTTCTGCTCGACCATCAGCTTGAGGATGTCGTTGCGGATGGAGACGTCGAGCGAGGCGACCGGCTCGTCGGCGACGATGACGTCCGGCTCGAGCACCGTGGCGCCGGCGATGCAGACGCGCTGCCGCTGCCCGCCGGAGAGCTCGTGCGGGTAGCGGTAGAGGTACTCGGTCGCCGGCCGCAGGCCGGCTTCGCTGATCGCCTTGATGACGCGGTCTTCCTTCTCGCGCTCGCTCGAGGTGACGTTGTTGA
>Ga0209697_10005938_pt1 | contig 14972 bp, 10 predicted proteins | sample AliMusrvi5mmetaG_FD_184115 | JGI IMG/M metagenome (GOLD analysis project Ga0209697, IMG submission 184115) | Freshwater lake bacterial and archeal communities from Alinen Mustajarvi, Finland, to study Microbial Dark Matter (Phase II) - Alinen... | ecosystem: Environmental > Aquatic > Freshwater...
GGAATCTCCTATCAGGGAAGTGGGACCTTCTCCGGATTAATGGCCGGATCCTATACCATCCGGGAAAAAGACAGCAATGGTTGTCTGTTTGATCAGCCGGTATCCATCACTGAACCGGTGGCTGCACTTGCTGTTCTAGCAACAGCGAACTCACCCGTCTGCAGTAACAGTGTATTGACACTTATAGCTACAGGTTCAGGAGGAACAGGTCCTTATTCCTACAACTGGACCGGACCAAATGCTTTTACCAGTACCCTTTCGAATCCCACAATCGTTTGCCCTGCTTCCAGCGCCACCGGAAGCTATGTTGTAACCATCAAAGACGCAAACAACTGTTCTGCCTCGAATGCGGCGCCTGTTACTGTCAGCATTGCACCTGTTGTAACGGTGAATGCCTCTATCAGTACCATTTGTGCCGGAGGATCTGTCACCCTAACCTCCTCCTCAAATATTCCACCACCCCCCTCTTTACCGGCACCGATTCTGTCAACTGCCAACAATTCAACGGGAGGAACCCCTGCCAATGCTGCCTGGACCATTCAAAATGATGGATATACAACCAACGGAATGACCTTTCATTCCAACGACAACTCCTCGTTTTATCTTTCTGACAGCAGGTCTCAAAATGGAGCAAAAACGGAGACCATCCTGAAAACGCAGGCATACAATACCGTTGGGTATACCTCACTTTCACTCGGGTTCTGGCATTATTTCCGGTTCAATGGTTCTGCAAACGAATCAGCAAGTGTTCAGGTTTCAACCGATGGAGCCATCTGGACCACGGTAGTCAGCTACAATTCCACCATTGGAGCATCCAATGCATTCATCAATGAGTCAATCAATCTGATCGCCTATGTGAACAAGCCCCAGCTTTTTATCCGGTTTTACTACTACTCGGATGCCAGGGCGCGCTATTGGGCCCTGGATAACATTTCGCTTACGGGAACCTCTACGGTAGGCTTACCTGTCATCTCCTGGAGTTCGAATCCTTCCGGTTTCAGCTCCAACCTGGCAAATCCGCCCGCCGTCACTCCAGGTGCAACGACCATTTATACGGTGAGCTATACTGATCCGGCAACAGGGTGCAGCAAAAGTGCCTCCACCACCATTGTGGTGAATCCGGTACCCGTCGTCACCATTCAACCCAATTATTGTGCAGTTCCCGGACACGTCAGATTAACGGCAAGTGGAGGTACTTCCTATACCTGGAGTACGGGGGAAACCACCAATCCGATCTTGACTGACATAGCCAATACCTATGGGGTAAGTTCAACAAACGCGTTAGGATGTACCGGATCGGCCTTTCTGCCTGTATCGACAGAGCTGGTGACAAATGGAGATTTTTCATCCGGAAACAGTGGATTCACCAATGCCTATGGTTATACAACTGCTGCAAATGGACTGCTTCCGGAAGGACTTTATGCGGTTGGATCTGATCCAAACTATTTTCACAACAATTTTTGGGGACGAGACCATACCACCAATTCTGGAAACTTTCTGATTGTAAATGGGATTGGATCCGCAGGTGTAGTGGTATGGCAGGAGACTGTAACGGTGCTGCCCAACACGGAATATTACTTTTCGGCCTGGGCTATCAGTTTGAACAGTGTGGCACCCTACGCCAATCTACAGTTCAACGTCAATGGTTCCCTGGTAGGTACAACAGCCCCGCTGGCAGCCAGGGCAGCCAACAACAATCCTCCCTATAACTGGCAACGATTCTATGGAAACTGGAACAGTGGCGCATCTACTTCGGCAGTAATTCAGATCGTAGATTTGCAAACGGCCCTGGGCGGAAATGATTTTGGATTGGATGATGTCTCATTTGGCACCCTTTCTCCCATTCCCTTTTCCATCGCACCCATCGTAAATCCAAATGCCACCATGTGCTCAGGCAGTACCATGTATTTAAAGGCCAATATCATGGGAGGCAGGGCGCCGATCACCTATTCATGGTCCGGACCAAACGGGTTTACTTCTGCGTTGAAAGATCCTGTTATTCCAAACGTTTCCGTGGCCTATTCGGGTCTTTATTCGTTATCGGTCACAGATGGGTACGGATGTGATCCGGTTACCAGTACCACCAATGCAATCATCAACCCAACGCCTATCCCCTCCATTTCCTCCCTAAACGGTTTGGGAACAGTGTGCCCTGCTTTCCTGGGAAAATATTGGACGACGCCGCAAACAAATGTGGTAAATAGCTGGAGTGCCACAGGAGGAAATATCATTGGATCGGCTTCAAAAGATACGGTTACCATCCAATGGACCTCCGTTGGTAGTGGACTAATTACCCTAACAGCCACTAATTCTGTCAATGGATGCGATTCTACGATTTCAAAATCGCTGCTTATTCAGGATCTGGTCCCACCAGTCCTTACCTGTCCGGCAACGCTTAATGTGCCGGGATGTGATGAGACGGCATTGACGGCTCCCCCCTATTCGGCAACGACCGTACCTCTTACTCCAGCCCAATTGATGTTAGCCGGAGGAACTGTCTCGGACAATTGCGGTCTGGCCTCCCTGTCTTACAAGGATAGTAAGTCTGGTGCTCATCCTGTCGTTATTCAACGAACCTACACAGCCACTGATTTTGCCAACAACCAAAGCAGTTGTATGCAACAAATCAATATCGCCGACTTGATTCCTCCTGTTTTGCAGGATACTCCCTCCTTTGAATTCTGCGTGGAAAATCTTATATCGGCCGCCATCGTCTCTAATTTACTCAAAATCAATCCTACCCCCGACTATTTCCTTTTCAAGAAGGGGAATACCCTCCTTGATTTGGATCCTGCTGGGTTTTCGGACAATTGTACCCCCTCCAATCAATTGATCCTGCACTGGCAGATCAATTTTTCAGCATCAACTCCCCTGCCCTCGGTTTCAGGAATTGGAGAACCCTCGCTCTATGCCACTGATATCCCATTTCCAGGAGACGGTCTGACTTTTTTGGACGTTAGCCACACCATTACTTACTGGTTGACCGACCTATCCGGAAATGAATCCATTCACAAGGTGGCGACCATCACCATTCATCCCAGACCTGCAGTTTCCCAATACACCCGCCCTTTAATTCACCAGTTTGATACCAACCTTAAAATGTTATGCTTATGCACAAACACACACAAAAAAACACAGAAATTGAATCGTTCTTCTAAAATCTAGTTTACTGGAAAAATTTAAAAATTGCTTAAAGTCCTATTAATCATCAAATTTTTTTCTCCCTTAATTTTTTTCTCATGAAACAATTGATTCTTTTGGTTTTGGTAACCGGGATGGTTGCCACTTCTGCATTCGGTCAGACTGCTGTTACCGGATCTGCCCCTCAACCTACTACTTGCACGGACGATCCATTGCACCCAATTGCCGGTAAGCCTTATGATTATTCGGCCATTCTCAATCCTTCCGGCGGAAATACCTATTGGTATGCCACCAAATCAACTACGTTTGTGACTGCAGGAGCAAGAACAGCCGTAGAAATTGTCGATGATGGTACGACCATTCAAACAGGAGCTTCCAACTACCGCACTGCCGGGGCTGGAGCATCCTCCCCGACAAAAACGAGTGTCACCTGGACTTCCGGAGGATTAAAAGGAGTGGATGCAACCGCAAATCCCCTCTTTATGGTGCTGGAATACAAAGGCCCCACCTGTTCAAACAACATGAAAGTATTTCAAATTTTGCCAAAAAATGCTTTTACCGTTGACATCCTCAACATCAAAAACAATGGATTGTCTCCGCTTGCCTATGGTACCAATGATACCCAATGTTACGCTGATATAGCATCCGCTAAATTCGTAGCACCCAACATGGTCTACGATTATGGTGTAAACAAGCTCTATTTTGAGGTAGTAGCAGCCAACTTCACCGGATCATTTACCCCTTCCTTCAAGCTCTCAGGATTAAAAACCGGCCAGTCAGCTTTGGTTGAGTGGACCGTCGACAAAACCTTTGCCGGAGGATTCAACGTGTTGGGTGCAGCACAAAATGCGACAACAGGCACGACTCTTGACTTTGCCGGTAGTCCGGTAACTACCAACGTAGCCAATACCTCTCTGGGCGTTTCCGTTTACGTGAGGGTTACAGTGACCAATGGTCTTTACGAAGGTTTGACAGATGACAATGTCTCACTGGCTGTCGAAGCGGTAAATGCCGCTGGCGATTCAGACATCGACAATGCTACCTGTGCAGCTCCTGCAACTCCCTTCGAAGATGTTGCCACCCAAACACTCAACATGCGTCCAACTGTTACCAGTGATCCGGCAACCGGAGCATTTGTTACCCAAACATTGCCCTAGTCTTTTTTCAGATCACTTCGTAGCAACGTCCGCTTCTTTCGTGTGAAGGAGCAGGGATCTCTATTCCATGGCAACAATCCAGGCTGCCTTGGAAGGGCGATGGTATTCTATTGGTACTGACGGATGATCCGTCCAAACCTGCCATCGTTTAAATCGTACCTAAAAATTACCAAACAACGGGAAATACGTCGTGGTAATTAATAATTGCACAGATGGTACTGACAATTTTTCTGACTGAAGTGAGGACAACCTTTCCGGTCAGCCGGCCTTCGTATATCCTATTGCAGAAACTGCAAAAAGGATACTCAAACTATTCTGTCCATTTATTTCAAGGAATGGAGGAATCCCTTATGGCCATTGTGTGACTGCCATTGCAAACTAGGTTTCTATCGTGAAATTATGATTAAGATATTCATAATTAAAAGGATATATGCTTAAATAATGAAATTTTACACCTGGTGTAAATTTACAGTTCTGGTTTTGTTGCCAGTCCTGTTTGTTGCGGGAAATTCCGCTGCACAGGGGAGTATTGCGGTTGTTGCAGGGCAGAGGAAAAGCCTTGCTGTTCTGCCTGGTGTAGGAGATACCTATGCCTGGCGCGTTTTCAGTAAACCTACCTTCAGGATGGAGGATCTTGCCACTCCCGATGAAGTGGAATATGACACGGGTTCCAGCCAGCCCGTTTTACCGGCACTGTGGAAAAAGCAGGGAGACTATTATTACACAGTCACGGTTTTCAACCAGAAGGGTTGCAAGAATACGAAAGTAGGTTATGTAAAAGTAATTTCGTCGGCCATTGGGGCAGTGGCTGGAAGGGATACCGTAGTCGGCATCTGCAGTTCCCTCATCTTGGATGCCTCTAAATCAAAGGGAGAGGAATTGACCTATCATTGGGATATGCTGGATGCCGGAGGAATCCTGCTCCCCAACAATGGAGCAATCGTCAATCTCTCCATTTCACCCACCTATTCGGGAGGACTGCCTCTCAACATCAGGGTCAAACTAACTGTTGCGGATAAAAATGGGGCAACTGCGATGGATACGATAAAAGTTACCTTCGTGGCTCCTCCCATCGTAGGAATCGTCTATCCGACCAGCCCTAACAAGGATGGAACCATGCTGATAGATGGCAGGGCATCTACCGGACTGGGTCTCAAATACCAATGGAATGCGACAAAGGGCGAAATCATTGGCGATGCAAACAAATCACAGGTACTGATCCGGGGGGCAGGTCTCTATTCGCTGGAGGTTACGGATGCCTTTGGTTGCAAGTCGCTTAAAATCTTCCAATTCCCATTTGAACAAAATGACCTGATCGCCAATGCGGATTACGTACGGACCTCCTGGATGGATTCCATCCACATCCACGTTCTGAACAACGATTATGATTCCAAAAATGACATCGACAAAGGAACCCTCACCGTAACCAAAAGGCCAACCTATGGTTCGACCGTAATCAGTCAGGATGGAAGCATCATCTATACTCCCAACACACACAAATCGGTGGTGGACCAGTTTACCTATCAGATATGTGACTCCTCCAATGTTTGCGGAAGTGCGCTGGTGACCATTGAAGTATTTGACGGACCCGTCTGGATTCCGGAGGCAATATCCGTGAACGGGGATGGTCACAACGAATTATTTATCATCCGGGGGTTGGAAAACTTCCAAAATTCGAGTCTGATGATCTACACCCGCGCCGGACAATTGGTTTACAAATCTCTGGATTATAAGAACGACTGGGCAGGTAAGGCCCAGAATTCCTCCCTGTCGGATGGTGTTTTGTTGCCAACGTCGACCTATTATTATGTGTTGCACCTGGGAGGAACCAGCCGTTATATTAAGGGATTTGTCTACCTGACCTATTGAAATGGCAGGCTATTCGGCAAGGTAAAGGAAACCTTTGATCACCCTGTTGGTCCCTCCCAGGTGCAACACGTAGTAGTAGGTGCCGGCAGCTACTGGCCGTTGGCTGTAACCGGGATGGTTGGGCACTCCATTCCAATCGTTTTGATAGCAACTGCTTTCAAAAACGACAATTCCATCCCGACTAAAAACGGTCAGGGAGGATTTGGGATAGGCATCCAGACCGCCAATCACAAATTTGTCATTGATACCATCCCCATTGGGAGAAAATCCTTCCGGAAGGAAGAGGGGAGGGTCTGTCAGGGTGATGGTCACACGAGCTGTGTCACATTGGTTACAGGCATCACAAATTCTGTAGTAAAACTTGTCTATGGCGGCGTGATTCGCAGTCGGGGAATAATCCATATTTCCAGTGCGTCCCAACCTTACCACTCCAAATTCAGGTTGTGTGATAAGGGTCAGCGAGGCAGGATCAAGGTCGTTCTTCGCATCAAAGTCATTGTCCAGCAGATTCAACCGGATATTCTTCAACCAATCGGCGGTGGCATAATCATTCCTGGCCATAGGGAGGTGCTCCCCCAGTACGACGACGGCAAAAACCTTGCTATTGGAACATCCATTTTGATTGTAACCGGTTACCGTCAGATAAAATATACCCGACCTTTCCCACCTGATTGTAACCATCGAATCACAGGGACTCGAAAGAAAGGTGGCCTTGTCCGTCTCTGCTTTTTTGCTCTGGTCAAGGCACTCCCGAACTTTCCAGCAATAGGAGATTCCCTGCACCGGTTTCACCGCAAACCGCCAGTATTCTCCAACAAAGATGTTGGGACCGGTCTGTTGAGGGAATCCCTGCAAACAGAACAAAAGCACAGGTGTCAATACCTGGCAAAAACAGATGAACGGATTATTCTTGCACATCCATCAAATTGAAACTTCCTGCTAAGGGAGAAAATTCTGTACCGGTGTTCCCGTGTTGCTTACGATGGCAGGGCGTGCCAATATAATTTGGGTCGCCACATCATTCGCATACCCATCCGTCTGACAATCGGCATAATGAACATCCTCATCCCCATCATCAGTTACCCCGTTTATGGCCAAAGTTATCGGAGTGTCGGATGTTCCTTCAAAGTCGCTGTTGTGAATGATTACTTTCAGGTAGACAGGCTCCCCGTCGGCGGTCAAATTATCTGCCGGTGCCGGGACTTTGTTCGCAGGGGTCCAGATCTCCCCATTTTTCACAAATGGATTGGTCCCGGTAAATGTAGTAGAGGCCGACCATTCAATGGAGCCAACCGATTGTGCAGTTGCCAACCCTGATAGCTTGACGGAGGGCATCCAGCCACCCGTAAAATTTGCGGCAACTACCTTAAAAATAAGGACATTCTCCCCGTAGTCATAATTCATTTTTGTTCCGTTGTAGCTAACAGAAGCAATATCCGATGCACAAAGATGATTCACCACCGCCAGGTTTGAACCATCCAGCCCGAGGTCAGAAGTTCCGCTGACATTGGTGAGATCCAGTGTGAAGGCATTGAAAGGTTCTACTTTGTAGGCTCTTAAGTTCATCGCTTCACAGAGCGTACCGTTCGTGCCCTGGTAACGGATAACCAAAAAATAGGGTTGCGTTTTTGCATGGATGACCGCCTTTCCCGTCCATTTGATGGTAATGGAATTGGTCCCAGTGGAGGGATCGTGGTAGCCGCTGCCGGCATCAATGAACTCCTGAGAATTTGGAACGATGCCGGTGGTATTTAGAATCGATCCGGCAATGAAGGAGGGATTGTCGGTGACATACCAGTCATAGCTCTGTGGAGTGGTGTAGGGTGCTGCGATGGTTACAGCATAGGTATAGGATTTTCCGGCCATCGGATGCAGAGGATTATCCGGGCAGGCAGGAAGCCGGGGGATGGTTTGCCCCGCCACTTGAATCAGGCATCCGCCAAACAGAACCAAAACGAAAGTAAGGAAAGATCTCATCCTTCCTGGTAAGAAAAGAAAGTCATTCATGGGTAAAATTTTAAGATTAAACTTTATAAAAAACTAAATAACAGATACATATAATTTTTAGGACAATGGGATATCCTGGCAGGTTCAGAATTGTCTGGCAATTCCTGGGCGCAAGGGTATCGTGATCGTTATCCGGTGCCGGAGGTTATCGGGAGTAAGATTGCCTGCACGATCCTCCAGCCAGAAAATCAGCTGATAGCTTCTGCTTCCTGACAGATAACTTTCCAGGTCGATGTCTTCCGGATGAAGCGATATTTGTCCTTTTGTATCGCTGAGAACATTCCCTGCCCGGTCGGTAACCGCACCAAATGGCGCATCTGCCTGAAAAATCCCCCAATGCAGAATAAGGTCAGCTGGTTGAGTAACATTGTCATAGAAATGAAACATCGATAGATCAAATTGCGGACTAAACTTGTGCAGCCTGTAATATTTTATTCGCTCAGGCAGAATATCGGCCAGCAATTCATTCCATGCTGCCTGTTCCAGATCGTCTGGACAATTGGTTTCGGTCGTGTCATTCAGGTTAATGAAATAGGGAGGTATCACATCCACGATTGGTTTGACATGAATGGTTCTGCTGATGGCTGAGGTTTCCGTGCATTGATCCCCGTTCATGGTCGGAAAGTTGACCCTGACTTTATAAACTCCCGAATCGGACAAGGCAATTTTTGTGAAAGTGAGTTGCGCACTTCTGCTTCCGGATAGGGTCGAATTATCTGTCAGATCACGCCAGTCGCTTGAACCAAATTTTTTGATCCATTGGTAGGAGTTGGGAGGATTTCCCGAAGTGATAACTGTGAAACTCAGGTTATCTCCTTCATTGACATTAAAAGTGGCCACCCCGACCGGCGAAATCCCTGTGATCTGGTTAACGGTGAGCAATGCCTGCCTCGAGGAAACCGTACCCGACTGATCGGCGACAGTTACCTGGTACCAGGTTCCATCTGGAGCTTCGGTCCCGGTTCCGATGTTGTAGACCGCCAATTTGGTCGAATCTGCTGCGCCAAAAGATGCGAAAGCTGCATCGGTTGGTCGTTTTCTTTTCCAAAGATAGTGCAGGATACTTCCCCCTTTGGCCACGACAGAATAGGTGACCTTGTTTCCCTTGCAATCGGTTTGATCAGCCGGCTGAACAGAAATGGTCAATGTGCCTGGAGTGTCCTGCCGGGAATTTACGGGCAGAAGGGATCCTGCAACGGCTGCAGGAAGGGTCTGCCCGCAAACGATTTCAAGCAGGAGAAATAGCAAGATGCTTCGGAGGGTAGGGGCTGACATGGTGGTACAAATTGGAACAATAGTTGAACTGCCGCCAGAAATGATCCATTTCGGCAGCCAAAATTCCGGAAGAAAATTTGGTGGAGATTCCTTTCAGTTCAACGGGTTGTTCCCGGCATCAAAACGATGCGACAGTCTGGTGGAAGATAATTCTTTCTGGAGGGGGCCAGGGAAAATCAAGTTTGCTGAACCAATCAGAATGCAGTAAACAAGTTACCCCATTTTGGGGAGAAAAAGAAAGAATCCGGCAGAAATTTTGTGGGAGTTTAACAAAAATAAGTTTGACCCTTCGGCCCTTCTGCGTCACTCAGGAACCACTTCGCTCAGGAACCTTTCTCCACATATTATAGTCCTACAGTCCTACAGTCTTATAGTCCTACAGTCCTACAGTCTTATGGTCTCCCCCTCTTCCTGGCCTCCAAAGTCTTGATTGTACCTCACAATCAGCGTCTTGCTTCAAAAAAAGATCGAAGTAACGCTTCGCATTCATTGGCAAGGATGCCTCCGGAAATTGCTGTTTTTGGGTGCAGTGTCTCGGGTGCAAATTTCTGGAAACCCCGTTTGGGATCAGCGGCGCCCCAAACGATCCGCTCAATCTGGGTCCAACCCAAGGCTCCGGCACACATCACGCAGGGTTCCAGAGTCACGTAAAGGGTACACCCAGTTAGGTATTTGCCACCCAACCAGCCAGTTGCAGAGGTAATTGCCAGCATCTCTGCATGGGCTGTGACATCTGTGAGCGTTTCTGTCTGGTTGTAGGCCCTGGCGATGATTTTATTCTGACAAACGACGACTGCCCCTACCGGGATTTCACCTTCCCGAAAAGCCTGCTCAGCCTCTGCCAGTGCTCTTTTCATGAAATATTCGTCGTCGAAAGGATGAATCATCTTTTTGTTTTGTAAATTAGCGACCTGAAAAATTAATCGATTACAAATGTACAGAAATCATACTTGCGGAGAGATACGCATCGAAAATATCGGACAGGAAGTGCTTCTTGCCGGATGGGTTCAGAGAGTCCGGAATTTGGGTGGTATGACCTTCATTGATCTGAGGGACCGTTACGGTTTAACGCAGTTGGTGGTCGATGATCACTCCTCCGAAGAGATAAAAAATATGGCCGGTACGCTGGGTCGTGAATTTGTGGTTCAGGCCCGGGGCATCGTACGGGAGCGATCCAGTAAAAATCCAAAAATGGCAACCGGGGACGTAGAGTTGCAGATCACTGGGCTCTCGGTACTCAACAGTGCCGCAACACCTCCTTTTACCATCCAGGATGATACCGATGGCGGGGATGAACTCCGCATGAAATACCGGTACCTGGATCTGCGCCGCGAAACAGTCCGGAAAAACCTCGAACTGCGGGCCAAAATGGCGCACGTTGTCAGGAATTACCTGGATGCAGAACATTTCATTGAAACTGAAACCCCGGTACTGATCAAATCTACTCCGGAAGGAGCCAGAGACTTTGTCGTCCCTTCCAGGATGAACCCCAATCAATTTTATGCTTTACCGCAATCCCCACAGCTTTTCAAGCAGTTGTTGATGGTCGCAGGGTTTGATCGTTATTATCAGATTGTCAGGTGTTTCAGGGACGAGGACTTGCGTGCGGACCGTCAGCCTGAATTCACCCAGATCGACTGCGAAATGTCCTATGTTCACCAGGAGGATGTGTTGAACATGTTCGAAGGACTGACGAAATATATTTTCAAAGAGATGAAAGGGCTCGACATTGTCGATTTTCCAAGAATGACCTTTGCCGAGGCGTTCGAGAAATATGGTAACGACAAACCCGATCTTCGTTTTGGTATGGTGATTCAGGAGCTCACGGATCTGGTCAAGGGAAAAGAGTTCAAACTTTTCGATGACGCTGCCTTCATCGGAGGAATCTGTGCTCCGGGTTGCGGTGAATACACCCGTAAACAACTGGATGCCCTGACCGAATTCATCAAAAAACCGCAAATTGGCGGTACCGTACTGGTTTATGCCAAAGTAAACAGCGATGGAACTATCAAATCGTCTGTCGACAAATATTACACCGCCGAAGATTTGCAGAAATGGGCAGAAAGGCTCGAAGCCAATCCTGGTGATTTGCTTTTGATTACCTGTGGATCCAAAGAAAAAACCTTGCCCGTCCTCTCCTCCCTGCGTCTAGAGATGGGCCGCCAGTGTGGCCTGATGGACAAGGAAAATTTCAAACCACTGTGGGTGGTCGATTTCCCTCTGCTCGAATGGAATGAAGAGACGCAGCGATTCTTTGCGATGCACCATCCCTTCACCTCTCCGAAACCGGAAGATATTGCCCTGCTGGAGACTGATCCCGGCAAAGTGAGGGCCAATGCCTACGACCTGGTCATCAACGGAGTTGAGATTGGCGGAGGCTCAGTGCGTATTTTTGACAGTGCCCTTCAGGCCAAAATGTTCAAAATTCTTGGATTCACCAAAGAAGCCGCTGAGGATCAGTTCGGCTTCCTGATGAATGCCTTTAAATTCGGAGCACCCCCTCATGCGGGAATCGCCTTTGGCTTCGACCGACTGGTCTCTATGTTTGCAGGTCTCGATTCGATCCGGGATGTCATTGCTTTCCCAAAGAACAATTCAGGAAGGGATGTGATGAACGATTCCCCTTCTCCCATTGCCCAGGCGCAACTCGACGAACTTTACCTTCAACTGGTAAAGACGGAATAGGGACTTTCCCGGCAACGGGAATCCTAAGAAAGTAACAAGTAAGAGGGCCGGAATCAAATGGATGGCAATGTCTCCATCAGATTCCGGCCTTGTTGTGTGAAAAAACTTGCAAACAGCAGTCAAATAGAAGTAGGAAAGCCAGCCTGCTTTTTAGACTTCGATCTCCCCCTTGAGGTTGTTGCTCAGGTAATATTTGGTCTCATCGGGCGTAAGGTTTTGCCCGAGCAGGAACATCAGCTTGGTAATGGCCGCCTCAACGGTACTGTCGCGGCCACTGATTACGCCGGCCTTTTGCAGTTCCAGACTGGTTTCATAATGGCCCATCACCACTTTACCGCCTGGACATTGGGAGACGTTCACCAGAATGATGCCGTTTTTTGCTGCCCTTTTGATGGCATTGATCATCCAGTTGGAAGTTGGCATATTGCCGGATCCATAAGACTCAAGTACGATTCCTTTCAGATCAGGCAATTGCAGGACAGACTCAAAATAGCGGCGGTTAAGACCCGGAAATATTTTTAGAATCATCACCCGATCATCGATGGAGGTATTTATTTTCAAAACCCCCTTGTTTTTTGGATAGTTGATCTTATCGTAATTGTAGACAATATCTACACCCGCCTTGGCCAGGGGTGGATAGTTGTGCGAGGCAAAAGCGCTGAACTGCGCCGAGTCCTTCTTGGTGGTACGGTTGCCGCGGAAAAGCTGCGAATCAAAATAGATGCACACCTCGGGCACGACGGAATGGCCATCCTTCCTGGCAGCCGCAATCTGCACGGCGGTAATGATATTCTCTTTTCCATCTGTTCGCAAGACCCCAATGGGAAGTTGTGAACCGGTCATTACCACGGCTTTGTCCAGATTTTCAAACATGTAACTAAGTGCAGAAGCCGTGTAGGACATGGTATCCGTACCGTGTAGGATTACGAATCCGTCGTATTTGGTGTAGTTTTTCTGAATGGTTCGTGCCAGTTGTGCCCAGATTGCGGGGGTCATGTTGGAGGAGTCGATGGGTGGACTAAAGGTGATGGAAGAGATCGAATATCCAAGTTTGTTGAGTTCCGGAATCTCATCAAGCAACATGCCAAATTTCATAGGTGCCAGCGTTTTTGTAATTGGATCTTCCCGCATGCCAATGGTCCCACCTGTGTAAATGATCAGTATTGCCGACTTTTCGTTGTTTGCCATACCTGTTTTTTTAATTTGAGCCTAAACAAAGGTAAGGAAAAGTATGATTGGGAGATATAAGATATGAGATATAAGACTTGAGATATGAGAGGATGGATGAATTGGTTTTGTTGAAAAATTGCAATAACTTATAGGTTGTTTGAAACCTTGAAATATAACTTCTATGAGCGAAAGTATACTAAAAGAAAAGAGCTTTCTATTTGCAATCAAAATTGTAAAGTTGTGCAGGAATTTAAGGGATGACAAACAAGAATATGTCTTAACCAAACAACTTTTACGATGTGGAACATCTGTAGGGACGATGGTTCGGGAGGTAAAAAACAGTGAAAGCAAAGCTGATTTTCAACACAAACTTGGAATTGCTCAAAAAGAATGTGACGAATCAATTTACTGGCTTGAGCTTTTGTGCGAAACGAACTATACTACAGAAAATGAAATCGCCGGCATTAAATCCGAGGCAACAGAACTATTAAAGATGATCCGAAGTTCAATTATCACCTCTAAGTCCACCAAACAACAGTAAACCAATCTCATCTCTCAAGTCTTATATCTCATATCTTATATCTAAAATCTCCCTCTTCAGAATCCAAAAAGTTCTTTGGCATTCTGTGAAGTGATGGTGGCTATCTTTTCGATGGAAGTCTGGTGCACTTCGGCAATTTTGGCGGCTACCGTTACAATGTAGGAACATTCGTTGCGTTTGCCTCTGTGTGGCACCGGGGCCAGCCAGGGGGAGTCGGTTTCTATAAGCAGGTGGCGGGGATCAATTTTTTGAACCGTCTTTCCCAAATCCGAATTTTTGAAAGTGATGATGCCGTTGATTCCGATTTTAAATCCAAGTTCAATGATCTGTTCGGCCTCCTCCATTGTCCCGGTGAAACTATGAAAGACACCTTTCAATTCAGGTACATAATCTTTTCTAAGTTGCTCCATCACCTCGGTAAACGACTCCCGGACATGAATGACAATGGGCAAATTTCTGTCTTTTGCCCAGGCTATCTGGGTCGAAAAGGCCTCTGTTTGCTCGGCCAGGAAGGACTTGTCCCAGAAGAGGTCGATTCCAATTTCGCCAATGCCGTAAAACTTCCGCTTTCCCAACCAATATTCCAGGATCTGAAGCTCTTTCCGAAAATCCTCTTTGATGGAAGTTGGATGAAGTCCTACCAGTGGAAAAAAAAGACCAGGAACTGTTTCTGTCAGATCCAGCAGGGGTTTGATGGATGAACTATCGATGTTTGGTAAGACAATACGCTCAACACCAGCTTCCAGCGCACGGGTAATCACCTCGTCGCGGTCCAGACTGAAATCGGCAGAATAAATGTGTGAATGACTGTCAACAAACATGAGACTAATTTTCCACAAAATTAACTAAGCTGACAGTCAGTTAGGTTAAGGGAATGTTATATCTGAGTTATATGACCAGTTATAAGAGGTGAGATATGAGAGATAAGATAGGAGACATGAGAGATAAAAGGGAGGAAGGATCTGATCATTGTCGCATTTTGCAATGGACGAAAGGTAGGGGGAGTGTTCAAATAAGTGTGTCATTTCTTTCTCAAGGTTGATGAACCCTTTCCTTCGGGGCGTTCCCTGGAGGCCGTAGGCCGGAAGGGAACGCCCCGAAGGAAAACTTTTTCAAGTCAAATAGCG
>Ga0209697_10005942_pt1 | contig 14966 bp, 9 predicted proteins | sample AliMusrvi5mmetaG_FD_184115 | JGI IMG/M metagenome (GOLD analysis project Ga0209697, IMG submission 184115) | Freshwater lake bacterial and archeal communities from Alinen Mustajarvi, Finland, to study Microbial Dark Matter (Phase II) - Alinen... | ecosystem: Environmental > Aquatic > Freshwater...
CTATGTGACGAGCTCACCCAAACGGAAACAACCTTTCCCGGCACGAATTTGCGGTTGGTATACAAACTTGGGTCAACCCAAATTCCATGAGATCAGGAGTTCGGAGATTCGTCTCGACGTGTGTTTGCGACACAACGCCAGACCTCGACAAGAAAGTCGAGGCGGCACGCAAGAATGCGCGCTACAAAACCGCGAAAACTATGTGGCATTGGGCGGTTTCGCCTGCCATCTGGCTCACTTGATTTCCATGACATCAGGTGTTCGGAGACCCATCTCGATGGGTATTCTGATGGACCTCATAGAAAATAAACACTTGACTTGCTATCGCCTAAGGTGCTAAAAATAGTTTAACCGTGTCTATCTACGCGGTACAGGTTTCATGCGGTATTCATAAGTTATGAATCTCGCAAGCACAGATAAGTAGTTAAAACAATAGCTTGCGTGCGGAAGAGTTGGGTGGAAGACGCTGATAGCAACAGATGCGGCGAAACCACAACGATCTGTCAAAAGCAAGTAAGAGGCTCAGGCAAGAAAGAGCACATGCATCAATTCAATTTTAGAATCTCTCAAGGAGAAGGAAATGGCAGATTTTCGTAAATGGTTCTTCGCCCTGTCCGCCGCCGCGATTTTCGTCGGCACGGCCAGCGCTCAGACCGGCCCTGCGTTCACCTGCACCAGCAACGCTGGTGTTCCGCCTCTCGTAAGATCACAAGGTCTGACCGAGTTGGTTGGTGACGTAATTTTGAATTGCACTGGCGGTACGGCTACGGCCGCAACAGCCACTGTCCCCCAGAACAACGTTCAGATCTTTTTGAACACGAACGTGACCAGCCGCTTGTTGGCAGGTAGCTCGACCCTCACCGAAGCATTGTTGATGATCGATGAACCGAGCCCCGCTCAGCAGCGTGTTTGCACCCCCGGCCCTTGCACCATCTATGGTCAGCCCACGGGTGCCGGCGCTGGCATTAACTATGCCACCACCGCTGGTATCCCGAACGTTTACCAGGGTTCACTGGCTGCCGCGAACTCCATTTCGTGGCTCGGTGTGCCGATCGATCCTCCCGGTTCGACTGGTACCCGTATCGTTCGCATCACCAACATCCGCGCCAACGCCAACCAGTTGGGCGTCAGCTCCACGCTGATCCCGACCCAGATCGTGATGTTCATCTCCGTCACTGGCAACAGCCAGGTTGCAATCAACAACCCGCAGCAGACGGTTGCTTACATCCAGAGCGGTTTGACGTTCCGCGTAGGTGCAGGTTCCGTAACTGGTTCCTGGAGCGCCGGCACGGTTCCGGTTGGCTTGCAGCAGTGCGTAAGCGTCAACCTTAGCCTGTCGACCGACAACACTGCCGGTTACGGCGGTAGCGGTTCCACGTCCGGTCAGACCATGACCCTGAGCTATCTCGAGAACTTCGCGAGCGCGTTCAAGATCAAGGTTGCAACCACTTCGCAGAACACTCCTGGCCAGCTCTACAACACTGAATCCGGCTTCTACAACAGCGGTACCTGGAACGTTGGTACTGTTTGCGCAGCAGCTGGTAACGCAACTTGCTACACCGGTAGCGGCTCCACCACTGCCAACCTCGGCACTGGTACCGCAGCAGCTGGTATCGCTGACAGCGGCACGAAGTTGATCGCACGTTTCAACAACGTTCCTGCTGGCGTCGTAATCTACGTCTCCACCACCCAGACCACCATCACTGGCGGCCCGGGCACCACCGCACAGCTCATCAGCAGCGACATCAATGGCGCTTCTGGTAGCGTTCCCAACTCCAACATCTCTGCAACGAGCTCCGCCACGGGTCTCGCTCCTGTCACCCTCAGCAACGGTTCCGGTTCCGCAGTTTGGGAAGTCACTGGCGCTAACCCGCTGGCTGTCGACGAACTGCGCTTCAACGTCACTGTCGCTTACACTGCTAACCCGGCCGCTAACCTGCCTGGTCTCGGCGCTTCCACGATCAACGGCACCTTCGCTCCTTTGAGCACTGTTGGTACCGCTTCGTCCGGCCCGATTCCGCGCTTTGCTGACAACAGCACTGCAACGGCACTGTTCTCCATCGGCGCTTGCACCACCAACATCCTGTTCCCGTTCTTGACGAACCAGGCCGGCTTTGACTCCGGCGTGTCCATCGCCAATACTTCGGCTGACACTGCTGGTACCGCAACGCAGGCTGGTCCTTGCACCCTTAACTACTTCGGTAGTACCACCGGCGGCGGCGCTGCTCCTGCAGCGCAGAAGTCTGGTGTTGTTAATGCTGGTACCCTGCTGCTCTTCACCCTCTCGGGTGGTGGCAACCTCGGTATCGCCGCAACTCCTGGCTTCCAGGGCTACATGATCGCAACTTGCAACTTCCAGTATGCACACGGCTTCGCTTTCATCAGCGACGTTGGTGCAAACAAAGTTTCGGAAGCGTATCTTGGCTTGATCCTGGATCAGGGCACCGGCCTGGCACGTTACACCAACCCGCGTGAAAGCCTGACTCACTAAGCTGAACGTTGGTTGTTCGATGTAAAAAAAGGGAGGGGAGCTTCGGCTCCCCTCTTTTTTTTGTTTATCCTCTTTCTTATACCAGTACTTTAGTGGTAGATTATTAGTTGTCCGCACCCACGTCCATCCAGCCAGTCTCGGCGTGCCGCCGCGTATTGTCCGCGGGCAAAGCTGATTCTTTCTCCACTTTCAATCGAGAGGTTTCCATGTCTCTTTTCAAGCAAGGCTTGTTGTTGACTGCATCCATGTTGATTCTTGGTGCGTCGGCCCAGGCGAAGAATGTTTTCCTGCTGCCCACCGGCAGTTCAGCGGGCGGAACGGGAGTTGCAAACGTATATAGCCCCGATCCGTTCTCGCAAGTTTCATCCTTCCAGACCCCACAGTTCACGACCAATGTCCTTTCCATCCCTAGCGGAGCGAAATATTATACGATATCCAGGTCGGGGAGCGATACGATGTGGGTGCTCGATGGAAACAATCTTGGCGGACCCGCGCTTAAGAAATATAATCTGGCGACCCAGGCCGAAGCCGCTGTGGTCAGTGGCGACGGAAAGCGCCTGGCCATTGTGGCCGGCACGCTGCATGTGTTCGATACGTCGACAGATTTCGAAATCGCATCCTTTGCCAACCTCGATGTCGGAAATACTCCGATCGATGTGGCGTCGAGTCTCGACTCACAGTATCTCTATGTACTCAGTTCCAATTCAAACAAAGTGTCTGCCGTCAGTTTGATCACCGGTCAGGTTACCGCATCCTTTACCGTGCCTGGTCAGAGCACGGGTGTCTCAGTTGGTCCGAACGGCCTGGTGTATGTCACCGCGGTCAACCGCATCTTTGAGTTGGACGGACGCAATGGCGGCTTGGTCCAGCTGAATGCGATCCAATTGAATGCACGTCCCGGAAAGCTTGCCTTCACGAATGATGGACGGTACGCACTGGCCACCAATCAGACGCCGGTGACGGGTTCCATCTTCATGATGATCGATTTGAGCAACAAGACGGTGGTCGGCAACATCACCAACCTGGCCAATGTCACGTTGGATAAGATCGCCGTGGTTAGCAACAACAGGGTGTTCGCGCTGTCGAGCACTAACCAGCAAATCTACGACATCTCCCTCAATCCGCTGAACATCAACGGCACCTCGTTCAATAACATCGGAAATATCCCGAACATCACCTCTTTTGGCGTGTCCGATGAACTGCCGTCAGCGCGGTTCCTTTTCCTGGTTACTCCGAACTCGTTCTACCGGATCGATCTGAGCATCAATCCCGGTTCGATGAACGGCCAGTTTGTGAACGCCACGAGCGGCAACGGGGTTGCTTATGCGGGCGCCACGTCCACTGCCATTCCGACGCAGGCCCTCTATTACAACACCATTCAGAGTGCAGTGCCGGGCGGAAACTATGCGCCGCTGGTTGTTCGCGTGCTCGATTCGTTTGGCAGGGCGGTTGGCGGCATACCAGTCACCTTCAATTCTTCCAGCAGCCAAATTCTGGTGCAGGGGACCAATCAGATAACCGACGGGCAGGGTTATGCCCTGGTCAACGTTACGGCGCCCAGCACTCCGGGAACCTACACGGTGGTGGCTAACGCCGGTCAATCTGGTTCCGGGATCACGGCCAACTTCACACTTTCGGTGGGCACTTCCGGCACGACCGGCGGTGGCAATGGCGCGATCCAGATTGTCGGCGGAAATGGCCAGATCATTCCTGAGTTCTCTTTGAGCGGCGATAACTTTACCGTGAAGGTGACTGACGCGAACGGCCTCGCGGTTCCCTTCAGCACCGTGACCTTCTCCATCCCGGCTGGTGCGGCGACGCTCATTCCTCCAATCACCTCGTCCACCAGTACCAATGTGGTTTGTGCCTCCAACAGTTGCACCGCAATCACGGATGTGAACGGAATTGCTGCCGTAGCGCTTTCGACTTCGGCCGTCAATCCGGGTTATTCCTTCCTGCAAACGACCCTAACCGCGGCAACTACTTTTGCCACCGCGAACTTTGTCTTCACGACTGTGATTCGTACGGACCGCGGCAACCAGGCGGCTCCTCCGTTGATCGAACTGATGGCTCCAACAGGGCCCATCGTGGCACAAGCGGGGACAACCCTGCCGGGCGCCATCAAGATCCGCATCACGGTGCAGTCCGGGCCGCAGACCGGTGTTCCGCTGCCTAACGTTGGCGTGCGGGTCACCTCCATCAATAACAATGATCCCAACCTCGGACCCACGGCAATCTGCTCAGGCGGAATCATCCTCAGTGACTCCACCGGAATTGCATCCTGCGATTTGATTACGGGCGGCAAGATCGGCACCACGCAGATCTATGCGTTTATCGGTTCGATTCAACAGACCAACCCGATCACCCTGACCGTGACCCCTGGTCCACCCAGTGCGATCCGCATCGTCCAGGGCAACAACCAGAGCGGCCGCGCAGGGCAGCAGCTGCAAAGCGCCTTCGTGGCGGAGATCTCTGACGCGGCCGGGAACGTCCTGCCTGGCGCCACCGCTCAGTGGGAGATCGCAAGTCCGGGCACGATTTCACTTGCCAATGTGGTCAATATCGCCGATGCCAATGGCCGTGTCTCGGCTCTCGGCACGCTCGGTCAATTGCCTGGCGCGAACAGCGTTCGCGTGCGTGCGGGAACTGCCACCGCCAGTTTCAACTTCACCGTCAATATCACCATATCCTCGATGAACAAGATTTCGGGCGACGGCCAGACAGCGATCGTAAATTCGAACTACCTGCAACCCCTGGTCGTGGAGATAAGAGACGACCTGAACAAGGTGGTCAGCGGGTCGCCGGTGAGTTTCAACGTTGTCAGCGGGACTGGAACGCTCAATCCTGCCAGCGGCACGGTGACTTCTGACGTCAATGGCCGGGCCTCTGTTTCGGTTACAGCCGGCAGTCTGGCTGGTGTGTTGACCATTCGCGCTACCGCGGCCAGTGTATCCCAGACGTTTACGCTGAACATTCGTCCTCCGGGACCGGTGTTCGCGGCGACGGATGTTGTCAACGCTGCCAGCGGCCAGGCGGGCATTGTTCCGTGCGGCATCGTTACGATCTACGGTTCGAATATCGTTCCCAACCTGCAGGGCTCTGCCAGTGCGAGCTTCCTGGAGATTGGTCTGCCCTATGCGTTCCAAGGCGTGACGGTTTCCATCAATGGCATTCCCGCTCCGATCTTTGGGGCGGCGAATCAGAACGGCCAGCAGCAGATTACGGTTCAGGCTCCTTGCGAGCTGACTGCTCCGTCCACCACTTCGGTCACCATCGTTTCCGGTGGCACCACGACGGTCTCCGGCATCCAGGTCCTGGCGATCCAGCCTGGTTTGTTTGAGACGGATCTGGGCACTGGCCGCAAGGTCGCCATTGTGTTGCGCCCGGATGGCAGCCTCGTTACCGCGGCTAACCCCGCAAAGCGCGGTGAAACGGTTCGACTGTTTGCCACTGGTCTTGGGCTGGTGACGCCCGCATCGGGTACCAATCGCGCGGGCATTGGCGGTCAGACGGTGGTTTCACCGCTGGCAGTCGGTGTCAACGATTCCGGTGTGGATATCGCGTCCACTGAGCTCACAGTCAACATGGTTGGCGTCTACACGGTAGCATTTAACATCCCTGTGGATGCGGCGACGGGAACCAACCGGAACCTGGCGCTCGCTGGAATCAGGGCTGACGGCAGCTTTGTCTTCGGCAATGGCTCCGTGATTGCCGCGATTCAGTAATCAGTAGAAAGCAAGGTCACCGGCTAAATCGTAGTGATACGATTTAGCCGGTGACTGTTTTAAAAACAAAATAATCTTCCAGTTATCAATGTGTTGAGCAAATTGCGGGGCGGTTTCCCGTTGCCTCCCGTGTAGAGTGCAAGCGAGGAGATTTAACGATGCCTGCATTACCAATGGCCAAATACGGCCTGAATAGCCTTTACCTGTTCCCCTATTACCAAAGCCAGGAAGACTACCAAAAAGCTACCGGACAGACTGCTCCGGTATTCAACCCGAATCGCCAGCCGAAGTACTGGCAGGACCCTGCCGCTCTCGCCTCCATTCGCCGCACGGTGGTCTACAACCAGGTTCTGGCGGTTGCCGATAACGGGGCACCGCTGGTTGGGCCTGACGGAAAGCCGATGCTTGACCTGCTGGTTCTCCAGAAGGAAGAAGCGGCGACGGTCAACATTCCGCCCAAGGGTCCTGGAGTGGCCAACGTTCCTGGTGCCGGCGCACCGGAGGTCCAACCGCCGCTGCGCGCGTTGGAAACCAACGAGGAACTCGACTTCGGGTTTGGAAGCACTGTCTACGTTCACAATAAGGACTATCCGTTTGACGATTCGGGGAGCTTCACCGCAGCCGACCGGCTGTTGCTTCAGTCGATCGCCAAAAAGCTCGGCGTTTAGTTCAATGCGCCCGGTCTAAACCCCTCGCCTTTAGGCGAGCGGCTCCCAGCAGGTATTTCATAAACCTGCAGCGTGGAGAACGGAAATATCGCTCCCTGACGGTCGCGGCTCGGCTAGCCGAGCCGCGACCGTCAGGGAGCGATAATCTTGCGATAAAATGTTAGCTTGTCAGGCCAAAAGCGAAAACCTGGAAAGCCTGCCCCGGCAGGGTTGGAAAAGACTAGCTGGTTTCGTATTGCGGCGGTCCTTCCCTCTATCTCACTGCCCGTCCGCGCCCTCACCTTCCTCCTGGCATTCCTCTATCTTTGCCCCATTAAGTATTTCTCGATCGCTCCCGATCTGGATCCCTCGTGGGCATACGCCTTAAATCTCGCACATGCGAAGGGATTGGTTTGGGGCCGCGATCTCGGGTTTACCTACGGCCCGTTTGCGTACCTTAGCATCGCGATGAATGTAGGGAATAACCTGGAGGCGGCGATCTATTTTCAGCTGGTGAGTTGGATTCTGCTGATCCCGGTGCTTTGGTTTTTGCTCATACGGACCAAACCAACGCTGGTAGGCGTGGTTGCGTTTGCGCTGTCGCTTGGCTTTGCCCGGTCGGCGATTGTGAACTTCGGATACGCCGGCCTGGAGCACTATTTCGCGATCCTGGTGATCCTGTTGCTCGCATGTGCCCATTTGGCCGAGCGCCGGGAACTGCCCCTGGTGGCAGCTGTGCTGGCAGGTTCGCTGGCGATGATGATCAAGTTTAGTGCAGGCGTATTCACCTTCGGGGCACTGGCTTCATTTGGGGTGTTCAGCCTGCTTTTCGATCGAAAGAAGGGCGCCGTGACACTTTTGCTCGCGTGCCTCGGCTTCCCGCTCTTCACCATCGGACTGTATTTCCTGCACGCTCCCTCCTTGGGATATCTTGCCAATTATCTGCGGATTTCGCTTGAACTGAGCGATGCCTACAGCGTGAACAACAGCCTTCCTTCCGATCCCAACTCGCTTTGGGCGGCAGGCTTGTTTTTCACTGCATACCTGGTGATTGCCGTTGTGCTGGCGGTGCGGAGAGAGCGCGTGGCGCTATTTGCCTTGAGCCTGTTGTTGCCATGGTTTTTCATCTTCAAGCATGGCTTTGTCCGTTCGGACTCGCATGTTGGGATTTACTTTTCTTTCGCCGGATTTCTGCTGGGCACCTTGCTGTTATTGATTCCCCTGCCGGGGCCACGGAGCTGGTCTACCTATGCCCTCACCGTAGCGCCCCTGCTTCTGCTGGTTCTGGCCGATAAGCAAGGTGGCCTGGTGCTGGGATGGCGTGTTCCGTTGACTGCGATGCTGGAGCAAGTGAGGTCGAAAGCGGCGATTCTGGACCCTCCGCTTCTGAGGCAGCAACTCCAGGAGGCAGAAGCGCGGCAGTTGGCCGCGGACCGGCTTCCGCCTGAGCTGCTTGCGCGCATCGGGCGCCAGACGGTTACCCCATTTCCGTGGGAGTTGGCGGTGGGGCCAGCCAATAACCTGAACATGGTGATGATGCCCGTGCTGCAGGGGTATAGTGCTTCTTCCTCATGGCTCGACCGCTGGAATCAACGGATGTTCGAGGAAGGCAGCAACCAGCCGCGGTTCCTGCTGGTGGAGTGGAAGGCCATTGATGGCAGGCACCCACTGCTTGATCTGCCAGCGACCCACCTCAGTATCTATCAGCAGTATGAGTTTGACAGTGCCTATGGCGATAAGCTGCTACTGCGCCGCAGGACGGCAAAGAGGTCCGTTGTTTCGCGACGGCTGGGCAATGCGAGCGGCCGGATCGGGAGTCTGCTCGATCTGCCGGAGAGTGTCCATCCCGTGACGGGCTCAGTGCGGATGCGCCTCTCCGCCTGGGGCAAACTGGTGAAGTTCCTCTACAAGGTGCCGGATGTCTATCTCACGGCGCTCAGCGGGGATGGCTCGGCATGGTCACAGCGCATCGCGCCGGATGTGCTTTCCAATAGCGGGCCGATGAGCTTTTTGCCATTCGACCTGGGCGGGCTTCAGGAGTTAATGCAGGGCAAGCCGCGCGCCACAACCGTAAGGCATCTGGTGATTAGCGGACCCGGCGCTGCGCTCTACCAGCCGGAAGTTGAGTTGGAGTTTCAGGAACTGGCCGATATCGATTCGCCCGAGCGTCCAAAGGCAGCCAGTGAGTATGCCAAACTCCCAAGCGGATTCAGCGTGGATTCATGGAGCATCGATACCATCAACGGCCAGGGGGCCGTCTCGCAGAAATATGTGGCCTTTCAGCAGCCTCCGCCTTATGTCGGAGTCAAAGGCTGGGCGGTGGACCCGTTCAGCGGCGATTGCGCCAGCGCTGTTGCGATGGATGTGGACGGGGGCAAGCTGACGCAGGCAGTCTATGGAATCAGCAATCCGCTGGTCCCCCTTACTGTCAAAGGGCAGAAATGTGTCACGGCGGGCTTCGAATGGGCGCTGCCGCTGACCGGCGGTACCCACACCCTGCAACTGAAGATCCTGTCCACCAAACGCGATATCTGGTACCTCGCAATCACCCGATCACCGTGCGCATCGGGCAGTGACAGCTCAGGCCCAGATTGGCTTGCCCATCAGCGATGAGATTTCGGCGGCCGTGACATTTGCATTCAGTAAGACCAGGTCCGCGGAGAACTGCTGTGTCTTGCCGTTGGGGAGGTTTGCCGTGATCAATTTGTTGGTGTAGGAGCCGGTTGGCCCCATCACCTGCTGTTCGGAATAGCTGAGGCCCAGTCCGCTGGAATCAATGCCATATTTGTTTAGCGCCGCGCTAAGCGCGTTCATCGCCTGTTGCGAGGGCGGCAACACAGGTGCGGTCTCCACGTTAGCGGTGGCTGTCCTGGGCGTGGCCTGGGCAGCGGCGCTGGTGGCGGCAGGTGTACTGATCGCCGGAGCCGTGATAGCGGGCGTGGCCGGAGCAGAGGTTGTTGGAGGCATAGTATAGGCAATCGATTGCCCCCATGGCAAAACTGTGACACTTTGAATCACGGGTGCAGCAGGAGCGGCAACCGTGTTCTTCGCAGGTGCCGCCATTGCAGTATCCAATTGACTGATAAAGGCTTGAGACGAACCGCTGACTTCAGCGGGAGCCACCGGTGATGTGAAATACGAGATTGAGTTGACGGGTTGTAAGACCATTCTGCAAATGCCTCAATGAGAAGCAATGCAAGCGAAGGTCCGAAGCCGCTAACGGAACTTGATGTTGACCGGGATGACCTGCTGGGTCTCCTGGACAATGATGCGCGCCTGCAGATTCGGCTTGGCGGATTTGGCGGAGCCTTTGAACTCGAAGACGGCTTTGGCATTCGAGTTCGCTTCCAGCTTCGTGCGATCCAGCTTCCCGGTGAGCCCCTCCATTTTGTCGACTTCCAGGGTTAGGTTCACAACGCCAGGCAGGCTGTTGGTGATAATCACTTCGTCGCTGTCGCCCAGCTGGACATCGCTTTTATTGATCTTGACCACAAGCGAAATCTTCGAAGGATCGATCATCGACTTCAAGGACCCCAGCGAACCAGCCTCGCCAGGACCGGCCTTCATCTTTCCAAACGGTGTATCCCTCGTCCCACGGGACTCCTTGTCCACATAGTAGACCCAAGCTCCGTCGTCAATTCGCCACTTCGTAGTCGTAGGCACTTTTGATACGGTTTCGCCAAAGCGCGTCTTGATCAATTGTGCGGCTGCAACGGTCACGTCTGCCTTTTTGAAATCCGGAGCATACTTGATCGCCAGAATCTCAAAACTGTTGTACTTGGGCTTATCCGTATCGAACCACAAGTCCTGCGTATCCTCTGCCACGATCGACATCGCAACGCGGGGCTTGCCGTCCACATGGGCCTGGTAGAACTTGCTGACGCGAGCCCGCAGCGCCTGGTCCACATCCGGCGGAGCTTTGGAAAACAGGTCGGCCTGTGCGTAGAGTCCGGCGGCGGTTGCCGCAAATAGGAGGAGTTCAACAGCTCGCATACTTCATATTAGACGTAGTTTCCGTTCAATTAGTTGTCGTAAAGATCATCTTCACCACCAGGCGTTCGCCGGTGGGATCGATGTTGATATAGACCGGGACCGGCAGCGCCGGAGGCTTCTCGGCCCCATCGTATTCCAGGATCAGTCTGGTGCTTTGATTCGGCTTCAAGGTTGTCTCTTTCAACGAAACCCGCAGCCCCGGGACGGAAACGGGTTCCAGCGCGAGCCGGACCTCTCCAGGCATGCCATTGTTGATCGCGACATCGAAGACCGGCTCGCCACAGCCGCAGAGCTTGATCTCCGATTTGGCCGCCGTGACCTTGCCTAAGAGTTCACCCGGTTCAGGGATCCGAACCTTGCGCGCGTCGCCCTCTTTGACGTTGGGATCGTAGAAGAAGCGCCACTCACCCTCCTCCACTTTCCAGCTGGAGACGGCAGGCACCTTGCCAGTAAAGCTTGTGCCGCGGACGCGCATGGTGCTCTCGACTTCGAGGGTCACCTTCGCCTGCTTGTCGCCATTGCTGAACTCGATGCTCTTGATGACGAAGCTGCCGTAGCGGATCTTCTCCGAGGAGAACCACTTGTCCTTGGAGTCCTCGGCAACCATCGGCTCCAGCGTGCGGGCCTTACCATCGACGTAGGCCTGATAGAACTTCGACACACGTGCGCGCAGGGCATCTTCCGGGCTTTGCGCCGAGAGACAAGAGATCGCAAGCAGTGTGAGGCAGATCTTCACAATTACAATTTTACAACGCCTGCGGTGTTTACTGATTAAACAAGAAGGCGTTGCTGTTGAGCAGTGCCCACAACAGGTCCTGCGCACGTTCGCCGCGATTGCCCTTGGCGAGATAGGTCTGGCCAAGATCGATCTCCGAGCCCGTCGGAGGACGATTGATCGCAGCGGTGTAAAGTTCATCGATCAACTGGCGATCAGTGGCACCCCTTACGATCAACTTTGCTATGCGGCCTTCGGCGTCGGCGATGCCATCGGCGATCGTCGAGCCGTTCAGCAGGTTTAGCGCCTGCACCAGGCTCACATCGCTGCGGCGTTCGCACTCGCAACTGGTCTGGCGCTCGGGGCGGCCGAACAGATCAAGGAAGCCGCCTTTGCCGATGTGCGGATCGGGGAAGTCCTGCGCTTTGGATTCCACTGGAATCTCCTTGAACTTCACCTTGCTGCCAGTGGCCACATACACCGCGTCGAACAACTGTTCCGCGGTCAAGCGGCGCGGCAGCGCGTGCGAGAAGTTGGTCTCATCGCCGGCATTCCAGCTGTTGGAGCGGAAGCCAAGTTGATAGGTCCGCGATAAAACAATGGTGCGGATCAGGTGCTTGAGGTCGTAGTTGTGATCGAGGAAATCTTTAGTCAGCGCGTCGAGCAGTGCCGGATTCGAAGGCGGATTGCTGGCGCGGATGTCGTCCACCGGATCGATGATGCCATGGCCGAAGAAGTAGCTCCACATGCGGTTCGACATCGACTTCGCGAATAGCGGATTCTCCTTCGACGTCACCCAGTCGGCCAGGCTGTCGCGCAGGCTCGCCTCGCGAACGTTGAACTTCTCGTTGCCGAACAGGAACTTCGCGCTCATCACTCGGCCGTCTTTCGGATGGCGGATTTCGGTATCGTCGCGCTTCTCGTAGACGATCTCCTCTTCGCTATCCATGCCCGGCTTCGTAGCGATGCCGGAGAAGAAGGCCGTGAGCTGGTAATACTGATTCTGGGTCCACTGTTCAAAGGGATGATCGTGGCACTGCGCGCAGGTCATTCGCACGCCCATGAACAGCATGGTGGTTGTCTCCATCGCCACCTTCGGCTCGCGCGTGAAGCGCAGGAAGTTGGCCGGCGGATTGGAGAACGTGCTGCCCTTGGCGGTGATCAGTTCGCGCGCCATCTTGTCGTAAGGCTTGTTGTTGGTGAGCGATTCCTGCAGCCATTCGCGGAAGCTCCACATGCCCTTCTCGCCAAGCTTCACGCGGCTTACTTGCAGCAGGTCGCTCCACTTCACGGCCCAGTGATTCACAAACTCTGGACGCGCCATCAACTGATCGATCTTCTTGGTGCGCTTCGACTTCGTCTCGGTCTTGTCGGCTAGGAATGCCCGGACCTCTTCAGGCGAGGGCGGTACGCCGATCAGATCGAAGCTCACGCGGCGCAGGAACTCCGCGTCGGTCGAGAGTTCGCTCGGCAACAGATGCAGGCGCTCCAGCTTGGCGTTGACGTGCTTGTCGATGTAGTTCCACTCGCCGGGATTCTTCCACTGGAAGCCAGGAGTATCGGCGAGCACGGTCATGTTGACCACCGCAAGCTTGCCTTCGTAGCGGACCAGTAGTGCGGCCTCGCCCTTGCGGATAGTGGTGACGAGTCCACCATCGGTGACTTCCGCGGTCTGCGGCACGCTGCTCGAATACTGTGCTTCGCGAGTGACGTCGCGCGTGGAGCCATCGGCATAGTTGGCGATGATCTTCATCTGCTCGGTGGGGCCCGGTTTGTTCTCGAAGATCTCGGCCGGCGTTACAGTCAGCTTCGTCACCTGCGCGGAAACCGGATTGCCATAAACAGCGCCTTCCGAAAGCCACTGCAACATGATCTTGTAGTACGGCGACGACGTGTCAAAGCGTTGACCGCCGCCGTGCGGCAATTGATTGGTCGGCTTCAATAGCACCAGGCTGTTCTCCGGCTCGGTGCGATTGAAGCGGCGCCCAGAGAGATCGTGTAATATGGCTCGGAAGTCGAACTCCGGATCGTAGCCGCGCAGCGAGAGCTTGAAGCCGGCCTTGCCTTTCGCTCCGCCATGGCATGGCCCGGACGTGCAGCCCGCCTTGTTGATGATGGGCATCACGTCCTTGACAAAGCTCACTTCCGCCGAGGCGGATGCCGCACACAGCAAGGACAATATCGATAGCCGAATTCTCATACCATTACCTCGCGGCCACTACCAACTTCGCGTTGATGTCGCCGATTTTGTACTCTTCTTTTGTCTTCTGCCCCGTCTCCGGAGCGACCGGGGTGATCCTTACATCATAAGTCCCCGCAGCTGCCTGCGGTTCCGCCTTGCAGGTGATGACGAAGCGCTTCTCGTTCTGCGGGACGTCCACTACCGGGCAGGTGACATGGTCGGGCAGGTCTTGCACTGACAGGCGAATAGTGGAACCCATGAAGGTCGGCTCGCGAGAGACCGAGCCTTTGAACGTCAGTTTGTCCGAGGATTCGAGGTTGACCTGGAAGCCGTAGACGATATCGATTTCAATGGCCGGTGAGGTGACCGTAGTGGGCACGCCATCGATATCGGTAGTGCCTTCCATGATGATGTCGAACGTCGTCACCGGAGTGCCGAAGTTGGTGTTGAGCAGCACTGCGCCTGTGTCCGGCGACTTGGGCTTGCCCGCATCGAGCAGTCGCAGGTTGCCGACTCCGCCGGAAATCTGCGCGCGGACTTTACCGGTAATCTTGCCCTTGGTCTTGTATTCAAGCGGGTATTCGAAGCCCTGCTGGAAGCGCGCGTAGGGCGATGCGACCGCAATCGAAACCGGCAGTGGTTTGGTGACGGCAATCGGTAGCGAGATGTTGAGCCACGGCGCGGTGAACGCGCGCTGATTGGTACCTTTCACTCCGACGATGGTGCCCACGCCTTGCGCGGTCCGCCGCATCGAGCCTCCAGGCACTTCGGCCGTTACGATCAACTCGACGTAATCAGTCTTGGCGCCGGCATCTGCTGTGATCGTAAGCACGCCGCGCGCGGCGCGGAAGCCGGCGTTGGTCTCGTTGAAGTTCTGCGCGGCGGCCTCGGCGGGGATGTTGCCGCCCGCGACTTTGAAGCCCTTCGGCAAATTCTGCACCTTGAGTTTCAGCGGACCTTCATAGCCGCGGCGCTGGACTGTCACCGGCAACTGCACGGTGCCGCCCGCCGGAATATTGAGGAAGGGCGCGTTGATCGACGCCACGAAATCGGCCTGCTCCTGCCGTGCTTCGAGCCGGTAGGCGTAGGCCGCGCCGCCGCGGCCGAGCAGATCCTCGACGGCAACGGTCAGCTCCTTCACGCCGTCTGGCACAGTGAATGGGAATGCAGGATCGGCACTCGCGGTGTCGTCGCGCGAGGCGAGCTTCTTGCC
>Ga0209697_10005954_pt1 | contig 14942 bp, 18 predicted proteins | sample AliMusrvi5mmetaG_FD_184115 | JGI IMG/M metagenome (GOLD analysis project Ga0209697, IMG submission 184115) | Freshwater lake bacterial and archeal communities from Alinen Mustajarvi, Finland, to study Microbial Dark Matter (Phase II) - Alinen... | ecosystem: Environmental > Aquatic > Freshwater...
GCTTCCCCGTGCCCCTGTTACCAATTTAGGATTTTCCCCATGTATCCAGACAGCCTGACCACGGTTTTGAACCAACTGACGGATCTGCTGCTTCAGATCACGCTCGATCCGAAACCGACCTACACGGCCTACGGTCGTTCGTATTCCTGGAACGAGTACCAGGAAATGCTGAGCCGGCAGATCGAGCAGATCACCAAGCTGATCGCGCAGGGAAGTCCTTATGAGATCATCAGCAGAGGATGAAAGACCGACTAACTCCCATGCATCTCGACTTCACGCCCGACTTTTACTTACTGGACAATCTGGAGCCGTTGACGCTTCAGATTACCGGCCTTAGCGACGTGACGATTCCGGCGGCGGTCTCGATGCCGGCCGAGTATGCCGAGTTGGATCATGGCGGCGGCAATCTGCTCAAGGGCGACAGATTGTTTGCTTGGCCGCGGAACGTCAGCCAGCGGCCCCCGTTGGGCGCGAAGATCATGGATAGCAACGGAGATGCTTGGACGATCCTGGCGGTGGATGCTCAGGGCGACGTGAAGAGCTGGGATTGCCGCGCACGCGCCTTGTCGATTGTTTACAGGCTAGACAACCTGGCCACGGTGCTGAAGGCATCCTATACGAAGTCGGCCTGCGGCGAGGCTCAGCCGACCTGGACGCCGATCCTCACCGGCATCGGGGCCAGATTCCAGCCTGTCGAGACCGAGGCCCAGATCCTGGAAAATGCCGAGTGGCCGAAGACCACCTACCATGTTTACCTGGGCGTGGATATTTTTGCCGCGGAGATTCCCGTCGAGCCGGCCAGCGCGGATTTCCGCCTGGTCGATTCCACCGGCAGGCATTACCGCATCATGCAGTACCAACGTGCCCAGCGGATCGATGCCCTGCCGATAGCCGTCTGCGTCTCGATCATCGAAGGCACGGAGGGAGCAGCAATCGACCGGATGGAGGATAAATGAGCGATCTAGGAACGGTACTGGGGGCCACGGGCATTGAATCGGCCATCAATGGAGTTTGGAACAGCAACACTGCGCTCGCAGCGGCCGTGCCTGTCAATCGACTGATTACCGGCAGGGTGCCGCCGAGCGAGGAAATGCCCTACGTGCGGTTGGAGCCGGAAGGGGGCCGGGAGATGGTCCGCACCAATGCCAGCCTCTACAGTGCGGTAAATATCCACTTCCACATTTGGAGCGATACCTATGATGTCGGGAACGCGGTGGCGGGCCTGATCCAGGCGGCTTTCGCCAGCATCGCTTTCAACTGGGGCAGGGGGGCCGTCCTCGACATGAAACTGGACGGCCCGCCGGTCAGCAGACAGGCAACCACGCCGGAAATCAAGGCGTGGGAGACAACGGTAAATTTCACGTGCAGCACTTGGCAGCAAAGGCAGGATTAAATCATGAGCGGATCGACAAAGGGAATGGGACAACAGAACGGCGACGCCCACGTGGGCGGATCGTCGATCTTGGAAATCGACCAATGGGAATTCACGCCCACGCAGAAGCTAGGAACGGTTGTCACCAACGCCACGGGCGGTTTCGAGGGCCAGATACGTGGGGCCGTGGGCGGCAGAGGCTCGATACGCATCGTCGTACCCGTCACCGGGTACACCACGCCGATTGTGGCTGGGGCCACGACAGTCCTCTGTCTCTACGCGGACGCCGCAAGGCTTCATGGCTATACCTACATCAATGCCGAGTTTGAATCGGCACCGACGACGATAGAACTCATCGGCGAGAAGGCGATCGGAATCACGATCCACTTCAAGGCCAATGGGCCATATAACGCCAAGGGGGCTTTTGCCGTCCTGGGCGCGTACAACAACGAAGTCACCAGTTCATCGGGGACGTAAGACATGGCCATAACGCTAGACACCGTGGAATTCCAACTCGACACGGTAGGGGCCGTAGCCGTCCAACAGACACTCGACGCGCTAGGGGTCAAGGCCGAGTCAATCAACGCATCGACCGACGGGAGCAATACTCCTGCCGTCTACCAGGAAAAGAACGGCAGCAGGGAGACCGAGGGAGGGGAAGGAGAGGGGCAAGCCCTCGATTTAACGCCGGTGCTGGAGGCCCTCGATCGACAAACGGAGATCCTGGAAAGAATCGCATCGGCCATCGATAACCAAAAACCAGCCGCCAGCCCCAGGTATTAGTTCCGCATTTCCTAACTCCTGACTCCTAACTCCTAACTCCTATATGACCGCCCCCTATGGATTGATATCGCAGCACCGAGAATACAGCTATTACGGCGGCTGGACGGCCACGGCGGTCTATGTCATGCCATCGACGGAAGTCACGGCTTTCATATTGGCCAATTACCTCGATTTCTACATCGCCTCCCCCTACATGGAAGTTGTCAGGATCACCGATGAACCGTGGATGAATGAGGATGTAGTTGATTCGTCGGGGACGTCGTATTCTCGCAAGATCACCTTGCACTTCGGCGTGGTCTACCTGGATGTTCCCTGGCCATCGAGCGTAACCAGGCCAGATTATGCGCTAGGCACGACACTTAAACTCCACACGACATTCGGAGGTCAGTATCAGCCAATTCCGCCGTGCGGAATAAAGCCTGCGGCCGCAGGGCCAGCGGCAGGGCCGAATCACCAGCTTTCGCAGTATATCGCACTTAACTTGTACCACGTGGAGTGGGACCGCGTGTCGGCCGCGGCGGTGACCGACTTCACGGGATATACGGGGGCGGTCAATAGCGATACGTTCATGGGCTGCGCCCCAGGACAACTCCTCTGCGCTGGCGCGAGGCAAGATCCCTCCTTCCTGCTTGATCCCACGAATGCCGTGGGATGGAAAACCACGGTTACCTTCAAGCAACGCAAAATCACCGTAGCGGCAGGAGTCGATGCAGGCGAATACGGCTGGAACGACAGGTTTAACGAGAAAACTCAGAAGTGGGAAGCGGTGGCGCTGACCAATGGATCGCCGCTTTACAATCCAGTTGCATTTGCCGGGATGTTCGGATAATGACCAGGCCAATCATACCAGCCGCCGGAACACCGATATCGCAACCAGGCCAGCCAGGCTCGCTCCGTGAGGTGCTTCAAGGGCTGGCCGATTGTACGGCCGAACAGGCTTCCATGCAGTATGGCATGGAAGGCGACGAGGGGCCGATCATCGCGCCGCCCCCACAGGTCTCGGTCGCGCTCTTCAAGCTCAACGACCGATGGACAAACGCCGCCTTGCCATCGGGCTACACATGGCCCTTCGCACCGTCGAATAGCAAGTGGTTCTGGGCCTATGCCACGCGGGTAGAGTATTACCCGGCAACCAAGACATGGAACACGCCGGCCGATGCGAGCGATAGCGGCACCACGCCCGAGATCACGACCGTCTGGCACAATGCAGGGATGCAGATCGGAAGCGTCGATCAATATCGAACACTTCCGGCCGCGTTGGAAACGGACGGCGATTTCATGCCGGCGGCCGGGAAGGGGCAATGGGTCTGGTGCTTCTATGACGAGGGGCCGGGTTGCTGGGTGGTCTTGCAGCCCTTTGAAGATGTCATTCGAGTTAAACTTACCGAGGACTTCCATGCTTGCGGCTATGCCGCGGCGGTGGTCGTCCTTTCACCGGCCGACATTACCGACGCGCCAGCTTTCTATAATTCGGCGGCAATCACCGTTTACGATCCGCTGAACGCTATCGAGCACGATCCCCTCGCGCTCCAGAACAGTAGTAGTGGAATGGGCGACGGCAAGAATTGGTACATCCCGGCCGGAAGTTATGCCTACGTGAAACGGTTCGCGGACGATAACGCCTGGGAGCCGATCCGCTTCATGCCGGGAATTTGCTCGTCCAGCAGCTCGTCCAGCAGCTCGTCGAGTAGCTCGTCTTCGGGCATCAGCGCCGATCGCTGCTGGATCGGAACCAATAGCGGCCGGGAATTCCACAAGACGCCCAAGACGACGGCCAACGACTTTGCCGATTGCAGTTTGACTCACCCAGGGAACGTAACTTGCGGACTAGCCGTCGATGATGCAGGTCACATAATCGGCTGGTGGAGCCACACTGGCGCGTGGTTCTCGCCGTGGGGCTTAACCGCTCCGAGTGGCGGCGGCGAAGGAGAAGGAGCCGGTTATCCAGTTCTTGAATCACATGTGCTAGCATAATCATGTCCTATACCGTTCTAAATACCGATGCTGTCTTGATCGTGGAGAACGTCTCGCGGTCACCAATTCTACTCCCTTCCGCCAGCGGCAGCGGGCGGCTGCTGTACGTCAAAAATTTGACGTCCGGCACAATCACCGTCCAGGCCAGCGGGACGCAGACCATCGACGCCAACAATACGCTGACGCTCTACCCGAACAATGCTGCGACGATCCACGACTTCGCGGCGGGGACATGGGCCACGCTGGGGATGGTCATCGAGGATGCCAGCAAGGGGATAAACTGCGAAGCGTTGGCCTCTCACGCAATTACATTGAGCGATCCCGGAGACGCGACTAAGCAGCTAATTTTCGATCCCTCGCAGATTGGCGTGCCACCGAACGTCGATTATACGAATCCAATAATCGGAGATTGCTATTACGCCAGCTTCATGCTCTTCGGAGACGGCAGTTTCATGCTGGGGGGACTAGCGGGGGGCACGCTCGGCGGCGGAAGCCTGACCTACGGATCTGCGGTCATAAACGCCGATGGCAGCATAGGCTACGGCGCGAGTCAACTCTATGCAAACAGCACAGCGGTTGGTTATGCCGCAACGGCGACGGGTATGGTCGGCACTGCGGTAGGGTTTGCAGCAATAGCCTCTGCGTATGAGGCCACGGCTATCGGAGCCAACGTCCAGGCATCGGGAGCAAATTCGGTCTGCATCGGCTCCGCGGGTGCCCAGGCCAATGCGGACTTCGCCATCGTCATCGGCGAAGGAATCATCAGCACGCTCGCCGAATCCATCACGTTCGGAAACCGCAACACCCCGGCCAGCACATACCAGAAATGGCTGATCATGTCGCCGCTTACGGCGAGTACAATCCACCTCAACCTGCCGTACGTGCCCAGGGGGACAGCCGTGCCAGCGGGCCTGAACTCTGGCGACGTGTGGTGTGACACTACCGGCGGAAACAACATCCTCAAAATCGTCTAGGAGCCAGCATGATTCTGTTTCCAGAAATCCCAGTCTTGTTTGTAACGCAAGGCCAAACCCCAGCCACCGTGGTCGCCCAGGGCATCGCCCAGGGCGGCAACCTGCTGGTGCGCCAATGGACGATGAAATACGTCGCCTGGTACAACCAAACGTGGTTCCATCAGGACCAGGCGAATTGCAGCCCGCCGCAGATCGTCGCCGCCTGGGGCGTGCAGGCCCAGGCGGTTTTCACGCGGTCGGCCCAAATGGCTGCATTTCTGGTCGCCCAAGGCGTGAACGTGCCCACGAGCAGCCCCAAGGACGCGGCAGGGAATTTTCTTTGGCTCTTCACGTTCAACGCCGATGGCTCAATGGCGCTGGCCCCCAACCCGGCGGCAGGGCTGGTAGCGTGAGGCGTGGAGCGTGGAGCGTGGAGCGAGGGGCGTGGGGAATTTCGCCTCACGCCTCACGCCTCACGCCTCACGCCTCGGATAACACGGATCAGACAATTGTGAAAGAACTCATCCAAATTGTGATCGTCTCACACGACCGGGCAGCCAACAAGCTCTTGGGCCGCTGGCTAGCGCGGAACGAAATTACCGATTGGCGGTACAGCAGCCGCGATTACGATGTCGGCGAAGTACGCAACCAGGCCGTGACGCGATTCCTTCGAGAGGACGTTCCCAAGGGCAAGCGGTATCTGCTTCTCATGGACGACGACATGGTCCCGGTCGATTCGACCGACGCGATTCTGTCCGCCGAGGGGCCGCTGGTATTTTGCGGATCGGCGGGACCGTTCGGCACGCGGGGGCATTATGGAGACGGCGACTTTGGCGAGAATTTCTGCCGGATGTATGCCGGATTGCTTCAGCGGATGAAGTACCCCTACTTCAAGACGCATTACGAAAATGGCGTGCGAGTGCATTGCGATGGGCACGCTTTCAACGCGCAGGCAAAAGGATTAGGCTTTGACTCACAAATGATAGGCCTAGTAGGCCACCAGCAGACGTGCATCCTCCTGCCCACGGAAACCGATCTAGGCTGGGCAGTCGCCTGGCCGCACGACATAGGCGACCCGGACGATTGACGATTCTGTGTTATGCGATTTCATCGTTACCGAGGAAGGTTCAGAATACTGGCGATATGCCTGCCGTCGCTGCGGCCGCGTGCGGATCTTGCGTCAAACGGAGTGGCGCGTTGAATGCCCGATTGAAGACGAACCAGCAACCGACACTGCCTCCGTGCTCCATCGGCTTGGGATCTGCCACCGATGCACGGACCGGTGTGCTGGCTGTTGGAAGAACATCGAGTACGCCTGCCAGCAGAAGTATCGCGAGGCGGCCCATTGGACGGCGGAAACAGGAAATTGTCCGCTAGGGAAATTGAAACGATGACGAAAGACGTGGAGCGTGGGGCGTGGGGCGGACGATGTGGCCGAATGTCTCCAATCTACCGGGAGACCTTCGGTCGGACGTTTCGGCGGGGTCAGGAGACCCGCGCCGAACTCACGGTTCCCCGCCCCACGCCTCATTACCATTGAACTTTAATACATAGAGAGCATCATGCACATATTCTTTCTCGGCTACCCAGGCCCAATGGGCGGCGCCAATACCGAATGTTGGCATACCGCAAAAGTCTGGCGGCAAGTCGGCATTGAAGTGACGTTCATTCCGACCTGGGGAAGCGACAAGGCCACAGAAGACGCTTTGGCCGCGATCGGCTGCCCGACAATCCACGTTGGCAACCCGGAGGCACTCAAGGACGTGCCGGGCTTTGCTGGTTCGATCGTGGTAGGAATGTGCAACAGCCACGCCATGAACAGCCGGGGCCTCTTGAAGGAACTCGGCTGCAAACTCGTGTGGGTCAACTGCATGACCTTCCTGTTCGACAATGAGATTACCGCCTTCCGCAAGCACGGCCCAGCCGAGGCTTTCGTATTCCAGTCGGAATTCCAAAGAGAGGAGCTTGAAAAGCAACTCCTGTCGATTGGCTACACCCGCGAGAGAGGACACCTGATTCGGGGGGCCTTTGATTTTGGAGAAATGCCGTTTGCCCCCCGGCCGCACGAGGCCGGAGGGGATTTCGTGATAGGCAGACTATCGCGGCCGGACCTCGACAAGTGGAGCAGCAATCACTGGCCGATCTTGGCCGCCGTCCCTTACCCCGGTCGGCGGGCGTTGGCAATGGGATGGAACCAGGCCACGGCCATGAAGTGCGGAACGCCACCGCCGTGGGCCGATTGCCTCGCGCCCAGGGAAATATCGGCCCAGGCATTCATGGCCCGCTGCCATGCGATGGTGGGCCTTAACGGAGGAGCCAGAGAGAACTGGCCGAGGATCGGGCTTGAGGCAATGGCCGCAGGCGTCCCGCTGGTCTGCCAGAAAGAGTGGGGATGGAAGGAAATGGTGATCGACGGCGAAACGGGATTCCTGGTGAACTCCGATCAAGAAATGGCGTTTAGGCTGGCCCAACTGGCTTATGACGAAGAACTGAGAAGCCACATCATCCGCACGGCCAGGGAACACGTAGAGGAACTGGCCGGAGCGGAGCGGATCGGTAAGCAGTGGAAAGCCTTGATCGGAGGGCTCGCAGCATGAAAACAAGAATACTCATAGGAGCCCTCTCGGGCTGGCAATACCACGACCGCCGAGAAATGTGCCGTTCAACATGGATGAAAGACGGCGACGACGGCGACGTCCAAAGCCTCTTTCTTCTCGGTTGCCCGTCGGCCAAGCAGCCGGAGCAGATGGGCTTGCACGCCCTGGCTTGCCCCTGTCCGGACGATTATGAAAGTCTTCCACAGAAAACATGGTGGTTTGCCAAGTGGGCATTGCAACGGGACGACTGGGATTACCTCTTCAAGTGCGACGACGATACTTACATCTCAATCCCGCGATTGCTGGCTTATGATCTAGAAGGCCGGGATTACGTGGGGGCCGAATGGCGGCCGGGCGTGAGTTACGGCAGTGGCGGGGCGGGATACTTTCTCAGTCGGCGGGCAGCCGCGATCGTGGCCGAGCATTTAGAGGCGTATCCCACGGGTCCAGAGGATTTGCACGTCGGCCAGGTCTTGCGCGCCGCCGGCATCGAGTTCTCAATCGAGCCGCGACTAATTCCTTTTAGCGGGCTGGATAAATTCCCGCGGCCAGGAAACGACTCGATCACTGGGCATCACCTGGAAAGTTCGCTCTGGGCAATCGCACACGCTGAGACAAGGCTTTAGTACCTGTCCAACATTAACTCCGTGTTTTTGTGGTGCGGCCGTCCCGGCTGCATGTGCAGGCGAGACGCCCGCACCACAAGTTGTTTTTGGACGTGTACCTAGTCCGGATTATTCATCGTAGAAATAATGGGTGGAGCACGGAAACTCAATCGCCGTGGTGCGTTGCGCAAACCAGTCTCTACCAGGGTGAAAGGTTGCCGTTCGTTGGATTCCGTGCGTAACCCTCCATTTTCGTGGGGGTTCGCCCCACGCACCCTACGGTGTGGGGGTATTGAAAAAGATATTCCTCTGCCTACCACTTGCATTGATAGTGAACTTGTGTATACTAAGTCTCAGTCAATTGCTCGGGCGGTTGCCCGCCAGGCCCCGGCTGAACCGGGGGCTCCGTGAAGATCGGAGTTCCGCGCCATGTCCCACCCCAGGAAGTATGCCATCGCACTCCTTGCTGCCGATTCCTCGCTGATCCATCTTTACGCCGCGCGGCTTTCGTTGGCCGAAGCCTCGGCCTGGCTCGACGCTCACCAGCGGGCACCGTCACCGGACGGTCAGCCGTGCATATTACTTCAGCCGATTTTAGACCGGTTCGCGCAAGGCACCACTGAGATTGAGTGCTCCACCCACCCTGGTACGAACAATCCGGGCTAGCGACGTAATTGTGGGGTTTTGGGCGATTTGTTGGTAAACTGACAATTTTCTGCATCTCGCGAACCTGTCTTGCTCCCGAGGCAGCCGATTTCTATAATTCCGCCCGCCGTATTAGGTTTTGCGCAACGGCTTACGACTCTTCTGTTTGCAGTTCGCAGTTTCACCGTTTGGCCAGGCAAGCAAGGACGCTAGTCTGCTGAAACGCCAGGGCGAAAGATCGACGCCGACCAGTCCCGTCGCGGATGCGCGCGACGACCGCAGTCGTGCTGCGCGCCAAGTGCTTGCTGCCTTGGCACTCATCCTCCTGCTGCCGGCAATGCTCTTCGCGCAGGTCAACATGCCGGAAGGCAATAATGTCGATCCGATTACCATCTCGGCCCAGGCGGCCAATCGATGGCAACAAGGCACGTATGAAGTGTGGCTGCTGCGGGGTGATTGCCGACTGGTGCAAGGGAGCGACGTGGCGGTCTGCCAGGAAGCGGTGTTCTGGATCGACCATGCCGCGTCCGCCTCGCGCGAGCGCTCGAAAGTGATCGCCTATCTCGAAGGCAACGTCGGCGTCCGCCTGACCCCCAATCGCGAGCCGGTGGAAATTCACGACCAGAAATGGTTCGGCCACTTCTATACGATCCGCGACGTGCAGGTCCGCGCGGGTGTGGTGGCGGGCAAGCCCAACGTGTTGCCGGGGATCTATCAACGCGGCATGGACGCGCGCAACCCGGAGTTCGCCGACGCCCTGCGGCAAACTCGCGTGGACCAGGTCCAGTTCGCCGCGCCGAACGAGCTTCCTCTTCGCGGCCAGTCGTCACCGGCGGCGGGGCCATTGCCGCCGGGAACCCCGGCCATTGCGCAAGGAACGCGGCGGATTCGCATCTTCGCGCGGGGCGATGTGCCGATGCAAGCCCAGTGGCAACAAGATCCCCAAACGCACCAGGCGGTGGCCGTCATCAACCAGGGCGTGACCATGGTCGTCGAGGGTCTGACGGTTCGCAACGCAAACATTCCCGGCGTGGGCGGCGGATCGCTGACGCTCGACCTCTCGACCGACCGGCTCGTGATTTGGACCGTGGTGGGGCAGCAGCCGGACATCAACTCGCCGCTGTCGCAGGACCAGAACCAGCCGCTGGAAATCTACATGGAAGGCAATATCGTCTTCCGCCAGGGCGACCGGACGATCTATGCCGACCACATGTATTACGATGTGCGGAACCAGGTGGGAACGGTGTTGGGAGCTGACATGCTCACGCCGGCGCCGGGCTACGAAGGGAAGGTCCGCCTGCACGCCGACGTCTTGCAGCAGACCGGCGCGGACCGCTTTCAAGCCCAAGACGTCTTCGTGACTTCCAGCCGCTTGGGCATTCCCGGCTATCGCTTGCAGATGAGCGAGGCCTCGTTTGAAGACCGCCAGACCCCGCGCCTCGATCCGATCAGCGGGGCACCGCTGATGGACCCGCGGACCGGTCAGCCGGAGGTCAAGCACCAGGAGTTGGTCGCGGCACAAAACAACTTGCTGTACATCGAGAACGTGCCGGTCTTCTACTGGCCGACGTTCGCCACCGACCTGAACGATCCCTCGTTTTTTATCCGCCACGTACAATTCAAGGAAGACGGCGTTTTCGGATATCAAATCTTTACCGATTGGGCCGGCTACCAGTTGTTCGGCATCAAAGATCGCCCGGTGGGAACCGATTGGACCCTGAGTCTCAACTACCTGAGCAATCGCGGCCTGTCGGAAGGCACGTCGTTCGTTTACAACCGCGGCGATTTTTTCGGCATTTCCGGGCCGGTCTCGGGGAAGATCGACTTTTGGGGTATTTCCGACCACGGGACCGACAACCTGGGCGGGGGGCGACCCAGCGTCCTGCCCGAGCCTAACATCAACTATCGCTATCGGCTCTTCGAGCAGCATCGCCAGGAACTGGGCGAGGGCTTTACCTTCACCGCCGAACTGGGCAAGATCAGCGATCGTAACTTCCTGCAAGAGTATTTCAAGCAGGACTGGGACGAGCAGAAGGATCCCACGACCGATCTCCAACTGAAGCTCCGCCGCGAGAATATGTCGATGAGCCTTTTGGGTCAGGCGCGGTTGGATAACTTCGTCACCGAGACGCAATGGCTGCCGCGCTTCGACCATTACCTGCTGGGACAATCGCTGGTGGAAGAGCGGCTGACATGGTTCGAGCATACGAGCCTGGGTTATGCCCAGTTCAAAACAGCCACGCTGCCCAGCGCAGCGGCGGGCGATGAGGCGGTGAGCCATCTGCCGTGGGAACCGCGGAATTTCTCCGGCGGGCGATTTGTTTCGCGCAATGAAATCGATCTGCCCCTCGAACTTGGCCCGCTGAAAATCGTGCCCTACCTGCTGGGCGAACTGGGCTACTGGGGCGAGGATCTCAGCGGCAACCCGTTGAGTCGTGCCTATTACCAGGCCGGCATCCGCGCCACGCTGCCAATGTGGGCCGTCGATTCCGAGGCGGAAAGCGCCCTCTGGAACGTACATGGGCTGGCCCACAAGGTCGAGTTTCAAGCGGAATACTTGCATGCCCAAGCGAATCAGAGCATGACGAATCTGCCGCTCTACGATCCGTTGGACGACAACCAGATCGAGGATTTCCGCCGCCGTTTCACGGTCAATACGTTCGGTTTTCCGGCCCTTCCGCCCCCTTTGACGCAAGGCCCGCCCACGAAGTTCGACGAGCGGTATTATGCCTTGCGCAGCGACATGGAAGGATGGGTCACCGCGCCAAGCATGGAGATTGCCGGCGACCTGGACGAAGTCCGCTTGGGCGTCCACCAGCGCTGGCAGACGAAGCGCGGCCCGATCGAAAATCCCCATATTATCGACTGGGTGGAGTTCGACACGAACCTCACGATTTTTCCCAATCCCAACCGCGACAACTTCGGATCCGGCATCGGCCTGGCGGACTATAACTTCACTTGGCACGTGGGCGATCGGCTGACACTCCTCTCCGACGGTATTTTTGATTTCTTCGGACAAGGGCAGAAGATCGTCACGATGGGCATGTTCCTGACCCGCCCGCCACGCGGGGCCTTGTATGCGGGCATTCGCATTCTCGACGGCCCGATCAGCAGCCAAGTGCTGGCCATGTCCTATAGTTATTGGATGAGCCCCAAATGGATCACGTCCACCGGCCTGTCGATCGACCTGAAACAACCGAAGAACTTTGGCCCGTCGTTCCAGTTGACTCGCGTGGGTGAATCGATGTTGATCGGCATGAACCTCAACTACAACCCCGCCTTGAACACCGCCGGCGTGAGCCTCTCAATCGAGCCACGGTTCGTGCCCAAGAGCGGCAAGCTGAGCCAGGCGGCCGGAGTGCATGTGGGTCCGGCCGGAGAGTTTGGAGTAGAGTAGGATAAGGAGTTAGGAGTTAGAAGCCCTAAGCCCTCTTCATTACCATGTCTCGATCTTGGAAGCAAAAATTCGCCGATGCGTTCCGCGGCCTCCGCGAAGGAGTCCGCGCGGGAAGCAGCTTCCTTGCACATTTCTTCATTGCGGCAGCGGTGCTGCTGGCGGCCGCGGCGCTGCGGATGGATGCCCTGCAATGGTCCGTCCTGCTGCTGTGCATTACCGGCGTGCTGGCGGCGGAGATGTTCAACAGTGCCCTGGAATCGATGGCAAGGGCGATCACCGCTGAGGAGAATCCACATATCCGCGATGCGCTGGACATCGCCAGCGGCGCGGTACTGACCGCAGCCCTCGGTTCGGTTGCCGTGGGACTCGTGCTCTTCGGGCACCGCGCCAACCAACTGCTGGGTTGGTGACTCGTGGTGCAGGCGTCTCGCCTACAGATGCAGCCGAGACGGCCGCACCACAAAAGCTGGACCGATGCTTAGACCCGCCTGTTGGCAGTACTCTTACGGGGTTTTCGTGCGGTGTGGGGGCCTACTTTTCGCGAAACCGGCAACTGCAAACGTTCCTCGGCCGCCTTATCGCGATGGCCTTGCACGAGAATCTCGCCCACCAAACCGCAAATCCCGAGGAATGTCAGTGGAATGATGACTTGAATGATTTCCGGCGACATGCGTCAAACTCGATGGATCCGCGGAGAAAGTGACCTACGATTTCCGGTTAACGTCTGACTTGTATCGGCCCGGCGAGAAGGATGGCTGGAGTTCTATTTTCGCCGGCAATCCAATGATTACCAGCGATTCAAGCCGCGTAAATGGAGGAGTTTGCGCAATTTGTATCGCGGTAAACTATAGCCGGTGGAACTTGCGGATGATCTTCCAGGCTGCCTCGGCCGTGTCGGCGAACTCGATGAGTTTCAGGTCGTCGTCGGTAATCACACCTTCGTCGGCAAGAAACGCAAAGTTGATAACCCGGTTCCAATATTCCCGGCCGACCAGGATTACCGGAATGTGCTGCATGCGGCCTGTTTGGCGGAGCGCGAGTACTTCAAACAACTCGTCGATCGTGCCGAAACCGCCGGGAAAAACAACCAAGGCCACGGCCCGCAGCACAAAGTGAAATTTTCGAATGGCAAAATAGCGGAACTGGAAACAGAGTTCAGGCGTAATGAAGTGGTTCGGCTCCTGCTCCAGGGGGAGAGCGATGTTCAGCCCTACTGACTTGGCGCCGACGTCGTGCGCACCGCGATTGGCGGCTTCCATGATTCCCGGCCCGCCGCCCGTCATCACGGTGAAGTGGGGTTTGCCCTCGCCAGGGCTGTTCCGAGATACGAGTTGAGCGAATTCCTGAGCGATGTCGTAGTAGCGGCTCTTGGCCACGATCCGCTCGGCCTGTGCCACGGCCCGTTGACAGAAGGCATGGTCGGGCTGCTCGGCCAACCGCTGCCGGGCCTCCTCCAGTCGGCGAGAGGCCTCGGCCGGTTCGACGATCCGCGTGCTGCCGAAAATTACGATGGTGTTCTCGACGCCGTAGTCGTGGAGCGTCAGTTCCGGCTTGAGAAACTCCAACTCCATCCGCGTCCCACGCAACCGGGGACCGTTCAAAAAATCGATGTCCTCGTAGGCCAATCGATAACTGGGCGAATGGGTGATCTTTTTCAATTGGTTCCGCGAATCGCTGGGTTGTGTCACGTCAAGAATTCTCCGGGGTTGGGATTTCAGACTATTTAACGGGCAGGAAGTAGGGTGGGCCGAGCGCAGCGAGTCCCACCATGAGGATTTGCTGGAAAAATGGTGGGACTCGCTGCGCTCGGCCCACCCTACACCTTTGTCGTTAACTCCTTCCGCAACAGAAACTATTTAACGGTCAGCTCTGCTGCAAATCGAGCCCAATTCAAAATCCAGAACAGCGCCAGGGGAGCTATCCAGACCGCCGCCACGAAACGCCGCGCCAATCTCCAACGCAGCGATGCAATCCGCGACAGTTCTTCCAGCAACAACGCCAGGGGTACAAGTACCAGCACGGCCTGCCAACCGAGCACGACGCCGATTACCAGCGCCTCGCCCAGAATTTGATTTCCGGGCCTGCCAATAGCGGAGTAACGCACGCCCAACCACTCAGCAATTCGGCCCAGGAATAGCGCGGTAGCGAGGCCCAACAGGCCATCGACCACGCCACCCCAGGGACTTTCGGCCACGCCCGGCCCGGCCGGCCAGGGATGCAGCCAGGGCCAGATTGAAGGCGCGAGGAGGCCGACCAACAGCAGCGGAACGAACAGCCAGCGCGGCGGCCGCTTGCCGTCCCAGCGAATCAATCCGGCGGCCATCAGCGTGCAAAGCAGGCCCAGATGCAACAGGAAGAGGCCGAATACCTGCGCGGGTAGCCATTGTAGTGGCTGCGGAATTCGGACGGGCAGATTTTGCCCAGCGTGCAGCACCTCGACGACAAAAAGGAGCAAAAAGAGCGCTGCCGTGACGGCTTCAACCAGCGGATAGCGGAAGGAAATCCGCTCGCGGCAGTCGCGGCAACGTCCCCGCAGCCAGAGCCAGGCCAGTACGGGAATGTTGTCGTGGGCGCGGATGGGATGATTGCATCGCGGACAGTGCGAGCCGGGCCAGG
>Ga0209697_10005967_pt1 | contig 14919 bp, 10 predicted proteins | sample AliMusrvi5mmetaG_FD_184115 | JGI IMG/M metagenome (GOLD analysis project Ga0209697, IMG submission 184115) | Freshwater lake bacterial and archeal communities from Alinen Mustajarvi, Finland, to study Microbial Dark Matter (Phase II) - Alinen... | ecosystem: Environmental > Aquatic > Freshwater...
CCGTTCCGGTCTTTCTGGCGCGCGAGCGTCCCCGCGAGCACTCCGGTGGTTGAGTAGACTATGGATGGTCGTATCGAAGCCATCGGAGTGCTCGCGGGGACGCTCGCGCGCCAGAAAGACCGGAACAATAGCCGGCAGGAACTGCCGGCTCCCAGCATAAACGGTAATGTCCCGGTAGCTACGCAGGGATCAGTCTGCGTGATGGCGAACCAATCGTTGAGGAACTCATGTCGACGCCATCGTCTCGTTGTGCCCACCGCGAGCCATACCGGATCTTTCCCTGGATGATCGCGCATAATATCTTCAATGCCATCTTCGTCTACTGGACGTTCGTGGGGTCGGTCTTTACCTTGTTCCTCAGTGCGTTGGGATTGCCCAAAGATCAGATCGGGGTGATGTTGTCGCTGTTTCCCTTCTGCGGTCTGGTCGCGCTGGGCTTTGCGCCGCTTGCGGCTCGGTTGGGCTACAAGCGCGTGTTAATCACGGGGTATACCGCCCGCATTCTGGTGCTATCGTCCTTGCTGCTACTACCCTGGTTGCTTTTCCACACCGGTCGCACGGTCACGATAGCGGTGCTCTTCGGGGTTTTCGCCATCTTCGCGCTGCTGCGCGCGTTGGCGGAGACGGCCTATTATCCCTGGACACTGGAATTTGTCTCTCCCACCGTCCGTGGGAAATTTGCCGCGGTCAACACTGGGGTCAGCACGGTCGTCGCCGCGTTGGCGTTGCTGGTCGCCAGCCGGGTGATCGGCGCCGGTGGCGACCTGTCACGCTTTCTCCTGTTGATTGCCGTCGGTTCAGGTTGTGGTTTGATCGGTGTCTCGATGCTGTCGCAATTGCCCGGCGGTATACCGGTTATTGACCCACCGACCGGAGGAGCGCACCACCAGCAGATGGCCGCCGCGCTGCGAGACCGTACTTTTACTCGCTGTCTCATCGGCATGGGCTGCGTGACACTGGGCGGGGTCTTGCTGACCAGTTTCCTGCCTTTGTACGTGAAAGAGCAACTGGAGGTGTCACCCGGCGCGGTGGTGGCGTTGGATACCGCCACGATGGTCGGTGGGGTGGCATCCAGCATCTTCTGGGGCTGGCTGGCCGATCGCGCGGGAAGCCGCCGGGTGTTGCTGCCGGGCATCGGGATCGGTATCCTGATCACCCTCGGCTGGTTGTTGCTGCCGCGTCATCTCCCGCAGATGCTGCTCTGGTGCGGCCTGCTGAATTTTTGGTATGGGGTCTCGATTTCCGGCATCGGCATCGGCACGGATCGTCTACTCTTTGCCGGGGTGATTCCGACGGAGAAAAGCGGCGCCTATACGGCAATCTATTATGCTTGGATCGGACTGATCGGCGGCATCGCCCCCCTGCTCGCCGGCGCGCTCCTCACGGCTTGCGCCAACCGGCACGAAACGATCGGCGGTTATCCGCTGGATGGCCACGCCATGCTCTTCGCGCTCTCACTGCTCCTCCTGGCGGTCGGCCTGGGATGGTACCGCCTGGTGCGACCGGGGGTAACAGTCACTGGCAGTTAATCCGACTGCTCCGACCGATACCGGCTGTCCGGAAAACCGGCAATCCGCAAGCAGTTATTCTCTCACCCCAATATCATCCAACGACACCTCACGATCGGCGAGTCGCATTAAGCGTACCAACAGGCAGTAAGCCATCCAGGCATTCGGATCGGTGGGGGGGCGAACGGAAGCCTCGGGTTGATTGCGCGTGCCGTGCGACCATCCGGCGCGTTCCAGCCGTCGAAGCTGCCGGGGATCGAGGATGCGCGACGCAAGGGCGATCAACGTGGACCAGGCTTCAGGATGCTCGGTGAGATCCACCGCGTCGGCCGTTTCGAGTCCGTGATGATGGCGCAAGGCGGTCAGCGTGCCTAGCAGCAAATAGGGATGCATCCCGAGCAGCACGCCCAAACTGCGGGCCAAGACGCTGGCAGCGGCCTGGGCATGCGGCGGGCAGGGATACGCGCCGTCGCGCAAAGATTGAAAATCGATGCGGGCCAGCAGTGTCACCTGCGCGGGACGGCGCACGCTTTCCGCCTGCCAGCGATGCGCGGCCTGTTGCCAAGCCTCGGTGAGCTTGCCGGCGTCGTGCCAGAGAATACACAGGCGCAGCCAGTGTTCCAACTCGACGGTGGGAATCTGCCATTGCCGGCCCAGGCGGCGCAGCGGGTAGCGATACCACGGCGCGAGTTCCTCGAAGGCATCCAGCGCCCGTGCCGCGTGTTCGTCATATGCCTGCACGTTCTGGTCGAACGGGCTCCAGCTGGTGTGTTGCCGTGGTAGCCGTTCACTCTGATACGGCGTGCCCGGCAGCAACTCCAGCCCGAGGATCGGGTCATAGCTCACCGTTTCGGTATTCAGTACGATCAGGCGATTTTCCGCGTTGAATTGCCAGGGGTGCTCGACCAGCGACCAGGTCGGCGTTTGCCGGCCATCGACCGGCCAGCGTGGCACCAGCGCGAACCACTCGCCTGCCGCGCCGCTGGCGCTCCATTGCCGCCATCCGCGTTCGAGCGAGGAGATCGCGAGCGAAAAGCGCTCTAACTCGAAAGGATCTTGCACCGTCTCCGGCACCAGGTGCAGGCACACCCCGACGCGTGAGAACAGGCGCTCGGGAAACGCCCCGTCCGGTGCGAAAACCTGACGGGGCGCGTCATCCATCTCACGTTCGGACAACGGCTCGCGCAGTACATCGGGGAGATGGTCTTGGTCAGCGGTTTCCCACACGTGATCCAGTGCGGCCAACTCGTCGGCGAACGTCTTCATCGTGCCATCGGCGAGTAACGCGGTCAGCGCTTCCCAGGGAGGCGCCGGCGTCAGATCGCCGGGGGGCTGTTCGCTGACCCGCGCAATGATCACCCGGCCGAGATCGCCGGTGAAACGCGCGCAACGTCCCGCGCGGCGTAGCAGGCGATCCGGCGCCGCCGGATCGGTGATCAGTGTTTCCGCCGAAATATCGGCGCCGACTTTAATCCCCGACGTGGTAATCAGCAGCGCGCGCCCTTCGCCGTTGCGCCCGAAGATCCGCGCCACCTTTTCTTCCATCGCGTGCCGATCACGGTAAAACTGGTGCTGGTGGAGCAGCAGCAACTCGGTGTGATCGGCGCCGGGTTGTTTGCGCAACGAGCGGTAGAGCAACTGGGCGCCGCGGACGGTGTTGCAGACCACGATCGTGCGGCCTTGATGCAAGCGGAGGATCGCGTCCGCGCCGAGGGCATGCTGCGCCGACCACATCCGCTCGCCGCCGGTATCGGTGTCAGCGACATCGATGAAGTCGGCGGACAGTGCGTCGGCGATCTGCCGGGCGAATGCGCGCGGCAGTACCGAGGTGCTGAAAAGACACGGGGTGATCGGATAATACTGGCGCAACAGGCCCAACCACAGCGCCAGTGCGTCGCGTGAGGCCAGCGCGGGAAATTCATCGAAGACCAGATAGGCACCCAGCAACGCGCCCGCGTTGATATTGGTAAAGCCGGGAAAGAGGCCCAGTGGGCGATGCAGCGCGACGCTCAGCACCTGATCGACGGAGGTAATCACCGCGTCGGAGAGGAAAAATGGGTCAAAGGCATCGCCTTCCGTCTGAATGCCGACATGGGCGTGGTCGAGTGTTTGCAGCAAAGTGCCGAGGGTGCGTTCCGTGTCGCTAAAAAAGGTGCCGCCCGGCATGATATGCAACATCTGGGCGGGAAAATCGTGTGCTTCCAACCGGCTGGCCAGCCAGGGCAACCACGCCGCCAGCGATTTGCCACTCCCGGCCGGCGCACGCAACACGACGCGCCGTCCCGATAACAGCGCTTCGGCGACGGCTAACTGATACGGCATCGGCTCGCTGTATTCCGCGGAAGTCAGCGGAGCGGTCACATGATGAAACGCGGCGCGCAAAATCTCGGACACTCACACCTCCTTCGGAAATCGGGAAAATATGCACAATATTACTCCGCGAGATGCGCTTTGGCAAGGAATTACCGGGCGATTACCCCAACAATTAAAGAGCGGTTATTCAATATGGAGGATCACGCTTCCAGCGCAAAGAGCACGGATACGTGGGGGAGGGATACAAGGCATAAAATGCGATGAGAAGGTAAAATAGCAGATCAACTGATGCGACGGCTTCTCACCACGGCGTGGTGAGAAGCCAATCAATCCCAGTTCAACGAACCATTCGCGGCCACTATGGGCCGCCGGCATCCTGCCGGCACGGGGACCGTCGCTTACCCCATCTTCAACGCCACCCCATATCCCCCGCGCGGGTAGCTCCAGTCGATATTGTCATGCGGGCAGGCGAAACGGCAGGAGCCGCATTCCAGACAGCCGCTGTATTGCACGGTGAGCTGGCCGTTCTCCCACACATACACCCCGGCCGGGCAGATGTAGGTGCACGGTTTGTCCTCGCAGCGCCGGCACACCGCCTGGTCCTTGACCTTCAGGTGCGAGGCGGTCTCATCGACGGTGTATTTGTCGATGAACAGCTCTTTTTGAATCTCGGCGCGTACCGGTTCCATGTCCGGCGCCACGGACGGTTTCGTTTCTATCATCGTTGTTAACCACCTTGCTTCTACCCAGTACGAAGTATGGGTGTATGGGTGTATGGGTGTATGAGAGTATGGGAGTATGGGCGTAGTATTGAGTCCCGGAGGGATATCCCACACTCCCACACTCCCACACTCCGATACGCCCACACTCCCACACTCTTATTTCATCACTTTCAACATCCCCAGCATGTCGGCGGCGATGCGCAACTTGTTGCCGGCCATATGGAATAACTTCCACTGCTTGTCCCGCTTGGGCACGCTGTCCACGGTGAAGAACTCCGTCGCCATCCGGTTGGCCAACGCCGGGTAATACCCGAGCATGCGGCGATTCCCCTCCATATACTGCGTGGCCTTCCGGTACTTCAGCAAGTCTTTCATCACGAACGTATCGCGCAGGCGCGCGTCATACACTCCGAGCAGGCGGGGAGAGAAGTCGCCCTTCGCGTGCGCCTCCACCGCAGTCTCGCCGGCCAGCTTGCCGGAGGTCACCGCCAGGTTCGACCCTTCGCGATGGATACCGTTGCACAGTTGCGCGGCGTCGCCCACGATCAACACGCCGTCGCCGAACAGCGGCGGCACGGCGTCGTAGCCTCCCTCAGGGATCAGATGCGCGGCATACTCGCGCGGCTCGCAATCCGCCAGATAGGGCGCCAGCGCGGGATGTTTGGCGGCCTGGCGCAATAACGCGTAGGGATTGTTTTTGTATGCCACGAAATCGGCCAGCAAGGCCCCGACGCCGAAGGAGAGCGTGTCCTTATTGGTGTAGAGAAACGCGGTGCCGATCATCCCGCCGGTAATCTCACCATACATCTCGATAGTCAGTCCTTCGCCGGGCGCCAGCCCGAAGCGCTGCTCGATCAGCTTGGCGCGCTCGTCACTCTTGCCGGGGGGCGCCAACACTTCCTTCACCGCCAGCGCCACCTGATCGGCGCGCCAGCGCGGGTGCAACCCCAACTGTTCGCCCAGCAGCGAGATGGCGCCGTCGGCGAGAATCACCAGGTTGGCCAGCAAATCCCCCTCGGGACGGTTGGTGCGCACGCCGATCGCCCGCCCGCGCCCATCGCGCAGGATCTCGGTTACCGTGGTTTCGGTGACGACCAGCGCCCCGGCCGCGCTCGCTTTTTGCGCCAGCCAGGCGTCGAAGCGCGCGCGCAGCACGGTGTGCGCCATATAGGGTGGGGTGGCCCAGTCTTGCGAGCGATGCCCGGTCTTGATCGCCGAGTTGTCGGCGAGGAGCCAGATGTCCTGCTCGACTACCGGGCGTTCCAGCGGCGCGTCCTGCCAAAAGTCCGGGAACACCGCCGCCGTCGGCTGCCGATACAGCACGCCGCCCATCAGGTTCTTCCCGCCGGCCAGCGTCCCGCGCTCGATGACGATGACGTTCAAGCCCTGGGTCGCCATCGTATAGGCGGCCGCCAGGCCGGACAACCCCGCTCCCACCACGATGACATCGAATTTCTCTGGCAAAATCGTTCTCCCCTTTGTCGATTTTGGATTTTGGATTTTAGATTTTGGATTATTAGCCGGGTTATCGAGCGATGAACGGTGCGGCAGCGGACTGCCGGCTCCCAGACTGCCCACAGCCATCTACGAATCGTGTCAATCCCAAATCCCAAATCCAAAATCCAAAATTCTTTACACCAATTGCGCCTTCGCCGCCGTGATCTGCCCGGCAGTAATCAATTTTAAATTCGCCTAACCAGCAGAATCAATCCAAAATCCAAAATCCAAAATTACACCAATTGCGCCTTCGCCGCCATGATCTGCCGCGTCAGTGCCGGCAGTACCTGAAACAGGTCGCCCACGATGCCGAAGGTGGCGACGGAAAAGATCGGCGCGTGCGGGTCGTTGTTGATGGCGATGATCACGTCGGAGTTCTGCATGCCGACGATGTGCTGGATGGCGCCGGAGACCCCCACGGCGATATACAGCCGCGGGCGCACGGTCTTGCCGGTCTGCCCCACCTGGCGCTCATGCTCGCTCCAGCCCAGGTCCACCACCGCGCGCGACGCGCCCACCACGCCGCCCAGGGCGTCGGCCAACGCCTGAATCAGCGGCAAGTTCTCCGCGCCGCCGATGCCGCGCCCGGCGGTGACGATGATCTCCGCCGCCGCGATATTCACCCCTTCCGTTTTGTTGGGGGTAAAGCCGAGGATCTTGGCGGCGATATCGGCCTCGTGTAAGGTGAACTCATCGCGGATGATCCGCCCGCTGCGGCCGGGTTGGCGTGCCGGCATCGCCATCACGCGCGGGCGCACGGTAGCCATCTGCGGGCGAAACTGATCGCATAAAATGGTGGCCATGATATTGCCGCCGAAGGCCGGGCGGGTCATCTCGAACAGCCGCGTCTCGCTGTTGACCGCCAACTGCGTGCAATCGGCGGTGAGCCCGGTATGCACCTCGATGGCGATAGCGGAGGCCAGGTCGCGCCCGGTGACGGTGGCGCCCAGCAGCAGAATCTCCGGCTTATAGGTGCGAATCAACTGCACCATCGCCTGCATGTGCGTCTCGGTGCGATAGTCGGCGAACACCGGCGCGTCGATCAGGTAGGCGACGTCGGCGCCGAAGGCGAACGCTTCGCTGGCCAGCCGCGATCCCGAATCGCCGATGATCACCACCCCCAGTTCCACTCCCAGCGTATCGGCCATCTGCCGGCCCGGCGCCAGCAACTCCCACGCCACCGGCGCGGCTTTGCCCTGCGCATGTTCCACGTAGACCCACACCCCGCGATAGGCCGAAAGATCCGCCGGCTCTTGCTTCGTCATGGAAAGCTCCCCAATCGTATCAGTAGGTGATTTTGGATTTTAGATTTTAGATTTTGGATTGCTTGGCCGGGTTATTACGCGGTGAAAGGGTGGCAAGGAACTGCCGGCTCTCAGGTTTCACCGCAGTATCTGAATCGAAAACAATCCAAAATCTAAAATCCAAAATCCAAAATCTCACAACGCGCCTTCGCGCGCCAACGCCTGCACCGCCGCGCTCACCGCGGCTTCTAATCCAATCTCGTCAACCCGCGCCACTTCACCACCGGCGCGCTGCGGGGGCGGGAAGATGCGCTTGACTTTCGTCGGCGAGCCCTTCAACCCCAGCGCGGCGGGCTCGACCTCCACGTCTTTGGTCGACCAGATCTCCGGCGTGTAGCGCAACGCCTTGATCATGCCGGGCAGGCTGGCGTAGCGAATTTCCGCGGCGTCTTCCACCATGGTGAGCACCGCCGGCAGCGCCGTGCGCAACCGCTCGATGCCGCGCTCCAGTCGCCGTTCGACGGTGATAGTCCGCTCCGTCAGCTCGACCGTTTCCACCTGGCGGACGTAGGTCGCCTGCTGCCAGCGCAAGTGGCGCGCAATGCCGGGGCCGGTCTGCGCGGTATCGCCGTCGATCGTCTGCTTGCCACAAATCACCAGTTCGACCGGCAATTCGGCATGCAGCCGGCGGATCGCCGACGACAGCGCGTAGCTGGTGGCCCAGGTGTCTGCGCCGGCAAACGCGCGGTCGGTGAGCAAGATCGCCCGGTCCGCGCCGTGTCCCAGGCACTTCTTCAGCGACTTCACCGCGTCCGGCGGGCCCATCGAAATCAAGGTGACGGTGGCGCCGTAGCGATCTTTCAACCCGAGCGCACACTCCAGCGCGTAGTAGTCGAACGGATTGACTACCGTCGGAATCCCTTCGCGAATCAGCGTATTGGTGACCGGATCCACCCGCACTTGCGTGGTGTCGGGCACCTGTTTTACGCACACAATGACATGCATGCCCAGTTACTCCTCATTGGCGAGTTGAAGTCGTACCAGCCGCTAATCGCGCAACGCACGCCGACAGCATACCACTGAATAAAAATGAATGTCCAGAGGTTCATCTGTCGCCGGATGAGTGTTGCGGGGGTACTCGATTACCCGTTTCGGCTACGGCGATTTTAACGGCTTGCGATTCTGATCGATCACTTTGATGCCGCTGGGGAGCACCTGGATAGCGAAGCTTTTTCCTTCCGGCACCTGTTTGGCATAGGCATCCGCGCGTTCAAACACCGCGAGTTGTTCCGCGCTCAGCGCCGTCGCGGTGCGAACCAGCGTCAATTTATCGTCGCCATCGTGTTTTTTCAGCAGACCGAGCAGCTTTTCCGCCGGGTTGTTCACCTCTTGCTCATCCTGCTCGATCTGCCAACTCTGCGCGGTTTTATCCGCCGGCATGCCGAAGATATTGATCTCGCGCGAATTGCGCAGCGTGACGTGTGGTTGGCGTCCCAGCGAAATCAATTGCCACTCTTCCGCCTGCGCGGTGTGATGCTTGACGGTGAAGACGCAGCCGACGGCGATTGGCAGCACCTCCGCGGGCGCTTTCCGTTCCATTTTGATATGTGTCAGGGCCTGCGCGAACAACGCGCGCGGCGTGCTGGCCGTCAACAAGTATTGCGAGTGCTTGGTGTGAATCTTACCGCTTTCCGCGCGGACGATAGAGACGCTGATAAAACCGGCGAGGATCGCAACGAGCACGCCGGTCATCGCCCACTCCTGCCGCGACAGTTTCCAGGTGACAAGATTGGCCAGCAGCACGCCGCCGCAGATGAAGACCAGGCCGGGCAGATATTCGATATGCAATCGCATACCAATAATTGTCTGTTCATCCATCGCCGTGATGCAGGAGGCCAGCAGTAAACCGGCAAAAATGCCCCACATGGTGCGGCGGACGGAAAACCCCAGCCGATAGGCGCAGGTGAGAAAGAAGGCGAGGAAAACGAAATCGCCGATGCCGATATTTTGCGGGGGGGCGATATTGACCAGCATCTGTAAGTTGTCGGGCAGTTGCGTTTTTATATGGTCCGGCACGGTGGCGGCGGCGGTGGCGGCGGTGGCCATCGCATTCACCGCGCCGGGCGCGCTGGCGCTCATCGCCCCCACCGGTCCCCAGTAGACCCCCCAGAAATCGATCATGCCGGCGATCAGCGCCACCGGCACCAGCATGGCGCGCTCGCGGATCAGCCCGGCGATGATCTGGCCGAAAAAGACGCCGGTAAGAATGAGGAAAAACGGCACCAGCACGTTCAGCGCCGGATTGTGAATCGGGATGGCGACACGCGCCAGCACGTTGTCCAACGGCTGGTGCTGCAACAGCAGCCAGATAGCGTCGCGAATCGCCGGATTCATCGTCATGAACAACAGCAGGGAGAGCAACATCAACAGGCGTTCCTGCGACGGTTTGCATTCCAAACAGCAAAGCAGGCGAATGGTGTAAACGAGAATCAGCACGTAGAGCACAGTGGTGAGCGGGGCGAGGATCATCCAGACGGCGACCGGCAATTGCGGGGGATGCAGATTGAACAGCGCCATGAAGGTGAAAAACACCAGATACAGCACCGCGCCGCCCAGCGCGTTCATCATCGGCGTGCGCGTATTCAAACGCTCGAAGTCCGGGATAATCGGCCGTCCGGTCGTTTCCTCCGCCGGTTGCTCGTTGTCGGAATGCTCAATGGTCATGCAATGCCCCGTGATGTCTCCGCGTCAATCGTGCCGGGAGCGCGGGCGTCCCGTCCACTGGTGTCATCTTCCACGGAGCGGGCGAGACGCCCGCCCTCCCAGCAGGATTATCTGCTATATCTGTTCCTTATACCAGGACTGACGTCCTGCACCAGGTTCATTCGTCCGGGGACGTATGAGATCGTTTCTGACTCCCACACTCCCACACCCCCACTCGCCCACACTCTCACTTCGTCGTCTCATTCCCCCCCGCGACGGAGGCCGCGTTGGGTTCCCAGGCGCCTTCCTGCCGGCGCAGCGTTTCCAGGTAGCGCCCGGCGCCGAGGGCCACGCAGGATAATGGATCGTCGGCGAGACGAGCCGGCACATTGGTACGCCGGGAGAGGAACCGATCGATGCGGCGCAACAGCGCGCCGCCCCCCACCAGCACCATGCCGCGCTCCATGATGTCGGCGGCCAACTCCGGCGGGGTCTGTTCGAGCACCTGGCGAATCTTCTCGCTGATGGCGGTCAACGGTTCGCTCAGCGCCTCGCGAATCTCCTCTGAGCGCAGCCGCACGGTGCGTGGCAAGCCGTCCATCAGATCGCGCCCGCGCACTTCCATTGTCAGTTCCGTCTCCAGCCGTTCGGCGGAGCCGATCTGCATCTTCACTTCTTCGGCCATGCGCTCACCGATGAGCAGATTATACTCACGGCGCAGGTAACGCAAGATCGTTTCGTCACAATTTTGCCCGCCGACGCGCACCGCGCCGCCGGTCACCATCCCGCCCAGCGAGATCACCGCGATATCCGTGGTCCCGCCGCCGATATCCACCACCAGGCTGCCCTGCGGCGCGGTCACCGGCAGATTGGCGCCCAGCGCCGCCGCGACGGGCGTGAGCAACGGGTAGACCCGCCGCGCGCCGGCGTCATGCGCGGCATCCAGCACCGCGCGGCGCTCCACCCCGGTCGCGCCGCACGGCAGGCAGACCGCCACGTCGGGATGAATCAGCCGCCCGCGCCCGCAGAGCGTGTCGATAATCTGCCGCAGCATCGCCGTCGTCACGCTGTAGTTGGCGATCACGCCGGCTTTCAACGGGCACACCGCTTGAATATTGCCCGGCGTGCGTCCCAGCATCTGCCGCGCCTCTTCCCCGATCGCCACCAGCTTCCCATCACCCCGCGTCACCGCCACCACCGTCGGCTCCCGCAGCACAATCCCGCCGCCGTGTTGATACACCAACACGTTCGACGTGCCAAGATCGATCCCCAATGCTGTGCCGAGTCCGTACCATTTCATGCGTGTGTCCAAATCTACACTATGCTTTTGTCTGAACCTTGATGTGAAGGATAAAAGGATTTACCTGAGAAAAAATCATGTTCATCCTTTAATCCTTCACATCAAGGTTCAGACCACCTTCGTTCAACACCTCAAGAAAAGCTGGTATGGCATACTCGACATCGCATGCCAGATTATCTCAATTCAAAAACACGACGAAGTGCCTGATCGACCAATTCGAGTTCATCAGGTGTTAGGCAACCGATCAAACTTTCTAAACGATCACATGCTATAGTCATCAGTTGCTCGCATTGGATAAATGAGGGAGCGATGAGACCATTCTCTGCATTCGGTAATATGGGGATATGAAAGTGTAATGGCCGGCTATTCGTAGTAATTGCCGCAACGATGGTATTATCGTACCTGCTATGCTGATTGATTAAATCACATTGCACAATCAAAGAAGGTCTTTTTCCAGCTTGTTCGGATCCACGACCTGGAGTCCAATCGACCAACCAGATTTCACCTCGATATGGTTTATTCAGCTTGGGCATTGAGCACCTCATTAAAAGCTGGGATACCATACTCGACATCAGTCAATTCAGGATGGTCTGCCAACCAATCTAAATCTTTGATCCACTCTTGATCCTCTTCTCTGCGTATACGCTCTTCCACGCTTTCAACTACCAGTTCGTTAAAACTTTTTCCCGTCCGTTTAGCCAATGCTGCTCCTCTTCGGCTCACCTGTTCAGGAAAACGTATAGTTCGCGATGTCGTGCTCATTTCGACCACCTCCATATGATGATACCACGTTATGACACCATTCTCAACATCAATGTATGGTATACGATTACTACATCTTACCGTACTGGTACGCCACGCTCCCGCAAATAATCCTTCAACTGCTTGATGGTATATTCGCCATAGTGGGTAATGCTGGCGATGAGGGCGGCGTCGGCTTTGCCGTCGGTGAGGGCGGTGTAGAGGTGCTCGGGAGCGCCGGCGCCGCCGGAGGCGATCACCGGGATGCCCACCGCTTCGGCGACCGCGCGCGTCTGCGGGATATCGAAGCCGGCCTTGGTGCCGTCGGCGTCCATGCTGGTGAGCAGGATTTCGCCCGCGCCGCGCCGTTCGGCTTCCTCGGCCCAGGCGATCACGTTTTTTCCGGTCGGGGTGCGCCCGCCGTGCAGATAAACTTCCCACCAGCCGTCCGGGTGGCGCTTGCCGTCGATGGCCACCACCACGCATTGACTGCCGAAACGCTCGGCGGCATCGGAAATCAACTCGGGTCGCAGCACGGCGGCGGTGTTGATGGAAATCTTATCCGCGCCGGCTTTCAGCAGGTCGCGAAAATCGTCCACTTCCTTGATGCCGCCGCCCACGCAGTACGGAATAAACACTTCTTCCGAGGTGCGCGCGGCGATGTCGAGCAGCGTGCGCCGCCGTTCGTGCGAAGCGGTGATGTCGAGAAAGACCAGCTCATCCGCCAACTCGCGGTCATAAAACGCCGCCAACTCCACCGGGTCGCCCGCGTCGCGCAACTCGAGAAATCGCGTCCCCTTCACCACCCGCCCGTCCTTCACGTCCAGGCAGGGAATAACACGTTTTGCCAGCATGCCCCAAGCGTAAAGGGTTTGCCCGCCAACGTCAAGATGAAGGGACGGGAAGCGCCGATTACACAGATGATGCATATTTTTTCAACGCTGAGAACCACACAGAGAATATGCGGAAGGCAGCGCTGGCGCGCGAGCGTCCTCGCGAGCACCGAAGGTTACCCGACCTGCTCGGATCTCCATTAGTATGCACGAGCATGCTCAGACGTTAGTAAGGCTGATCGCTTACAAGTATTACGTCTTAACCGGCAATATTCGCGAATAGCATACACACCCTGATCACTCATCTGCGAAATCTGCGTAATCTGCGGTGAAAAAAGTTTGGGCGTTGACAACCAGGCTGAATTATAAAAGATAAATCCGCGGTTTCATCTTCCCGCGCTTTCCGTTATACTGAATGCATATTTTACGCCAGGGTTGTGCTGATGGCAGAGAAACTGATGATGGACGCGGGGTCGGTGGGGGTGGTCGAGACGCAGACGTTTCACTATCCGCACGCGATGCCACTGGAATCCGGGCAGGCGCTAGGGCCGATTACGCTCGCGTATGAAACCTACGGCACGCTGAGCCCGGCGAAAGACAACGCCATCCTCATCCTGCACGCGCTCTCCGGCGACGCGCACGTGGCCGGTTATCATGCCGAAGATCTGGAGAAGCCGAAACCCAAGCCCGGCTGGTGGGACATCATGGTTGGCCCCGGCAAGGCCTTCGACACCACGCGCTTTTTCGTCGTCTGCTCCAATATCATCGGCGGCTGCATGGGCAGCACCGGACCGAGTTCGATCAATCCGGCCACCGGCGACCGCTATGCGATGAAGTTCCCCCTCGTCACCATTGGCGATATGGTCGAAGCGCAGCGCTTGCTGATGGATCACCTGGAGATCGCGCGCTGGTACGCCGTCACCGGCGGGTCCATGGGCGGCATGCAGGCGCTGCAGTGGGCGGTTGCCTATCCGGAACGGGTCGCGCGCTGCATCCCCATCGCCACCACCCATCGCCTCTCCGCGCAGAGCATCGCCTTCGACGCGGTGGGCCGCGTCGCGATCATGAACGATCCGGACTGGCAGGATGGGCGTTACTACGACCGCGCCCTCCCCGCCAACGGCCTCGCGATGGCGCGCATGATCGGGCACATCACCTATCTCCTGGAGCAATCGATGCACGAGAAATTCGGCCGCCGGCTGCGCCATGCCGAAGAATACACCTGGAATTTCGCGCCGGAATTCTCCGTCGAGACCTACCTGCAGCATCAGGGTGACGAGTTCGTCAAACGCTTCGACGCGAATTCCTACCTCTACATCACCAAAGCGATGGATTATTTCGACCTGGGTGCGAAGCACGACTCGCTCCCGCAAGCCATGGCCCAGGCGCAAAGCCGCTTCCTGGTCATCAGCTTCACCTCCGACTGGCTCTTCACCACCGCCCAATCCCGCGAAATCGTCCGCGCCCTCCGTCTCAACGGCATCGACGCCAGCTTCGTGGAAATCGATACCTCCTACGGCCATGACGCGTTTCTGCTCGAAGCGGAAGAGATTACTCGGTTGCTCAAAGGCTTTTTGCGGTAGTTCCTGGGACCGCGGTCATTGTGAAGGCAGCTTCTACTGCTCTGTCATCGATTCGTAAAAAAAGCTCCTGGGAGCCCGGCAGTCCTCTGCCGGCTATTGTTCATGCATCTCTGGCGCGCGAGCGTCCCCGCGAGCAGGTCGAGTATCCCCTCGGTGCTCGCGGGGACGCTCGCGCGCCAGAGATGTAAAAATGGATACCAAATCCTTTAATCCTTCACATCAAAATTCAGAAAAAGGCGGTAGTCAGAAGTCCGGACTGGCATGTTTGTCAGTCTGAACCTTGATGCGAAGGATTGAAGGATTAACATGATTCCGTTTACCACATTCGAGAAAGGGAAAATCAAGGTTCAGACAACCATCCCCCATTTTCTGCTACAATAACCGGCAATGACTACCTTGATTCTCGGCATTGAGAGCAGTTGCGATGAGACGGCGGCGGCGGTGGTGGCGGACGGGCGGGTGATGCGCTCGAACG
>Ga0209697_10005974_pt1 | contig 14914 bp, 13 predicted proteins | sample AliMusrvi5mmetaG_FD_184115 | JGI IMG/M metagenome (GOLD analysis project Ga0209697, IMG submission 184115) | Freshwater lake bacterial and archeal communities from Alinen Mustajarvi, Finland, to study Microbial Dark Matter (Phase II) - Alinen... | ecosystem: Environmental > Aquatic > Freshwater...
CCCGATAACGGCACCGTTTCCGCCACCGGCAGTTTCTCCCTGCTCATCCCGCCGACGCTGTCCATCTCCGGACCCGATACTAACGGCAACATGAATGTCACGTGGCCGGTCAGCACTCCTCCCGGCTACCAACTCCAGTTCAGTCCCGACATGAGCAACTGGGTGCCGGTCAGCGGCAGCGGCTTCTTCCGCCTCGTGAAGCCGTAACCCCGAGTCATACCGGAAAGATTGAAAATCATCGGTCGCCCGGCGTCATGCCGGGCGGCCTTTTTTTGAGTGTAATCCGGACGCCTCCGGTTGCATTCTGGACCACGGACTCCGCCGCCGAATCATTGCCCGGACACTTGCCGGAAAAGTGTCTCCTCACTTGCCGCAGCTCCGCGCGCACGTTTGCTGAGGCCATTGTCAACTTGACTCCACAGTTTCATCGGGAATGTGACAAGTTCGCAACCATTACGGGTTTGGGTTTAGTCGCAACCCATCGTTTGCTATCGCGCCTCGCCTGCAGCGCCCGGAAATAGGCGACGCCACAATCCGGGCTTGCTGGCAACCGTTGGCGAGGCGCATCCCGAAATGAAACCGCTTTACCACTACACCACCGCCGACCGATTAGCGATGATTCTCATGGCCGAGAAGATCACTCCCTCAGCCACGGGAGTGAGTTTCCCGGCGATTCCCGCCGTGTGGCTCTCTACGGCGGCCGATTGGGAACCCACGGCAACGAGGGAAATTATTGAGGATGGAAAAACCCGCAGAGCCACCCTCGCAGAAATGATCGAATCCGCCGGGGCGCTTGCGAGAATCGAAATTGACCCGCGCCAAATCGCCATTATTGAGCCACTCAGATTATCTGAACGGCTCAGGATTCAAAAGATGGCATTTGAGTCGTTGATGAATGCGGCGCGGAATGTCGGGGCCAACCCTGTGGGGTGGCGGGCCGTGGCGGGGCCAATTCCGCTTTCCGCTTTCCTTCGGATTGAGCTTTCAAAAGAGCATGACCCGCTTTGCTGGGTGGATTCCGCCGGTCTTTGGAACGAATAAACCTTCTGAGTAACTTCCCCGACAACAAGCATTCATATTCTCCATGAAATCCCTGGAATTAACTGGTAACTGTCAACTGTTCTTCCTTATCCCGGCGCTCTTCCTGACGGCGTGTTCCAAGCACAAGACCCCGCCGGTTGTCACGACCCCGCCGTGAGATTCAGCGAGGTGGTGAAGACGGAACAGGCGCGTTACGAGGCACTGCAACCTCTTCGCAAGGCCGCCGAGGTGCGGGCCTGGCGTCTGGCCGATCAGCAGGCGCTCCTGGCTGAGTTCAAGTCCGATCCTGCCGCGTTCGTGAAACGATTCCAGGGATGCAGCCGCACCTACCTGTTTGACGCGGTCGTCAATGGCGGTGAAGTCATGCGTATCGGTTGTCGGGGCGACGGCGGCAAATGGGTCAGCGACCCCCAGGCCCTGCCGCCCGGGGCGGTGGTGTATTCCTTCGGGGTTTGCGACGACATCTCCTTCGATGCCGAAATGGCGGGACGCTTCGGGTGCGAGGTGCACATGTTCGATCCCGCCCCCGGGGTAAACTCTAACTTTGTCGGTTTTGCCCAAGGTAGTGTCTGCGGAACCGGTCGCCTTTTCTATCACGATCTTGGAATCGGCCCCACGTCAGATGATCCCAAGACCCGGTGGGATCTTACTCTCGACGGCAAGAAGTGTGATGTGAAGGATCTTGCCACCATCGCGCAAACCCTGGGTCATGGCCGCGTCGATATTTTGAAGCTCGATATCGAGGGCGGCGAGTTCGTCGCTCTGACTCCAGCGCTGTCCCAAGGCGTGTTCGAGGCCCTTGGCATTCGTCAACTTCTGATCGAGGTACACCTTTGGGACGACGACCAGTTCATGCGTTTCGTGCGTTTCGTGGGGGACATGAAGCAACACGGCTACGAGATCTTCCGCAAGGAATTCAATCCCTACAGCGGTCAGCGCTGCGCCGAATTCGCCTTCCTCAAGACCGGCCCCTCTCTCCACAACCCCACCAACAGGAATCATGAAAACACTCAAGGAACTCTTTCTGAACGATCTGGCGGAAATGTTGGGAAACCTCGATGCCGCGGAAATCCTGCGGGACCTCCTGGTGGATGTGCGGGCAACCGACGACAGGCTAACCGACCTGGCGCTGACCGGCATCAACGAGGAAGCGCTTGCCCACATGGCGCTTTGCCCGTGAGAAAGACGCCCGACTTGCGAGCGATCCCGCCAGCCGGCCCAGCCGCGCGAACCATGGCGATTTCGTCACCGCGTTCCACTTGCGATCCGAGGGGACATGCGTTGTAACGGCAACGAAATCGGTGTCGCGAGCACAAAGCTGTGACAGAACACCGACCCTGAAGAATACCAACATCCGAAAATAAAACATGAATGCTATCAAATACTTGAAACTACGGCGCATCCCGGCGCTGGGCGCGCTGGCGCTCATCACCGGACTTGCCGGCACCGCCTCGGCCGAGGCGTGGAAATTCGGCGTAATCTCGGACACCCAATGGACGGTGACCGACGACGGCAAGAACCCCAACACCGTCGCCGCCAACATCATCAGGCAGGTGGACGGCCAGTTCATCGCCGCCAACGTCAAGCTCGTCGTTGCCGTCGGCGACATGGCGGACGATTCAAACGACGCCACCACCCACAATAACAACTATGTCCGTGCGCTGTACGCCCAGGACTTGTATAACGCAGGCATTGGCTTTTATCCCACCCGCGGCAACCATGAAGCCGCCAATGGCAACTACACCGGTTCCAGCGCGGATTTCCGCTATGCCTATCCGCAGATCGTGCCTGGCGTGAACGCCGGCTCGAACAACAACACGCCTGGCGACATCACGACGGCGCTCGTATCCCCCACCGGAGATCTGGCCAACAACCCGCCGGTGACCGCGACCGGTTCCCCTTTCGTGGTGGGCAGCGGTTTTTCCGCCCCGACGGCGGCCAATCTGGCCAATGACAGCGTTTCCTACGCATTCAATTACAACAACGTGACCTTCATGTTGCTTGACCAGTTCCATTCGCCCGATTACTACGCCAGCCACATAGCCGAGCAGATGGACTGGATCGGTAGCACGCTTGCGGGCCGTCCCGCCAACACCCACGCCTTTGTGTTCACCCACAAGAACATGCTGGGCGGCAATCACAAAGACAACATGTTCGGCGCCCAGGTCACTTCCGCCGACCCCGGTGATTGTAACGGCCTGGACTACGCCGCTCTCTCGTCAGCCAACCAAACCGCGTTCACGGCCAAGACCAGCCTGATCAACAGCTTCCTCGGCTCGATGCAGTCCAACGAAGTGAAGTATGTGATCTCCGGCCACGACCACCACCACTATAACTCTATCGTGACCAGCCCGGACCAGCAGAGCAAGGTGCACCAGCTCATCACCGCCTCGGACAGTTCCAAGTTCTATACCCCCGGCACTCCCGCCTCGGCCAACGATGTGCCGGTGGAGCAGCAGTTGAGCCGTGTCGGCTACTATATCTTCACCGTGGACGGTCCTCGGGTGACGATTGATTACTATGCTGATACCACGGCCAGCAAATACAGCGGAACCTTCAACTTCGTCAAACAATCCACCACGGGTTACAGCCTGAACGGCCAGGAATTCGTCATTCCCGAAGGCGCGGCCTATACCTCCGTGACTGACACCACCGCGAAGGCGGTGGCGGATGGCGAAACGGGTTATGCCGGCACGTCCATGTGGATTCTCAACAGCACCAACACCAGCACGGCTGCCAACAACTATAACAAGGCGCAGGCCAAAGCCGTGAATACCGGCTGGGTGCCCAAAGCGACCGGTCTTGCCAGCGACGTGCTGTCGCTCTGGGGACTTCAGGAAGTCGGTGCCACGCAAAGCGACTCCTACGCGCTTTCGCTCAGCTATGATCCCGCCGCGGTGACCCCGGCACAACTTGCGAGCGGCGCGTTTGTGCTGGCAAGCAAGGATTCTTTTGGCCACTGGGTCAATGCCGTTGACTTCAATACGGGCGGCGTCCGCCATTTCGTGGCCGGAGCCTACAGCAGTTCCTATCCGCTCGGCACCTACGGCGTGGATACCACTACCGGCACGGTCTGGGCGGTGGTCAACCATCAGGGGAATTTCGCCGCCAAGCTGGTGAATGAAGTGGTCAACTTCATCTACACCTCGGACAATCACTACGGCATCGTCCGCCCGATTTTCCGTGGTGCCTACAATGTTGGCGGCCAGACCGTCAATGAGGCCATGATCGCCCGGATGAACACCCTGCCAACGCAGGTGTTCCCGAACGACGGCGGCGTCGCGGCCGGCCAGACCGTCGGCCAGGTGGATTTCCTCATGGACACCGGCGACATCGCCAACCGCTCGGAATCCAGCTCGATTGCGGCCATCTCCAGCCTCAGTTATCTTGGCACCACGGTGAATTATCCCGGCCAAGGCTCGTATAATTCTCCCAAGAGCGCTGACACATGGAGCCAGTGGCAGCATGACTTCCTGGGTGACACCAACACCGGCCACACCGCCGGCGGCCTTCTAACCCTGACCAACAGCCAGGGCCAGGGTATCCCCGTCTTCCTTTCACCCGGCAACCATGACGTCAGCGACGCCATCGGCATGTCAGGGGCTGGCAAGATTACCGCCCTCGGCAATGTGGACGCCACGTCATTCGTGCAAATCTACAACCGGATGACTCCCTATTCGGGCAAGGCACCGATCTCGACGAATGTTTTCGCCAATCCGGCCGACTATGCCAACGTCAACCTGCAGGTGAACTATTCCTTCAATGTTGGCGGCACGCATGTGATGTGCGTGAACATGTTCCCGGATAAGAACATTCTGAACTGGATGAGTAACGATCTGGCCAACGTGGCCGCGAGCACGCCGGTGTTACTGTTCTGCCATGCCCCGCTCAACATGGCCGCCACCGAAACCAAAGTGTTCGGTTATCCCGCCAATGCCGCCAGTCTCACCAAAGATACGGCAGGGGATATTCCGTTCTCACTGAATAACACGAACACCAGCACCAGCTATGTGGACATGAACGCTGCCAAGCAATATGTTGCCGACTGGCTCATTGCGCATCCCAATGTGCGGGCGCTGTTCAGCGGTCATGACAACTTCAACGGCGCGACGAACTGGAACGGTCAGGATCCCAACGGTGCCCTGATCGCCCCTCGTGATGCTGCCTGGCCCGGCGTGGAGCTGTTTCGTGTGGATTCCCCGATGAAGGGTGACGAATCCGGCGTCTCGGTCACCACCGGTCCGCTGACGGGCGTAGGCGATGAAACGAAACTCTCGTTCCAGGTCTATTCCTATGACATTGCCACGCGCCGCTTGACGGAACGCGAATTCCTGTGGAACCCCACAGCTAATGACACTGGCAACGGAACCTGGAGTAGCCAGTTCGCGACTATTGACCTGAGCTTGGTCCCCTCCAGCGCCCCCGCTTTGGCCGGTCCTGCCAACGGTTCCTCCGTGACCTCTGGCTCCCCGACGCTGGCCTGGTCGGCGGTGTACGGAGCCACTGGGTACACCGTGGCCGTCACCGGCCCGAGCGGCACGGTTTATTACAATGTGGCGGGCACCAGCCTGCCGCTTGCATCCACGTTGTCCAACGGCGATTATTCCTGGACGGTCACGGCCAACGACAGCGCAGGCAGCGGCCCCGTTTCCGCCGCTAGCAGCTTCTCCATGCTCATCCCGCCGCCGCTGTCCATCTCCGGACCCGATGGTAACGGCAACATGAATGTCACCTGGCCGGTCAGCACTCCCGGCTACCAACTCGAGTTCAGTCCCGACATGAACACCTGGGTGCCGGTCAGCGGCAGCGGCTTCTTCCGCCTCGTCAAGCCGTAACCCCGGAGCAAACCGGATAGATTGAAAATCGTCAGCCGCCCGGTGTCATGCCGGGCGGCTTTTTTTGGAGAATGGTTTGCCGTGGCCTGGCCGATACCGCTTTCCGCTTTCAATGTACAGTATTGGCCGGGGCGCTCCCTCAGCGCCCGCAGATGAACATTTGGTAGGGCGTCAGCACGATTTCAAAGACAGTGAGGATCACGATGCAGCACTCCACTCACACGTCACTCCTTGATTTTCTTCAAATCCTCCAGCAACGCCTTGAACAACCGCTGCACTTTGCCGAGCTTCTTGGTCCGATGAACCACTTCATCGTCCAGTAATATCTCCACTATCGGAGTTTCGGCATCCTCGAAGTATTTCGGATTCTCCTTGAGAAGCTTGATCACTTCATCGCGGGACAGCAATTGTGCGTCAGGAGTACGGAATTCGATTTTCATTTTTTTTTGTTGTTTCGGTTTGCAGGCACGCTTCCTGGATCATTCTATCGAGAATCAAATCTTTTACCGGGGAAGTATCGTCTGCAATTCGTGGAAACATCCGCTCACCCACCATCCAATGTCAAGATGTTTAATGTGACACTTTTGCGCCCCCTCCCGACTCACTTGGGGATTCACCGCCAAGACGCCAAGTTCGCCAAGGTGGATTGGCTAACGAGAAGACCTCAATTTGCTTGGCGGCCTTGGCGTCTTGGCGGTGAATTTTTTGAAGTTACTTGCCTTGCCACACCCACGCCATCAACGGGGTGAAAAGCCGATACTTCGGTTCACTCCAACTGCAAGCGCCAGATCGGACCGGAGTCCATGCCTGCGCGGGCGCTGCCACCCCCGGTTAGGCCGGACGGGCGCAGCGGACGTTTGAGGCCGCCGGTGTGAAAGAACTCCGGGAAGTCGATTTCGACAACTTCCAGGCCCATGTAATAGGTGCCTTTGAGCGTGACCACCGCCTCATCGCCAAAGGCGGCGGCCAGGTGGGATCGCAACAGCGAGGCTTCCCGCCGACCAAGTAACAGGAAGGCCGGAGCCTCGCCGGATTGCGACTTCCGCCGCAGAATCTCCGCCAGGACACTGGAATCCCAGGTTGCGGCAAGGACCGCTTCGGAAGCCAAGCTGAAAGAATCAGGTATGTGGGGCGGAATATCGGTGGTGCGATGTTTCATTGGTTCGTAAGAGTTGCTGCCTTCCGTGAGAGTGCCAACCTCACCGGCGGTGAGGCATGGCGGGCGGTGCGGTCATCGGGATGGATCCCGGCTGATGGCTCGGGGTTGCGTGGCGCAGACGGCTCCGACCCTGCCGCGCGGACGTCCGGCGGGTTCGATCCGGCGGCCTTTGCCGCGACATCCCGCGGCGCGCTGTATAGAATCCATCCGATGAGCGCCGCGCCGCATGTTAGGCTCACGTAGAACTCGATCCATTCCTGTGAACGGCAATAACCTTCGTTGTTGGAATTCATGCGCGGAGTATATGCTCACAGCGGCGGATTCCCGAAACGGAAAATAGTGACGGATTCGTCATGGATCGCCCATGCCCACGAACGCCGGAGCAGGGATGCCACTGGTGACACTCCGGCCCGCTACCCCCGAAATCGAGGCGGGGCCGCTGATAGCTAAACCAGTGACCCCGCCCTTCCCGGATAAAACCTATAACTCCGGAAAATTCTTATGCCATGTGCTACGGATGATGTGGCGGTGAAGTGCGCGGCTGCCGATTCACTGACGGCGCGGCCTTCATGGAGTCGGCGATAGATATGGGCGGAAAGGATGGCATGATCTTTCCATCCGTCGATTTCTTTCCGGTGACATATCCGTAACTTCACGGTTGCCGCTTGCGATGGATGATGAACTCGATGATTGTTATGCGATCCGGGTCTCAGGGCGTTGCTGGGCTACCTTTGGGCGGACCTTCGGCCCTCAATATTTCCCGTATCCACCATGAGACGGCAAGTGGCCCGCCAAACGCCAAGCGTTGGCCAAAACCGGTATGGAATGTGACTTTGTGAAGAAAGGCGGCGGGCAGAATGCCCGCGCCACACTGGCCCGGGCATCCTGCCCGGAGCCAAATGGTCGCAAATGATTTCCCTCACTCCCTCGCGCTTGTGTGACGAAAACGTCGCAATTGGGGACTTCCGCGATGAACCGGCCTCAGGCAAAAGCTCCCGAACGCCGCGCCGTCCGATTCACGGAGCGGCTGGCAATCGCATTTCAACAACATCCATGAAATCCATCATCCGAACCGTCGTATCCACCATCGTCCCGCTGGCCGTCATCGCCATTGGATCCACCGCCCATGCCACCACCACGACAGCCTATGCCGCTGGCGATCTTTTCATCGGCTTCCGCCAGGCGGGCAACAATTCCGACTATCTCGTCAATATCGGCCAAGCATCGCTTTACACCGGCGCAACATCCACCAGAACCCTTACAATCGGCAACATCGCCGCCGATTTGTCCGTGGCCCTCGACTCGGGATGGGCCACTGACAGCAACGTTTCCTGGGGTGTCGTCGGCACCAACCACTTGACCGTAACCAACGGGGGCAATGATCCGTCGCCAACGCTGTACGCATCGAAAATCAGCACCGGCACCGGCACGACGCCGTGGACATGTGCATTCTCGCTGAGCACCGCCGACTCCAAGATCACGGGCATGGCCGCAGCCTACAGGGGCAAGACACCCACCATCAATAGCAGCGTCGGCCTCATTCAGAACAACATCAGCACCTCCAGCAATAACGCATACGCGTCCTATCAGCCCGACGGTGTGAATGTAGGTGCGGGCAACCTGTCATTCGGCTATTTCAATCCGACCATCGAAGCATCCTCGAACAGTGGCATTACCGCCACCACCCTGAACCTCTACCGTGTTCCGGAAGGCAGCGCCGACCCCGGCACGCTGGTCGGTTCGTTCACCATCAGTGCAGACGGCTCGGTCACTTTCACCCCGGCACCGAGTTCCCCCTACAACACTTGGGCCAACACGCATTCGCTCAGCGGCAACAGCGCCCTGCCCACCGCCGATCCCGACAACGACGGACTCCAGAACATGGTGGAATTCGTGCTCGGGTCCGACCCGAATTCGGGCAAACAGACCAACCTGCCGACCTTGGTTGACAACGGTGCCAACCTGACGTTCAGCTTCCCGCACAATGCGGCGGCGGTAGCGGAATACAACGTCGCGGTGCAAACCAGCACGGATCTCGTGCGCTGGACGACCCAGAGCGCGGGCACCGAGAGCGGCGGAATTTACACCAAAGTGATCCCCAAGAACGGCGCGACCAAGATGTTCGCCCGCCTCAATGTGATCCCCAAATAATCCCGTCTCCGGCCCGCTGAGACTGGCGGTGAACCTGTGACGAAACTGTTTCAATTGAGGTCTTCCGCCGCTGCGAAAAACACCTGACAAATTCCCCGACTGACGCGAACAAGAGTGTCATCACAACCCCAAATAACAATATGACTATCACCCCATTCACCCGCTACGCGAGTGCCGCTTTGGTCGGCACCGCGTTGACCATGACCGCGAAAGCGGCCACCACTACGTATGCGTACGACGATCTGTTTATCGGATTCCATAAGGCCGGCGTAACTTCCGACTACCTCGTCAATATCGGCCAGGCGTCGAATTTCACGGCCATGGGCCCGAACACCACCGCCACCCTCGATCTCGGAAGTATCGCCGCCGATCTGGTGACCGCGTTCGGCCCAGGCTGGGCCACTGACCCTAACGTCCGCTGGGGCGTCGTCGGTACCTCTCACACCGCGATCGTCGGCAGCGACGGTCAAGACGGTAATATGACGATCTACGCCAGCCATCAAGGCAACGCCTGGGACAGCACCCCGTGGAATAGCGCGTTCGTTCTCTCGAACGCCGACTCCAAGATCAGCTCGATGGCGTCATCCTATCGGAACCAATTGTCAACCGCCAACAGCCCGGTCGGATTGATTCAGAGCAACATCGCCACCTCGGCCAACAATGCCTACGCCTCGTATCAGCCCGGCGGCGTTAATACGGGTGTCGGCAACCTTTCCTTCGGGTATTTCAACCCGACGATCGAAGCCGGCAGCACCAACGGGATCACTGACGCGACAGGTGCCAGTCTGGCCCTGTTTCGCCTGACCGAAGGCAACAGCAACCCGGCGCAGCCGGAAGGCACGTTCTCCATCAGCAACGGCGGCATTGTCAGCTACGTCTCGGTTCCGGAGCCGGCCTCGGCCACGCTCGGACTGCTCGGCGCCGCCATCATGATAGTTCGCCGCCGCCGCATCTGACATACATCCCCGTTTCCCGATATCATCTGACAAACAACACAAACAACACCAATACCTAAAACATATATGAAAATTACCAAATCCGTCGCCGCCATCCTGGCGCTCCTCACCCTCGGTTCCGTGTCCCAGGCCGAAACCATCTATATCACCGGTTCCACCGCATTCCGCAAATCGGCCATTGCGGGCATTCAGGCGCTGCTCGGCGCGGCTCCGAATAGCACTGCGACCGCCCAGTCGAATGGCACGCTCACCAGCGCCAATGCCGTCAACTGGATTGGCAAGACCTACAACGGTCACACCGTGAACATCCAGGTGTCGTTCTTTGGTTCGGTGGGCGGCATCCAAACCGTCTCCAACAGCGTCGCATGGCCGTTCCTGAAGCCGGAGCTCACGGGTACGCAATCCCTCGACCCGACCACCAGCACCTTGGATCCCAACGGGGTCCTCGCGGTGCCGGAAATCGCCTTCTCCGACACCTATCAATCGTCCACTCCGTTCACCACCAACACTCTGGCCAATGACGTGGTCGTGGGTGTGGTGCCGTTCCAGTGGGTGGCCAGCAACGGCACGCCGACCGGCCTTTCCTTCAGTCCGCAGATCGCCAACGCCCTGTTCACCGCAGGCAACACGCCGCTGGCGCTGCTGACCGGCTCGGTAACCGACCGCACCACCCTGATGGCTAACAGTAACATCAAGGGAGTTGTAACCCACAACGCCCATCCGGCGCAATTGTTCGCGATCGGTCGCGACGCCGACTCCGGCACCCGCCTCACGGCGTTCGCCGAATCCGGCATCGGCGTGAACGCCGTCGTCGTGCAATACAAGGCCACAGTTTCTGGTACCACCATCGCCTCCCACATTGTTTACCCTGGCAATACCATCAACGGAATTTACTATGATGATGGCAACATTGGTTACAACGGCGGCGGCACCGTGGCCGGCATCATGCGCGATACCACAATCGATGCCCTCGGCGGTTACTATGTGACTTACCTCGGCAAGAGCGACGCCACGACCGCGCTGTCCGGTACTATCGGTACTGCTGCGGTAGCGCTGAAATGGAACGGCGTGGATTATTGGAACGGCACCACCTTCAATGACACCGCCGTCACCGAAGGCCAATATACCTTCTGGGGATACGAGCACGTGATTTACGGCTCTCTCACTGGTGATGCGGCCGTGTTCGCCCCGGCTCTTGCGGCCGCCATCAAAGGCACCAGTGTGTCGGACGGCACCGCATCCCAAGCCGGCATCAGCATCTACGCCATGCACGTCACCCGTCCGGGCGACGGCGCCCAGATCGCTCCGAGCTATAAATGATTCTGCACGGAATCCATCATGGTGGCCACACCTGACGGAGTTCGCATAAGTTATATGATATTGTGCCGGGGCGGGTCCCATCCCCGCTCCGGCATTTTTCTTGAAAACCCGCACTTCTGGAAATACCATGAAACGCCGCAATATGGCGCTGACAATCATCGCGACCGGAGCCGTCATGGCAGCAATCACGATCTGCTTGCCGAAAACCGCCACGCCCGCCGATCCACACCAGGCAAACGGCACCGATTCCACTCCCGTCATCGTCAAAGGCCACCGCTTCCTAACAGATTCGCGCGGGGCGGGCGATCACCGCACGATTTTACCGTCCCGAAGCACCGACACGCCGATGCCTGCCACGCGCAACCCGCTGGAAAACTACGTGCCCGCCGCCACTTCGGCACCAGGCACTGCGGTTCCATCTAACAAATCCACGACTGTCATGTCGGGTTCCCGGAATGAGGACGGCGTCTCATCGGGCAATGCGGAGAAAACCGGCGGCATCCCGCAAGTGGATCGCGGTATGCCGCAAGCGGGCGGCTTCACCGGGCAACATTCCATCCGCATGCCGCTGGCCTTCCAGGGCGGTGGCGAGGCCGACACGATGTTATCCAGCGGGCAGCAGGCCGCCGTGCGCAAGATCCAGGAGGATTTCGCCTCCGCCACGCAGTCCGCCTCGGTGGCTCAGTCCGCTACGGTGAATCCGTCTGAAACAGTGGATCCGTCGTCACCGGATTATCTGCAGCGTTGGATCACGGCGCAGCAGGAAGCCGATTCCCGGCTCCGCCTCGTTCTCGGTTGGCAGGGATATCTGCAATACTCGCTCAATCTGGCACGACAGGAACTCATCGACTCCGGCGGCCACCGGATCAATCCGCCACGCCTGGGGCCGTTGTAGGATCATGGATTGATGATAGGAATGGATTCCACAGATGTCCGGTCTCACGCCCTTGGATGCGCGTCATCATATGCCTTTCTGAGCCGCTCCTTGGTCACATGGGTGTAAATCTGGGTCGTGGAAAGCGATGCGTGGCCTAACAACGCCTGCACGCTGCGCAGGTCCGCCCCCGCGTCTAACAAATGCGTGGCAAAGGTGTGCCTGATCTTGTGCGGGCTGATGGCGAACGGGATGTCGCTGTGTTTGAGGTATTTTTTCAGCAATTGATCCACCGCCTGCTGGGTGATTCGGGTCCGGCGTTTGCTCAGAAACAAGGGCCCGGACGTGACCGCAGCCTCCTGCCGGTACCGTTGGATGGCGTTGATCGCCGGTCCGCCGACGGGCACAATGCGCTCCTTGCTGCCTTTTCCCATCACCTTCACCGTGTCGCCCAGAAAATCCACGTCCCGCACGTCCAGCGCGAGCAATTCGGAAATGCGCAGCCCGCACGAGTAAAACAATTCGAGGATCGCCGCATCGCGCTGCGGCAGCCACGGCGGACCTTTCTTGTCCGCTGGCAACCGCAGCGGAATTCCTAACAACCCGACGATCTGCGCCACGGTGAGCACCACCGGCAACCCGCGCTCGGGTTTCGGAAGCTGCACCTCGGCCACCGGGCTGCGGGCCAACCCGCGGCGCAACACCAGAAACTTGTAAAACGAACGCAATGCCGCAAACCGCAACCGGATCGTCGCGCGCTTGAAGCCCCGTTTCATCAACGCGAACAGATAATCCCGGAAATCATCCGCCACCGCTTCGCGCCAACCCGCGAATCCCCCACCCCGCCACGTCCGGTAGGCAGCCAGCGCCTCCCGGTAGTTCGCCAGCGTCCGCGGCGACGCACTCCGCTCGGTGTCCATGAAATCAAAAAACGCAATCTCGTCCGGGTCGGTCATCGGCGTGTTTGATGTCATCTCATGACCGGAGATTAACACGTTTCACAGAACCGGGCAACATTTGCTCCGCTCGCACCGGAAAACAGCCGTCCCGGCTGTGAGGGAAAACAGGCGTCCCGCCCAATCCTGTCCATTTTGCGCCCTTTGGCAGGAGAACAGGCTTCCAGCCTGTGAGGGAAGACAGCGCGTCCCGCCTGTCCGCCACTGAAACGACAGGCCGGGACGGATGTTCTCCTCACCGAAAATCAATTTTGCCAAGGTGGGAAGTCTCTGCCATGGTGTGTGCGTAACGTTTTCCGATCCTTCTTATGACACCGAATCCAGTATTGCCCACCACGCCCCGTCGCGGTTTCATCAAAGCCCTCGGTGGATTTACCGCCGGCCTCGCCGCTCTGCCCGCCTTCACCCAAGCTCAGACGGAAACCCCGTCGCGCCGCGCGGGTGCCCAATACCGCGGAGATTTTGCCGCGCCCAAACTCGATAAAGTCAAAGTGGCCATCATCGGCGTGGGTGCCCGCGGGTCCGGGCATGCCAGCCAGCTCGCCACCATCGAAGGCGTGGATTTTGTCGGTGTCTGCGATCTCGTGGAAAAACGTGCGAAAAAGGCCGCCGCCGAGGTCACTGAGAAGGGCCATAAACCGAAGGTTTTCAGCGGCGAGGAAGATGCCTGGCAGAAGATGCTCGCGGAAGTCCGGCCGGACGCCGTGTTCATCGCCACCCCGTGGCCGCTCCACGCGCCGATGTGCATTGCGGCCATGAAAGCCGGTGCCCACGCGTTCAGCGAGGTGCCCATCGCCTACACCATTGATGAAATGTGGGATATCGTCGATACTTCGGAAGCCACCGGCCGCCATTGCATGATGATGGAAAACGTCAACTACGGCGCCGAGGAACTCACGTACCTCAATATGGTGCGCCAGGGCGTCCTGGGCGAGTTGCTCCACGGCGAAGCCGCCTACCTCCACCCGCTGTGCGGGCAAATGGAAAACGGCGATTCCACCGGGTCGTGGCGCACGTTCCAATATGCCAAACGCAACGGCAACCTCTATCCGACCCACGGGCTCGGCCCGGTCGCCCAATACATGAGCGTCGCCCGCACCGAGGACAACTTCGCCCGCCTGGTTTCCTTCTCGACGCCCGCCATGGGCCGCAATCTGTACGCCCAGAAATCCACCAAACTCTCCAACCCGGAGTTCAAGAACCTTGATTTCAAAGGCGGCGACCTCAACACCTCGATCATCAAGACGGTGCTCGGCCGCACCATCATGGTGCAGTGGGACGAGACCACGCCCCGCCCGTACACGCGCCACAACCTGATCATGGGCACCAACGGCGTGCTGGCCGGCTTCCCGAACCGCATGTCCATCGATGGCGTGACCAAAAACCACGACCAAGGATGGGCGGAAGGCGACGAGTGGAAAGCCATCGCTGACAAATACGAACATCCGTACTTCAAACGCATGGGCGAACTCGGGAAAAAAATGGGCGGCCACGGTGGCATGGATTTCCTCATGCTCTTCCGCATCATCGAATGCCTGCGCCTCGGCCAAGCACTCGACCAGAACGTCTATGAAGGCTGCTTCTGGTCCGCCGTCGGCCCGCTCAGCGAGAAATCCGTCAAG
>Ga0209697_10005975_pt1 | contig 14913 bp, 8 predicted proteins | sample AliMusrvi5mmetaG_FD_184115 | JGI IMG/M metagenome (GOLD analysis project Ga0209697, IMG submission 184115) | Freshwater lake bacterial and archeal communities from Alinen Mustajarvi, Finland, to study Microbial Dark Matter (Phase II) - Alinen... | ecosystem: Environmental > Aquatic > Freshwater...
CAGGCGACGTCTGCCACCGGCTGCCGGCTCTCGATCTGGATGGGCAACAACTGCCGCAGCGTCTGCACGCCATAGAACACGCCCGCCGGCGTCGCGGCGGTAAGGGTCACCGTAGCCGGCGTGCATTCGAGCGTGTAACCCTCCGGCCCGAGCTCGGCGAGCCCCGCATCGAGTTGCAGCACGATGCAGCGCTGCGCGCCCACCACGGACGCCCTGAGCACCAGGCGTATGCCCGTGGCCGGTGCCAGCAGCTCCGACAGATACCGGCCCACGCCATCCAAGGCACGTGTCTTAACGAGAATGACCGTGGCCGGCGTCAAGACGAACACCCCCGCGGCTGGCTGAATGCTCCGGGGCTGCGGGATGATGTGGATTGTGGATTCCGCAGCGGCACCGCGGGTGGGTGCCACTCCTGATAGAATGATCGCCATCGCGGCGGCGATAAATCCGCCCATCCGGTCCCGGCACGGCTTTCGTGATTGTCTTCCCGTGGATTCCTGATTCTGATGCGTCACGTCCTGTCTCTAGCTCAAGCGAGTCACCTGCTCCAAGCAAAAACGCAAACCAGCGCCTGCACCCATGAAAACATCCGTCGCACTCCTGATGCTTGCCATGGCCCTGCTCCCTCACCGGGCCCGGGGCGAGGACGGCGGGGACAGTGCGGCCGCGCGCAGCGTGATTGTCTGTCCGGCCGGTGCGGTGGCCAATGTGAAACTGGCCGCCCGCGAAATCCGCCGCTATGTCTATCTGCGCACCGGCACGCTGCTGCCCATTGCCGCCAGCGCCGCCACCGGCACGGTCATCCGGCTGACAACCGATGACTCGTTAGATCAACAACAATTCCGGCTGAAAACCTCAGGGCCGGTGCTGACCATTTCTGCCGGCAGTGATGTGGCCGTGCTCTACGGGGCCTATGCCCTGGTTGAAAAGCTGGGCGTGCGGTTCCAAATCGACGGCGATGTGATCCCGGACGCGCGGGTGCCGTGGGTGCTGCCGGTGCTCGATGAGACGCACCAGCCGCTGTTCGCTCTGCGCGGCCTCCAACCGTTCCACGATTTCCCCGAAGGCCCGGACTGGTGGACCCTGGATGATTGGAAAGCGCTGGTGGACCAGGCGGCAAAAATGCGGATGAACTTCATCGGCCTGCACACCTATCCGTTCCAACACAAGGAGTTCGGACCAGAGCCGACGGTCTGGATCGGCTTGCCGGAAGACGTCAATGCCGATGGCACGGTGCGGCGCAGCGATGTGAGTTCGTGGTATAACAACCAGAAAATCCAGCCCTATGGTTGTTACCGGCCGGAACTTACCAGTGCCTACAATTTCGGCAGCGCGGAGATTTTCCCGGCGGACCGCATCGGCCCGGAAGTCAGCGGCCCGGACGATTTCCCGTTTCCAAAATCGCCGGCGGCCAACGTGGCCATGATCAACCGGACGGGCAACATGTTGCGCGCGGTTTTCGAACTGGCGCGCCGGCGCGGGATGAAAACGTGCGTCGGCACCGAGTCCCCGCTCGACATCCCGGACGTGGTGCAAGCGCGGCTGAAGGAGTTAGGGATGCCGCCGCAGGACCCGGCCACCGTCCAGAAGTTATATGAGGGCATGTTCCAGCGCATCATGCGCGCCTACCCGGTCGATTACTATTGGATTTGGGGTCACGAGGGCGAGATTGACCAGGCACGGTTCCTCACCAACCTCCGCTGCGCCCGCGCCGCACTGCTGGAAACCAAGGCACCCTTCGGCCTGGGCGTCTGCGGCTGGGGCTGGATCACCCAAAACTTTCCGGCGCTCGACCAGGAGCTGCCGAAAGATGTGGTCTTCAGCTCCATCAGCATGGCGCTCGGCAACGAGCCGGTCTCACCAAACTTCGGCCGGCTGCAAGGCCGCCAGAAATGGGCAATCCCGTGGCTCGAGGATGATGACGGGCTGAGCTCGCCCCAATTGTGGGTCGGGCGCATGCGCAAGGACGCGGTGGACGCCCGCACCTATGGCTGCACCGGCCTGATGGGCCTGCATTGGCGCACCCGGATCCTCGGCCCTAACATCTCCGCCCTCACCCAGGCCGCATGGGAACAGGGGGCGTGGAGCCGGCCTGCCGCTGTGGCTAACACACCGAAAGAGGATAGCGCCCCGCGCTTCCTGCCGGTCGCGGATTTCTATCAAGACTGGGCCGGTGCGCAATTCGGCACGCAGGCCGCCACGTCCATCGCGGGGATTTTCACCCGGCTCGACGGGAAATTCCCGCGCGCCTGCTACTGGAATTTCGGCCCCGGGGTCATGCGCGTCAACCGCCAGCCGTGGGATCAGGTCGCCACCCAATATCGCTTCGTCGAGGACCTGGCGGCGTGCCGTCCCGACATTCGCGGCGCCGCCAACCGCGAGCGCTTCGATTGGTGGCTCAACACGTTCCGCTTCGCGCGGGCCATGGCCCGGGCGGGATGCCTCCGCGGCGCCTTGGACATGGCCATGGCGCAAATTGACGAGCAAGCGGATCCACCCGAGCAGCGCCGCATGGCCCGTGAACAGGCCCTGCCCTTGCGCGAACAAATGGTCCAACTCCTGGGCGAGATGGTTGAATGTCTGTTAGCCACCCTGAACAAGTCGAGCGAACTTGGAACGTTGGTCAATATCGAGCAGCAGTCGCTGCTGCGGACCCAATTTCTAACAGCACATGACACACGCCTGGAACTGTTTCTCGGTGCGCCGTTGCCGGCCACCACCGAACCGTGGAAGGACTACCGCGGCCAGGGCCGCCTGGTGGTCATGACGGCACGCGGTTCATCTAACAAAGGCGAGGAACTGGTGCTGCCAATCATCGCCCTCGCCCCCCACCCGGTCGCGTCCGTGACGGTGAGCCTCCGCCCGCTGGGCCGGGGCGAATGGCGCACGCTGGCGGCCACGCATCTCGCCCGCGCGGTCTATCAGGCACAACTGCCCGCCGCAACCGATGACTTCGAATACCACGTCGAGGCGCGCACCGCCAACGGTGAAACCCTCCGCTGGCCGACCGCCGCGCCGGAACTCAACCAGACGGTGGTCGTTGCGGATGAGGATTCCTGATAGAACCAGCGCTATTGCCGCAGGGATGAAACAACCCATCCTGCCCCCGCACGACTTTCACGATTGTCTGCCCGCGGGTTCTTGATGTTGGTGCGTCACTGCCTGTCTTTATGATTTTCGGGTTCCTTCGTCCCTTGCATTTTCATTCGCATCCTGCCCTGACTCCGGAAGCAGCTTGGCACACTGGGCGAGAAAGAACCCGGCGGACCAGTAGTCGAGGGAAGCCAGTTCAGCTGGCTTGACGAAACGACGCACATCTTCCCGCGCTCGAGTCCAATCGAGCGTGGCAATTTTCTCCCGCAATTGCCGGGCGCACCAGGAATCATCGGAGCTCAATCCTTGGCCCGCCCATGGTCCGGTTTGGTCGAGGGAGGCACTCAGCAGCGCATGATTCACCGGAATCCTGCGGGCGGCATACCAGAGGAAGTCATACCAATCCCGGCCCTTGAGATGAGACCGACAAAGCACGGCATGGAGCTTCCCCGCCAGCAAGCTGGGCAGGTCGAAAACCCTGACCGGAGAAGGAAACGGAAAATCCACCAGCGGCATCGCATAGGTGGCGCCGGCGGGTGGACGGGTATCCACTTCCAACTTGATTCGCAGTTTGCGTGCCGGACCGGTGCCAGGGCGGAAATCGAGCCGCAACAGGCGCCCGATCGAGTCATCCTTCAGGAATGCGGCCTGCACGGCCAGGCCGGAATCACCCCGCGAGTCGATCTCGATCCGGTAGCCGAAAGCCGCCAGTTCCTCCACCACCCGCCTGAGATGCGGCTCCAAGGAGAAATCCGGACCGTGTTCTAACAGGGCGAAGTCCAGATCCTCCGAAAACCGGTTCAGGGCGTGGAAAATGCGCAGGCAGGTGCCACCGTGAAATCCCGCGTATTCGAAGATCCCGCTGCGACTCAGAGCGGCCAGCACGATTTCCTGGGTAATCTCGCGCAATGCCTGATCCTCCTCGAGGGCCGACTGGCAGTGGTAATCGGTTAGTCTCTGCTGGATGATGCGGATGCTCATGGGTGCTGGAGTCGTTCGAGTGTTCTCATGAAATGCCTGACCGCGGTTCCGTAACCCGCGGCATCCACCTCGGCGTATGCCGCGGGTGATTGTGCCGCCAACTCGTGTTCGTCCACCCGCAGGCTCGCGATCAAATCCGCGGGTGGCATCGTGGCCAGAACGTGAACGTGAACATAGTCGGCAAGCGCCTTGAGCGGCGAGGCTAACAGGAAAACCGCGCCCGGACCGACTTCCACCCGCTCCACCCCGGCGAAGAAGGTGCGTTGCGCAACCCGGGTAAAACTGAATGGGCCGAACGGGGTGTCGAAACTGGCGGTACGCCTCACGGTGACGCTGGTGACCGCATGCACGGCCTCTGGAATCCATCCGTGATGCGAAAGCGCGGATTCCAAGCTGATGTAGCTGGGTCCATACATCGGCTGTGCCAGCACGAAAGGATGCAGACTTTCCCGCAAATAGCGCCGGTCCAGACCATACAGCCCGCGACAAACCCGCAGAATTTCGCCGCTGGCCACCGCCCGCTTCAGCATCGCATTCAGCGAGTCCTTGCTCCCGCGCACCCAAACGGCTGCCTCCCCGCGTGTAAAATAGCCACGTGAAGCATGAATCTGGGCAAGTTCCGTCATGCGCTGCATCTGCAAGAAGCTGTCACATCCCGACAGTTTCTGTCAAGATAATCTGAAGTGGCCCCCCTGGCCAAGCCAAAGACAAAGGGATTTTAAGGATGAGAAGTGGCAATCAGCACCCAATCCTGATCTGCGGCTGGCGACGCGGTGCTGACATTGCCTTCGGCATCAGGGGTCAGGGAGAAATCAGCCAGTTTTTCCCCGGTGATCGGGTTGAACCAGGAGGCCGTGTAACTGGTACCGGGCTTGAGTGCGAGCAGTTTGACGGTGCCGGGGCTGAGCAGATAGACCACGCGCAACTGGTCGCCCACGGCGGCACAGAGCGGCAGGCATGGTTCCGAGCCCCCGGCCACCCACTCCGGCCTGGGTTCCAGCTTGGGCCATAACGGCAGGGATTCGATCAGGCGCTTGCCAATGCTGACTTGCGTGGAGCCAGGCAGATGCATCGCCTCATCCCATGGCATGCTGCCCCATTTCATGGCGTGCGGGTATGCATCATAAGGATGCTCGCGCGTGTTCACCTGCCAGATGCCATTGGCACCATAGGTGTGTCCGGCAAAGCCCGAGTTGATGTTATGGGCCCAGAATGCCTGCCTGGCCGCGGCGGCGGGCAGTGGCGTGGGCAACACGAGACCCTCATAACAGGACTCACCGCACATCACCGGCATGGTGGGTTTCTCCCGCCAGCATTCCAACGCAAGAACGCCATAACTGGCGCCCGTGCTGCTGTGACCCCCCTGGTTCATTTCGAAATCAAGTAGCGAAGGATCGGTCACCTCGCGCCTGGCATATCTGCAGGGATGCGTGGTGATGAGCCGGTGAAACGCATCGGTGCTGCGCATCGTGCGGATGATCTCGGACCATCCGTCGATCTGGAGCTTTTCATCCTCAACCTGGGTGGTGGATTTATAGTATGGCATTCTGAGTTCCCCGGCCGCAACCCACACCACCGGCAAGGCGCCCCAGCGCGCGATCAGATACCGCCAGTGTTGCTTGAGTTTTTCCTCGCCCAGCCACGGCAGATGGAAGCCCCACGCCCCGACAATGCACGGCACCAACCCCTGCTCAGCCAGATAGATGATGCGCCGGTCGGCCGCAGCAAAATACTCCGGCCGGATGCGCGCATGGTCACGTTCCCACGGCAACCCGGCCTCGTTGGCGCCCGCCTCGTCAAATTCGGCCATTTCCGGATAGAGACCGGCCACAATCTGGATCACCGTGAACCCCTTCTTGCTCCGGTCGGCGGCCAACGCCTGAAAATCCCCGGGCCAAACCAGACGTTTCGTCAGCCCCATCCACCAGGTGTCACCCAACCAGAAAAACGGCGTGCCATCCGCATGGGCAAAATGACGCCGGTCATCGGCCACCCGCAAGGCCCCATGCTTGAACAGCAAATTTCCACCCTGATAGGCCACCACTTTCACGGTTCCTGCCACTCCGTGAAGCCCTGAATCGCCCGGCTCCGAGCAGACGCTGCGGAACCGGTGGGTGCCCGGCACCGGGGACGAGTAACGAACTTTCCAACAATTCTTCCCATCCCAGAACCCAGGCACGCGCAGTTCACGCCCCGCCGGATCCGTAAACAGGACGTCCAGGGTCACCTGGTTGAACGGGTCCCGATAATCGCCGGCGGCCGTCAAGGGGATCTCCACCATCCGGTTCGCCTCGGTCTTCAACACCACCTCGCGCTCCATCGCCCGCAGCGGCAACCACGCCGCAAACCCTAATACCCCCATGACGGCCATCACGAACAGTGCCATGTTAGAACAAACTTGCTTCCGGCGGACTGGCGCCATAAGGGATGACTGAAACCGCATGTTGCTATTTTGATAGATGGGATTTTCTTCCACGCCAAGGACCCTGCCCGGCATCATGTACCAGAGCAAGGCGTTTTTTCGCCGCCATTCCTCAGGGCCGGTTCTTGCCCTGCCCTGTGTCCACGCATCCCGGAGGGATGGCAGGGATCAGCCCGGGGTCGAATCGGTTTATGACATTCGGCCGCGGCAGGCATACACATCAAGATAGGGATGTTAAACCTTGCTAGGCAAGAGACGGGCTCCGGGCAGGATGCCCAATACTGTTTACTTAGGACGTTTTGCCGGGAAAACGGGCGTCCCGCCTGTTAGGGAAGACAGCGCGTCCCGCCTGTCCGCCCATGAAGCGACAGGCTGGAAGCCCGTCGGCCCAGACAGGCGGGGACGCCTGTCCTCCTGCTAAGTAAACAGTATTGGGCAGGATGCCCGGGCCACCGTGGCGCGGGCATTCTGCCCGCCGCCTTTCTTCCAGCTCTTTTCTCTATCGCCGAAACCAAGCGCAGGACGTCCTCTAATCGAAAATCAGCAGCTGCGCGGACTTGGGCGCGAAGGGTTCAATGCGCAGGGTGTTGCCACCGGGCTTCAGGAATTTCGTGATCTCGAGGCGCAGCGGCTTGCCGATGAACCCGCCGGCATCCCGGCCATTGACCGTGACCCGTGCGGCCTCCTCGGGCACCAGCGTGTCGAGCGCCAGGAAAACCCGCTGGCGGGTGAGATCCACGCCGGCGGGAAGGGTGCAGGTGCCTTGGAACGGGTCGGCCTTCACCGGACTCAGGGTCAGGCCAGGGCTCTTCGACACCAGGGTGTTCGCATAATCCGCCGTCTCGGCTGCCGCCGGCCAGTGGCTGTCGTCGAAGTCAGCAGCCCGCCACCCGGGTTGTTCTTTGTTAGCAGATTTCCAGGTGCGGTCGGGACGGATATCGAGCGGTTCTCCCTGGTCAAATTCGATAACCAAGCGGCCAATCAACCCGGCCGGGATGGACGTTTTGGCGCCGTTGATGCCCTCGATTGCCAACTGGTTCGGTCCCGGTTTCAGATAGTCCTTCACGTCCAGTTTGATAGGTTGTTGCCAGGCTTCCGGGTCATGCGCGTCGATCACGACCTTCCGTCCGTTGATGAACAAGGCGAAGTCGTTTTCACAGGCCAGGCGCATCACCGCGCTGCGGATCCCACGCTGCGCGGGCAGCACCACTTGTTTGCGGAAGTAGCGGCTGCCCGGCGCGACAGTGCCGGGGGCACCGCTTTCGGGATACCACAGCCACTTGCAGCCCTCGAACGACGGCAGGTCCCGGGCATCCACCTTGCGCGTGAGCACCGGCATGGCAGGCTCGACCACCGCTTGTCTAACAACATTGACCGGGTCCAGGGTGGGCTTCGGGTTGCCATCCAGGCGGGCGGGCAGCGGCCGCTTCTCCGGCTGGAACACCAGCAGCATGCTGGCCGAGGGTTCCAGCGTCAGGTCCAACAGCACCGACGCGCCATCGCGCTGGCTGGGGATGGATGTCAATTCATTGCGCATGGCGTCCCAGCATTCCGGCTCGCCACTGGCTGTGAGACGGAAACGGAATTGGCGGGCCTCGCCCAGGTGGTTCTGGTTGGTGATGAAGAACACGTCGCGCCCGGACTTGACCCGGTGCAGCACATGCAACCAGTTGTCCGTGCGGCCCTGCAGCACCTCCAAAGTCGGGTGGATGCCGGCATCGCCCGTTAGAACCTGCTGGAGTTGCGCGGCGGTCGGTTTCTCAGGCAACAAATACGAGCGCCCGCCCGCGGCATTCGTGTTGCAGGCTGCCAGGCCGGGTTGCGGCACGCCCCAGATGGCTTCGCGCAATTGCGTGATCTCCGCCGTCGTGCGGCCGAGGGTTGCGGACCGGGTTGGCAGGAAACCGCAGCCCACCACGACACCTCCCGCATCAAAGAACGCGCGGGCTTTCGCCAGCGTGGCATAGGGGATCACCTCGACGCCCGGCACGATCAGAATCTTGTAAGCCTCGTCACGAAGCTTCAGTTCCCTGGCGGCCAGCGTCATGTCATTTTCCAACACGTCATAAGGCAGCCAATCGCAATCGAAGAGAGCGTCCTGGAGCGCCTCGCTTACCTGTTCGGGCGTGACATACCTGCCCGCGTGGCTGCTGTTGCCCGGATAGAGCAGCGCCACCGGGGCGACATGGTGGCCGCCGGTGAGCACGGAGCCAAGCCGGTTGTTATAATCCGCGAATACCCGATAGAGAGGCCACCGCGGTTCAAACCCGCCGTTGTAGAAATACGGCGGGCAGTCGGCGTCGTAGGGGGCCTTCGGGTTGAACGAATGGGGAACAATGAAGTTCGCGCCCGAGACCTGCATATGGTCGGCCCACCATTTCATTTCCGGATAGGTCAGGTCCTGGCCGCGCGCGCCGAACATCTCCACCATCGTGATGTCATCGGGCTTGCCGTAGGCATGGGTGATGGAACTGCCGAGCTTGGGCGTCTGCCAGCACGGCGGGTCCTGCGCCACGCGCTGGCCGGGTTTGAACTGTGTGAAGACGGCGTCAATGCCGCCCATGCCACAGTATTTCATCAATTGGAACAGATTTCCGGCACACATCTCGGGACTCAGATAGAGGTTGCTGTGCTCCATGAAATGACCGGTTGACCGGACGTTGTGCTCACGGCACCAGGTCGAGAGGCCGCCGTAGAGCGTGCGTCCCCAGGCTTCGGCGAAGGCATCCTGATATTGATAGCGCGCGGCGACCTGCTCCTCGCCTGCGAGGGTGAACTTCCAGGCCACCAGCGCCTTCTTCCAATCCACTTGGCGCTCCTTGAGCAGCGGCAGGACTTCGGTGCCCCAGTCGCCCTGGGTATGCGGCTCATCGAAGAAGTAGCCAATGATGGTCTTGCCGTAGTCGTCCTTGAAGTGGTCGTAATGCGGCTGATAGACGGTCTTGATATACCAGTCCACGCTGTCCCTGCTGGCACCGTCCACCAGCACATGGCCAACGGTGTCAAATTTCCAGGTGAACTTCATCACCTGCCACTTGCCGGCGGGTGCCTCCCAAGCCAGCGTTCCGTTAGTCACGCACCCGCTCAGATCGATGAGGCTGGTGCCATCGATGCCGCCGTCCGTTTCCCGGCCGGCGATCACGGCGATCAGGTTCTTGTCATAGCCCGGCGCGGTGAACCGTCGCGCGCCTGCGACGCCGGTGGCCTGCGCCTCCATGCGCTTGCTGCCGTATTGCTGGGGCACCTTGCCGGCCACTTCACCGCTGGGCATCCATTTCTCGTCGTAAATGGTCATCTGCAGGTTGTGCTTTTTGGCGGCGTCGCGGCAGATGGCCAGGTCGCGATACCAGTTAGGTCCCAGCCAGTCGTTGTGCGGACGCGACTCGACGGTGAAGCCGCCATTGCCGCCCTCGGCCACTTTGGCGACATAGGTTTCCAACCGTTCCCGGCTCTCGTCCCCGTGCAGCCAGAACAGCGGGCCTATCAGCCGTCGGGCCTCCATCGGCAGTTCGCGGAAGCGCTGCTCGACCTGGCCGATGTCCGGCTCCCGGCTGGGAATGTTCGTGCCGTTCAGCCGCTCCAGCCACCGTTTTGCCCGGGCATCGCCATGGGCTGCGGCCCCAGTCATCCGCCCGGAAAATCCTTGAACCATGGCCAGCGCGCTTTGCTCGTAAAACTTCAAAATCGCGGCCCGGCGCACGGGCGTGATCGCCCGGAAATAGCCCGGGCCCGCATCCAAGGTCGCACGCGTCCGGCAGGCGTCGCAGGCTTCCAGCACTGCGGCGTTCTGGATCCACCAGGCGTTCCAGCCACCCGCTTCAAGCAAGGTGTCCCACTCTGGCTGATAGATCATCGTCAGGTTCGGCACCACCGGATTGGGATGGAAAAACGCGAAGGACTCGTCGATCAACCGCAGAAACTCCACATCCCCTTCCCCGGCACAATAACGGCCCGCATAACGCCCCGGAGCTACGGCTGGTGCCGACCCGGGACTCTCAGCGGCGGGCACGGGTTGCCCCTGACCGGTGGCGATTGTCACCAGGACCAACGCCACGATTCTAAATGAGGTGGGAACGGATTTCATCATGACGGCACGCTTTCCATTGTTGATGGGGAGGATTCACCTTCTGCTGAACCCAGATTGCAAGTGCGATCGGTCAAAATGATGTGGATTTTCCGGAAAAATGGTTGCGCAGCTCCCGCTCCGTCGATACACCCCTTGCGTTGCATGGATTCCGTACGGGTCGTTCGGTTTTATTCCATGAATCACCTATTCCACCACCCGTATGCATGCACATAAGATTCGACACGGCTCGTTCCGTATGAGGTCCCGCACCAGTCTGCTAGTTGCTGCGCTGGCAGCGGCCACCATGGCTGTAGGGCCGTCATTGGCGCAAGATCTCCCCGCCCGGCCCGCCGGACTCAACCTCATCCCCTGGCCCAAGGCCGTGACCCCCGCCGCCGGCGAGATGACTCTCACCGCCGACAGCCGCATCGTCGCCACAGACGCATCACTGGCGGCTCTAGCAGACATTCTGGCGCGGGAAATCCAGATGATCAGCGGCCTAGGACTGGCCACCGCCACCGGCGCGGGAAAACCCGGCGACATCGTGCTCAAGCTCGATGCCACCCTGAGGGCGGAGCGCGACATCCTCACCGTGCAGCAGCAAAAAGTCTGTTATACGCGCGATTACGCCCACACCATCACCATCACCCAACAGGCGCTGGTGACCGGGTTTGACTATCGCGCGGTGGCCGAGGGCACCAGCACGCTGCTGCAGGCCCTGCGCCGCAAGGACGGGCTGGTGACGTTGCCGTGCATGACGGTCAAGGACTGGCCCCAGGCTGACTTCATGGCGGTGATGATCGACGTCGGCCGCCAGTATATCCCGATTGCGGCGCTCAAACAATCGATCGAGTCTTGCCGGCTCTACAAGGTCCGCTACCTGCAGTTGCACCTATCTGATGACCAGGGCTTCACCTTCCCGTCCACGGCGTTTCCCGCGCTGGGCTCGCGCAACACCGCGGCCCACGGCGGCATTGCGCCCAAAGTCTATGACCTGCAGGCACTCAAGGATCTGGTCGCCTTCGCCGACGCCCGCGGCGTGACACTGGTGCCCGAATTGGAAACCCCCGGCCACAGCGGCGCGATCCGCCTGGCCATGCCGGAATTGTTCGACGCCCCCAAGGAACCCGGCGGCGCAGCATGGATCGCCGTGATGAACCTGGCTAACGAAAAGATGTATCCCGCGCTGGACACGCTGGTGGGCGAGATCTGCGCCGTTTTCAAGAGCTCACCATATTTCCACATGGGCTGCGACGAATGCCGCTTCAACATCCTCGAAACCCTGCCCCAAACACAGCAGTATCTCAAGGAACACCAGATGAAGGGCGTGGGCGAACTCTACGTGCAGCACATCCTGCGAGTGAATCAAAGCATCCGCAAACGCGGCATGACAACCATCGTGTGGGAAGGCGCGGCCCTTGAGGCCGACAAGATGAAGGATCAGATCCTCGTGGAGACCTGGGACAGCGGCAGCAACGCCGCCGCCGCCTATCAGAAACTTGGCTTCACCACCATCACCGTGCCCTGGACCCTGGGCGTGCCGGTGGAGCAGTGGACCATGTATCTCTGCAATGGCTCGGTCCTCAAGCCCACCGACAAGGTGTTAGGTGCCTTGTTGCCGATGTGGGAGATGAACGAGGCGGATCTGATCAGCGGCTACCTCAAGGGCATCCCCGTCCGCCAGGAACGCACCTGGGGCCCTGACAATGCCTACGCCGTCAAGGAATTCGCAACCCGCTCCGCCCAAACCGAGACCCTGCGGGAACAACTCATCCTGCCCGTCCACTATCAGGCGGCGGGACTGGACAAGCCCGAGGAAAGCGTGTTCTACAAAGAAGCCAGCATCACGCTCTCGTCCAGCGTGGCGGGCGGCGCGATCCACTACACGACCGACGGCAGCGAACCGACGGCCGCCTCGCCCAAATATCAAACTCCCGTTGCGCTCAAGGCAACAGGCGCGCTCAAGGCCGCGCTGTTCGGAGCCGACGGGAATCAGTTAGGTTTCGCAGTGAGCAAGCGCTATACCTGGATCAACCACGAGACGAGCCTGACCACCGGCAAGCCGGTGACGGCGTCGGGCGTTGAGGCCGCCAACATCGCGCAGAACGCGGTGGACGGCGAGGTCCGGTTGGAAAAAGCCTGGTGGGCCGCACCCACCCCGCAGTGGCTGCAGGTGGATCTGCAGGGGGAGTTCCAACTCGGCAAGGTGACGGTGATTCCGTTCTGGGACGGCAAGCGATTCTATCAATACACCGTCGAGGTGTCCACCGACGGCAAGACCTGGACGCAAGTGGCTGACATGTCCAACAACAGCACCCCCGGCACCGACAAGGGTTACACCCACGAGTTCAAGCCAACCCCGGGCCGCTACGTGAAAATCAACGTGCTCAAAAACAGCAGCAACCCCGGAGCCCACCTGGTGGAAGTCCATGCCTACGAAGCCCGAAAATAACAAATTCAATGACTGCACCGATCCATGCATGTGGTGCAAGAGCCTGGAGGAAATCGAGGCGTATTGGCTCGCACGTCAAAAGGACACCCGCCATGAGCCGTCATGAAACAACAAGGCGGGCTGCCCTGCTCGGCCTGGCAGGATTCTGCCTGTTAGTCGCGCAGGCGCAAGCGGCGGATCAACCCGGGAAATCCGGCATGCTTTTTTATGAGCCGGCGCCCGGCAATCCGGCGGCGGACAACTGGTGTTTCAAGGGCAAGGATCAGTGGTATGTATACACGCTCAACGGGGTTGACCAGGATTCCATAGGGGTCGCGGTGTCGCCGGATTTAATGCGTTACCAATCGCGTGGCGTGGCGATTCCGAGTGTCGCCGGCACTTGGGAAAACACCCTGTATGGCGGCGATGTGTTTGTGTGGAAGGACAAGCATTACATGCTCTACTCGGCTCCGGGGCCGGGAATGGAGAATGCAATCGGGCTGGCGGAATCGGAGGATTTGCTGCACTGGAAGAAGCATCCCGGCAATCCGGTGATGCATCATCCGGATGCGCGCTGGTATGAGGGAACAACCCCGGATGCCATGCGAGGGGGGATTTCCTGTCGGGATGTTGCGGTCATCGAGGATGCCTTCAGCGACGAATGGGTATATGCCTGCTTCACCGCGAGCACCGGACGCGGGGATTACTACCGTCGCGGTTGCATCGGTCTGGCGCGCAGCCGGAATCTAATCGACTGGGAATATTTGCCGCCGTTATTTGCGCCCGGCCTCTACACTGCCATGGAGGTGCCGCGCGTCTGCAAGATCGGCAGCAAGTGGTTTCTCACGTGGCTGCATGCGCCATGGTATGGCATCCGCACCGATGAGGACTACGGCGAGCGGGCGTATTCCGGGGGGGAAACGATGATTCACTATGCGGTGGCCGACGCTCCGTTAGGGCCATATCGGCTGGCCGGGGATCCGACCTTGTTTCGAGGAGGAGCCAGTCCCTATGTCATCGACCTGGTGCATGAGGGCGACGAGGTGCTGGTGACTTCCAGCGTGTTCAAACAACAGGGGGAAAAGTTCGATGATCGCGCGCGCTACGGTCTGATACCCGCCATGCCGATCCGTCAGGCCAAGGGCCATCCGGACAAGCTGGAGGTGTGTCTGCCGAAGAAATTGCGCGGGCAATTCCCCGACTCGCTCGCGGTGATAGATGCCCTGCGGGTGAACAACCCGCTGCCGGAATTGCAGGATGTGGCCAAGCAGGGAAACCAAATCACCTTTGCCCGAACCTCCAATCGTCTGGTTGAATTGACCGAGCCAAGCGCAGCCGACTTGCTCATCGATGCCGAATTCGAGGTGGGATCCGGCCGGGTCGGCTGGGTGACACATTATGACCGTGAGGCACGCAAAGGGTGTGCGGTTCTGGTGGACCCCAAGCGCCAGGAACTGCAGTTCGCACAAGTGGAGCCTCTCTATAACAAGGGAATATTCCTGCGGGTTCTGGATCGCCATCAGATCACCTCACCCGTCGGCAAGGCCTTCAAATTGTCCGTCATTCACTCCCGCGATTATCAGATAGTGTTTGTCAACGAGGTGCTCGCGGCCACGTTTTCATTCGCCCGGCGCGACGCGGGCGTGGTCGGCTTGTTCCTGGAAAACGCCACCGGCAAGTGTGTGGTGACCGGCCTTCATGCCAGCCAACCGCAGTGAGGTGGGCACGACCTCCCCGCTGCACGGCGACCCACATGGATCACCGAATATCTCATCAAGCGCCATGATGACGTGGAACTGATCGCCAAATACCTGCCGGTGGCGAAACTCAATCCGCAGGCCATCTCCAAAGAATACCTACGAGAATTCTTGGCGCTTTCATGAGTGGGCTGGTTCGAGAACGACGAGGTTGCCGGCCGCC
>Ga0209697_10005984_pt1 | contig 14899 bp, 15 predicted proteins | sample AliMusrvi5mmetaG_FD_184115 | JGI IMG/M metagenome (GOLD analysis project Ga0209697, IMG submission 184115) | Freshwater lake bacterial and archeal communities from Alinen Mustajarvi, Finland, to study Microbial Dark Matter (Phase II) - Alinen... | ecosystem: Environmental > Aquatic > Freshwater...
GGAAGTACTCGATGAGTGCGATCTTTTCCGAGGAGTCCATGGTTTTTGTTTTACCCTGGTTACTCTCTCAGTATACAATGGTGAAGTTAAGCTTTATTCAATGGGATATTCCCATGCGATGACCTTGCTGACGCTAACAAACAAACATCCGAAGACGGTCTTCGGCCATTAAGCCTTTATCTGCCGGCTCCCGTTTCCAATCATAATCCTCCCGATTCGCCACTCCCTATTCTCACGTTGAACTTCTCTCGACAAGACTTCCGGATACGAAGCGACTTGAAAAACAACGTATCAGTGCCGCATCATGCTTTCGATGTATTCCCAGGCTCTCAGCTGGTCCGATATGGGATTCTCCAACTCGATAGCATTGATCGGCGCGAGATATTCCACGTACCTTCCCAGATAATCGAGCTCCGCAACGTCTTGCATCAGATGCGAATCGTACTGTTCGATTTCGGGCCTGAACGGATTGCAGAGCCGCTCTTTTTTTATCACGGAAACATGCGAGACGCCGATCGGAAACCGTTTCACATTCTCATTCATTTGTTCGCAATATAACTCGTTCCCAACGAGCCGCTCATTGTGCCAGTGACTGAAATCGATACAGAGACCTGCAAACACTCCCAGCTCTTCCTCGTCCGGAACCTCTTTCCCGTTTTCCAGGAATATCTTGCTCGCCCATTCTGAATAGTCGTAGTGCAAAGGCCATTTCCTGGTGGAATGAAGATTGAAACAGCCGATTTCGAAATGATCCGCGAGAAAACCGATCTCTTCCGGTTTCATTTCCGTTATCAAGTGCAACAATGGAATACTCACGATACCGGCCTCGACCAACGTACGATACAACTCATAGCGCTCGGATTCTTTCAGGGCGGTCGGAAAAACGGCTGTTTCAACGATGCCGAGCGCCTTCAGTTCCCCGACCTGCGATCTCCAGTCATTCACGGAACCGGTCATCGAGACCGTCGTAACGGACACGGCCAATTTCATAATTTTTCGATAACGGTATCTTACCATTCCCCCTTCTCCGGATGGCCCTCGACCGCGGGGACGAGCGCGGGATTACGGCGGACCTTGGAAAAGATGAACTTCCAGAGAGAGCGCAGTTCGCTTATCCTGAACCAATTGCAGAAAATGAGAAAGGTCCCGAGCCCAAGCATGGTCCCGAACGAAAGCTGGAGAAAGACTTTGAGAAAAGTATCTAACGGTGACATGGAAAAGAACGAGAACAGCGTCTTTGATAGCTGGGCGACGATGCCCGCGAGGATCGCCGACAGGAAGATGAGCGCGTTCTCGCGGAAGAACTGCGAGTCATCCCACCCGTCGACCTTTTTCCGGAGAGCGATGAGGAGGAAGAGGAAATTCGCCACGCTACCGAGCGAGAACGCCATCGCGAGCGCGTCCGTGCCGTAGCGCGGCAGGAGAAATATCGCCGTCCCGACATAGACGGCCTCGCCGAGGATCGCGTAGAGAAAGGGCGTCTTCGAATCCTGGATCGCATAGAATGCCCGGGCGAACAGCGGGATAAGTGCCTGGGCGAAGAGGCTTACGGAAAGCCACATGAGCACGCCGAAGGTCGAAATCGTATCGTTCCAGTCGAAGCGACCGCTTCCGAGGATGACCCGGACGACCTGCGCCCGGAAAACGATGAACAGCATGGCGACCGGAACGACGAAAAAGAGGATGCGCCTCGTCGTACGGGCGAGCGTGTCGAAGAATTCCCCGTTGCGCTTCTCGGTCGCGGAAAACGAGAGGGTCGGAAAGGCTGCAAGCGAGAACGAGACCGCGAAAAGCCCGATCGGGATCGCCTCGATGTTCGAGGCGAGCGTGAAGATCGCGAGGCTTCCGGACGCGAGCATGGAGGCGAAGACCGTCGTCAGAAACAGGCTGAGCTGGTTCGCCGCGATACCAAGGGTGCGCGGAATCATAAGCATCACGACACGGCGGACCGGTCCGTCGAATCGGAGACGGTGCCGAAAGAGCGCGGGAAAGAACTTCCGGCTCCGCACCGATGGTATCTGTACCGACATGTGCAACAGTGCGCCGAGCGCGACGCCCCACGCCAGTCCGGAAATCCCGAACAGCGGTACGAAAACGGTGATGCCGAGGATGATACCGGCATTGTAAATGATCGGCGCGAGCGAATAGGCCGTGAAACAGCGGAAGGTGAGGAGCATCCCGCCGAAGACCGCACTCGCCCCGAGGAAGAGCGGCGAGAGCAGCATGATACGGGTCAGATCAACGGTCATCGCACGTTTTTCGTCGGAGAAACCGGGAGCGAGTACCGTCACGATGGCCGGTGCCACGATGATCGCGATAATCGAGACCACGCCGAGCGCGAGCAGTATCCACTCCAGGACTCCAGCTGCCAGGTCGAGCGCCTCTTTCTTCTTCTCCTTCGAGATGAATTCCGTGAAGACCGGAACGAACGCCGCCGACAACGCGCCCATCACGAGCAGGTTGTAGAGGGTATCGGGAATACGGAAGGCGGCATAGTACGCGTCGAGCGTGTCGCCCGCGCCGAAATGACCGGCAAGGAGCCGGTCGCGAACGAACCCGAGGAGCCGGCTCGCGATGCCGGCCGCCGCAATGACGAACGCCGCGCCGCCGACCGTTTCCGATTGCGCATTGGCCAGGTCCCGCAATAAGGTGAGGTTCTTTCTCAGTAAGGACATCATAGGCTCGTCATTTTATAGAAAGCACCGCGCCGTAATACGCATCCGTCGACAGGGTCGCGTCGAACGAGAATCCCTGCCGGTCCCGGTCCGGTCCGTCGGAATGCCAATCGACGTTGAACCGGTCGGGAAAGGAGAAATGGGAATGAAGGACACTTCCGTCGGTCCCCGATTGCTTTTGGAAGAGAATCGAATAGGATGCCGGGGTCGCGGGCTGCGGGGCGACCTTGAACGGAAGGCGGTACGTATACTCGACCGTCACGCTCTCCCCCGGACTCACGTAGACCCAGTTCCCGAACACGGTCTTTCCTGATTCCTCCGAGATGCGCGTACCGCCCGGATCGACGGTCGTCGCGGATTCCTCCTTCGCCACGTCCCCGTCACGCCCGAATCCGAGCGAATCGTAATCAAGCGGGGCCTTCGGGAATTCGTACGTCTGCCCCGACGCCGAGACGAACTCCGATCCCTTGGGAACGTACACGCGCATATAGTCCGAGTTCACCTTGTTAAACCACTCGTACGGCGTGTTCCCTCCGGTATGTTTCCTGGTTATCCGCACGGTGTCAAGGACGGAGCCGTCCGACTGCACAACGGCCGAATGGTCGATCGTCTCCTTGATCACGGCATCGGTCTTGTATCCGTTGAGATTGGTATGGACCACGCTCAAGTAATCGCGTGGCGTATCGAGCATCCTCCCCGACCACCCGGCCCCGTCGATCAGTTTTTCCACGTCCGCGTTCCGGGAATACAGCAGGATGTCCTTCTCGTTGAGCGCCCGGGAAAAGGTATCGGCAAGCGAGACCAGCGCGGACGCGCTCCGAAGTGAGAACAACCGCTCGAGCAGGATCGGCGCGAGATCGGAAAGGATCTTCTTCGGCTGATTGAGGGTATGGTCATAGTTCTCCTCGACTTCCGCCTGGATAGCCTGCGAAAAGTTGTCCGTATCGATGGTCACCCCATACTCCGGCATCTCGATGGGGCCCGTCAACGCGAGCAGATCGCGAAGCACGTTCGGCGTGAGCGTGACGACGCCGTCCACGGTCGGACCGCCGGTCTTCTCGTAAAAAAACATCGCCTTTTCCGCCGAGGTCGGAAAATCCGGCCACCAATTGCTGTCATGCAGGCTCCAACCCGCGCTCACCTTCTGTATCGGGGCCGGCGGAACGATATTTTCCTTGAGCTGTCCATCGGGGTTGAAGATACCGTCGACGAAGAATTTCCCGATATGACCGTTATTTACTTTGAGCAGACCGTAACTCCCGATAAAGCCGCCGGTCGGTCGGAGCTCGGCGTTGTTCTGGAAAAGGAACAGGTACAGACGCGGACCGTTCGCCCCCAGGAGCTCCCGAACGAGATGGGAATTCCCGTTGAAGCCACCGAGTGCGGCCGCGATCACCGGAAGTTTACCACGGATGGAAAGGAAGGCCGCCCGTTTGTCTTCCGGAACGTCCTCGGGACGGATCCGGTCGAACGCCGCTTGTGCCGCCACGACCTCGGCCTCTGCCGTCGACGATCCCTGTTCCGCCTTGTCGATGAGGTCGAGAAACGATATGCCACCGTCCTTGACGGCATCGGTCGGCGATGTTGGCAACAGCCCGAGTATCCCGCTCATGGCGACCCCTGCCGCGGAAAGATGCTTCGCGCCCTCGAGCAGTCCTTGGTCGGAAGCGATCGGGGCGAGCCCCGGGATAAATCGCGCCACCTTCGCCAGCTCGTTCCCCACGATACCGAGCGAGTCCGACGCCGCGGAGAACGTATTGTGCGCTTCGGAAAAATTTTTCGCCGAAGCGGAGAAGTTCGCGCCCGTGAGATCGTTCATCGCCTGGGACGCGAGCGATGCGCCCTCGATACTCTCCCCGAGTACCTCGCCCTTGATGACGGTCAGACGGCGCACCCCGAACGCACCCCCGCCGAGCACGATCACGATCACGAAAATCACCGACGCTCGCCGGACGAATCCGCCAGGGATCGCTATCGGTATGGGCTGGAACCGGAAAAACGTCGGGATTGAAAGCCTCACTTCCCGGAACCGGTCCCCGATATCCGAAAGCCGTCGGAAAAAATCTTCCTTCATCGATATCATCGGACCCGGCCAATTCTCCCGTGGCTCCGACTCGTATGCCCCGAAAGCCGGCTCCTCGTCCGATATCGTATCCCACGTCCCTTCCCGCATTTCCGGCTCGGCCGGGACGGAAACATAGCCGTCAAGATCGGCATGAAAAAGCGGCCGGTAGATCCGCCCGGCCTTCGGGAAGTGAACCGGCAGTTCCCGTTCGACCGGCGGTTCCGGCCGGGACGGTTCATCTTTTTCTCCCGGAACGGAAATCGCATCTGGGACGGTTTCCGTTCGCTCCCGACCGCGAAGCGAGCCGACGGATCCAATCCACTCCCAATCCAAAGTGCCCGACGTGTCGGTCGGTCGGACATCGAACATCTGCGGGATGATGTGTTTTCTTGATTTCGGTTCCATGAACGGGCTTCTGTTTTCGTGTCACCCTTACCCTTCGCGTGCGCGACGATACGCGTCATACGTGACATCGGCCATGTCCCGCCATCGGAACATCGTCGCGCGATCTTTCCCTTTCTTCGCCAGTTCCGAGACAAGCCTCGGATCGTTCAGGATCTCCCCGACCTTTTTCGCGAGATCGTCCGAATCATCCGGATCGAAGTAAAGCGCGGCCTCACCAAGTATTTCCGGAAGCGATCCCCGCCGCGCCGCGATGACCGGAATCCCGAATCGCATCGCCTCGAGAGGAGGAAGTCCGAACCCCTCGTAAAGCGACGGGAAGAGATATCCCGTGGCCCCCCGATACAGCCCCGACAACTCCGCATCCGGAACGAATCCGGTAAAGACGATATTCCGAATTCCGGCCGACTCGACCGCGCCCCTGAGCCGACCGTAGAAATAATCCCCCTTGCCGACCAAAACAAACATGACCTCCCGGAATCGCGCCGCCAAGGAAATGAACGCCTCGAGATTCTTGTGCGGATAGGCGTTCCCAACGTACAGGAAGTATGGTGCCAGTATACCATGTCCCGCGGATATGGAAGAACCGACCGGGCCCCCGGCATCCGCCCCGAAATCGCACCCTTCGTACGCGACGATCGTCTTACCCTTCGCTTCCGGAAACGTGGCGAGGATATCCTGTTCCGTGAAATTCGAAACGGTCAGGATCGTTCGTGCCTTCCCGATCGCCGAGGCGATGGCCAGACGGTAGGCGGCATACTTCAACCGATACGTATACCGGCTCCTAGTCGTATTCCGGACCGTCGGAAAACGGAGCAAGATAAGGTCGTGGATGGTCACGACGAACGGCCGGCCATAGAAAATCGGGACATTGAAATGCGGAAAATGAACCAAGTCGAGGCGGTATCTTCCGAGCAGGAACGGGAGAAAGACCTGTTCCCGGACGGAATACCACGGGTAATCGGCCAGCACTTTCCGGAATCTCGGATTTCCGGGAACATACGAATCGAAATTTTCCTTCCGGAGAAATATGAAAAAACGATCGTCCGGATCGGCGACCTGTTCAAGATATCCGACAAGCTTTTCCGTATAGCGCCCCAGCCCCTTGCCGACGGGTCCGTAAAAGCGCGCGTCGATGCCGATTCTCATTTCTTTTTCACGCTCACGTCCGGTTTCCCCTTCGCGGAAAACGCTTCCCCGTCACGCTCCAGGAAGAAAAGGACCAATGCCTGCGTCGCGAGCGCCTCAAGCAGTCCCGGATCCTCTATGCGGTTCACGGACTTTGGAAAAAGGAGGAACGCGACATATTTCCCGATCATTCCGGGAGATCGGACGATGATGCATCCGTTTTCCTCGGATACTTTCTTTCCCGACGAGATCAGTTTTTCGACCGGTATGGCGGCGCAGGCCGACACCCTTCCGTTCCGGATTTCCTTCTCCACCGCGCCCCGCCCCGTATCGATGATACGGATCAGAAACGCCGCCGATTTGCAGGACATCAGGACGGATCGTTCGAATGTCCGATAGACTTTTTTCGTCTCGCCACGCCGGAAATGCCCCGCCGCTTCCGGGAGGGACAGGACGAGCCCCTTCATGAGATCGAGCTTCCGGTTCGTCTCGCCGATATACGAGTATGATTCGGAGAGGTCCTTCGTGATATCCGACTTCTCTCGCTGCAGACGGAGCTTCTCACGGACCTGCTGAAGCAGGGATTTTTCCTTCAGGAAGAATATCAGGAACCCCACCGCTCCGAGCAGGAAGATGATGATCGTTTCCGTCAGTTCTTCGGGTATTCCGAACACGCTCCCCGAAACGGCCAACGGGGTGGCGGACGCGACTACGAAGAGCATGAGGAATATCCAGTACATCACCGGTCAGGTTAACGGAAGCTGTTTCAGATACGCCCGGAGCCGTTCCCCGACCTCGGGATGTTTGAGCCCGTAATGGATGGTCGCCTTGAGGAAATTGAACTTGTCGCCGGTGTCGAGCCACTCCCCTTCGAGCATGCGTGCGTGGACCGGCATTCCCCTCTCGAGCATGATATCGAACGCGTCCGCGAGACGGATCTCACCGGACTTCCCGGTCTCCATCTTCGACAGCACGTCAAACACCTCGCGGGTGATGACGTATTTCCCGACCGCGACCGCGCGGCTCGGCGCCTCTCCCGGTGCCGGCTTTTCCACCATCTTCGTCACGAGGATATCGTTCTTCCCGACCGGATCGCCCGCGACCACGCCGAACTTCGAGATATCCTCGAGCGCGACCTCCGCCGCGCCGATGATCGGCGTCTTGTACCGTTCGTACGCGTCCATCACCTGCCTGGCGGCCGGCACCTCGCTGTCATAGAGGCAGTCCCCGAAGAAGACGAGTACCGGCTCATCGTCGTCCACGAGATGCGCCGCCTGCAAGAGCGCGTGTCCGTCGCCCAAGGGGGACGACTGCCGGACATAGGAGAACTTCGCCAGTCCGGAAATCAAGCGGACCTTTTCCAGAAGATCGTGCTTGTGTTTTTCCACGAGCGTATCCTCGAGCTCGTAGGAAACGTCGAAATGATCCTCGATGGCGCGCTTCCCGCGACCGGTCACGAAGATGATCTCCCTGATGCCGGACGCGACCGCCTCCTCGGCAAGATACTGCACCACCGGCTTGTCCACGACCGGCAACATCTCCTTCGGCTGAGCCTTCGTCGCCGGGAGAAACCTCGTCCCGAATCCCGCGACGAGAAAGATGGCTTTCTTGATCTTCATCGGTTTTTCGCTCATAGCGGAATATTATTTCTTAGTATCTCTCTCAAATCTCATGTCGAGCTGCAAATCCGAAAATCTCGCGCGAAAACCATAAAAAATGAGGACGAGTATCCGAAGAGCATGAGGATCCCACTACCGTAACCTGACGAGTTTTGAATGGTTTGCAACCGAAATTTTCGGATTTCAGCCGACAAGCCATCTTTACGGCATATAATGGCGGTGAGATTTGAGAGAGATACTTACTGCCATTGCGGAAAGGGATCCCATGTTCCCGGCGTTCCTTTCGCCGTTACAAGTATACCATTCCCGAAAATATCGTGAAATGCCCGGCTATTTGGCAAGGGACACGAGTCGCTTGAACTCGGTGTTGAATTCGGCGACAGCCTCGTTCACGATCGGATGGAAACGGCTCCGAAAATCCTTTTCTTTCGCATACATCGACGCTTCAAGGAGCGAATCATGCGTCCCGGCGTCGAAATACGCCCCGGAAATGGTACGTACGTCGAGTTCTCCCCGATTCAGATACGCGCGGTGCATGTCCACGATCTCGAGTTCACCACGCTCGGACGGCTTCACCTGTTTCGCGATCTCGGACGATTTCCCGTCATACAGGTATAGGCCCGGTATGGCGAACCTGCTCTTCGGAGCGGTCGGCTTCTCCTCGATAGAAATCACTCGGCCCGTACCCGGGTCGAACTCGACGACCCCGTAGCGCTCCGGATCCGGCACTTCCTTGGCGAACACCCGGCCGCCGGAAACGAAACTCCCGATCGCCTCGGAAAAATCATCCTCGAAGATGTTGTCACCTAAGATGAGCGCCGACGACCCGCCGTCAAGGAAGTCCTCGCCGAGAATGTACGCCTCGGGCAGTCCACCGGGACGCTTCTGCACGACGAACGAGATGTTCACCCCGTGTCCGCGGAACATCGACCCGAGCAGGTTCAGATAGCTCCCTGAATACTCCGGTGAGACGATGATCAGGATGTCACGGATGCCCGCCTGGATGAGCGTGTTGATCGGATAGAAAATCATCGGCCGATCGTAGACCGGCAGAAGCTGCTTGGTGAGCACCGCCGTCAGCGGCAGCAGCCGCGTGCCGGTCCCACCGGCGAGGATGATTCCTTTCATAGGATGAGCGATAACGGATCGTGAATTACGGATAGAGGATATGGAAAAAGATACAAGATATCAACGGTAGATCGGGAACGACTTGCAAAGCGTCTTCACTTCCTTGCGGATGACACCGAGAATCCGCTTCTTCCCGCCGGAACGGAGCGCCCGGTCGATCCAGCCCGCGATCTGCAGCATCTCGCCCTCCTTCATGCCACGCGTGGTCACAGCCGGCACGCCGATGCGTATGCCCGATGGGTCAAGCGGACCGCGTGGATCGTCCGGCAACACGTTCTTGTTCACGGTGATACCCGAAAGATCGAGCCACGCCTCCGCATCCTTGCCGGTCACGTTCCGACTCTTCACGGTATCGATAAGGAGCATATGATTCTCGGTCGTGCCAAAGACGATTTCGTATCCGAGCGAAACGAACGCCTCCTCGAGCGCTTTGGCATTTGCCAGAATCTGTCGTGCATATGTCTGAAACTCGGGCTGGAGCGCTTCTCCGAACGCCACCGCCTTGGCGAGCACCATATGCATATGCGGACCGCCCTGCACGCCTGGGAACACCGCCTTGTCTATCGCTTTCGCGAACGGCTCCTTGCACAAGATGAGTCCCCCGCGCGGACCGCGGAGCGTCTTGTGTGTCGTCGCGGTGACGATATCGAAATACGGGACCGGACTCGGGAGCGCACCTCCGGCGATCATGCCCGCGATATGTGCCATATCCATCATGGATATCGCTCCGACCTTTTTTGCGATCGCAGTGAAGCGTTCGTAATCGAGTTGACGTGTGTATGACGAGAACCCGGCGAGCATCAGCTTGGGCCGTTCCGCCTCCGCGAGCGCCTCAAGCTTGTCATAATCGATCGTGCCGTCCGCTTCCGTCTTGTACCGCACGAAACGATACACCTTCGCCGGGAGCGTGACCGGATGTCCGTGTGTGAGATGTCCGCCGTGTGAGAGATCCATACCGAGCACCGTATCGCCCGGCGAGAGCATGGCCGCATATGCCGCGAGGTTTGCCGACGCGCCCGAGAGCGGCTGGACATTCGCATGCTCCGCACCGAAGAGCAACTTCGCCCGATCGATTGCGAGCGTCTCGATCACGTCCGTAAATTCCTGCCCGCCATAATAGCGCTTCCCCGGATATCCTTCGGAATATTTGTTCGTAAAGACCGACCCAAGCGCGTCGAGTACGGCAGGCGAAACGGTATTCTCCGAAGCGATGAGCTCGAGCCCGGTCTCCTCTCGCTTCATCTCGCCACGGAGCGCGTCATACGCAACCTTGTCTGATTCCTTCAATGATTTATAGGTATTCATAGGTTTGGTCCTTATATTTTGTCTTCAGTATACACGAGCACCAAACAAGAAGAAACTTGTAATAACACAGAATAGCCAGACGGAGAAGAATACTCCCCTCAATCACCAATCTTTCGGCTTTTCAAAGACTTTTCTGTCGAATCCATACGCATGTTTATTGACGGAAAGCCGTTTTTCCACTATAATACGCAGTCAATCTGATTCAGCTGTTTTTTTCACAATCAATCTCGAACAAACGGAGCGTACCATGACAACAGAAGCATCTCACAACGAAACTAACAGTGCCAGAATACTCAAATTCATCATGCTGTTCAAAGGTGATGGAGGCACGCTTTTTCACGCGATTCTTAACATAATCACTTCATTGCTAATAATTATCATTTTTGGAAAGTTCCTCTTTTCAATGAACTACGATATATATCGGAGTAACACCATATCACATCAACAGTTTGGCGCCTCGTCCATCTATTGCGACAACAACAAAGAGTCTTCAAATTTCTTTGGCGATAAGAGTCCGGGCGGAATTACGATTTCTGTTTATAGCCAAAATCCCTGTCGCGTTACCATTAGAAACGCGCAGGATGATCCGGCTTCGGAAACATCCTATTACGAAACAAAAGATGGATCCCTCAAATGTGCGATAGAAACGCCATTGCCTCTTTCGATTGTTCGTGTATTCATGACCGGAGAGGACCAAAAGGAAAAATTGGCGTTCCTGACCAAAATAGCCTTCAATCAAAAAACGAAGCGCTATGAGCTTTATCCTTATTACTAAATCAACATAAATCGGAGCATAACCATGCAGACTTTCAGAGAATTTTGTGCACCGCTTCTTCCCCTCTTCAAAAACGGTTCCCCTGACGCCGATGAAATCATCCTCTCCGGAATTGAGAAGGGAGAGATAAAAATAACATATCAGTCACTCATGCCATCCTCGTTGCAATATAATGCAAAACTGTTGAATGATTTATTCACGATTACCGGAGAAAGCAATTTGGAAGCGGTTCTCCTTCTCATTCAGATATTCTACGTAATAAAAAATTGGGATCCGTCACATTGGTTTACCCTTTGGTCCAATAAAATACAATTGGCCGAACTCTCCGGAAACAGCACGCTTGAAGAGAGCTTAAAAGATGATTCTCTTTTCAGGAAAGAGCTAGAAATCTGGCTAGACTTCGAGCTCTGAACATTTTCCCAAAAAAGCATCCTGTTTCTAACGGCAGGATGCTTTTCTTTATGCGTATCCCATACTCCCAACATGAGATGAATGCGAAATCAAGGAGCGTAATTGATTTATTCTTTATTATCGTATTTTTCTCAAGACGTATTCCCAATGCCGATCAATCCACCGGGCAGGCATGTTTCGGGGCCATGGGCGGAATCGATCGGAGCGATTTCCAGAAGAAATAACCAACAACCGCGACTGTGGAGAGGGGCGAAAACCATTTCGGGATGTCCGCACCGAACGCGTCCGCGATCATGACCGCGCCGAGAATCGCGATCGAATACATGGCGCCGTTTTTCAGATAGAGATACCCTTTCACCCGATCCACGTTCGCGACCGTCAGTTGCCGGACGATAATCGCCCCGACGCCGTTACCAAGCAATATCAATGGCACGGAAAGCGTAAACGCGAACGCACCAAGTACCCCATCAATCGAAAAAGACAAATCGATAATTTCAAGGAAGAACACTTTGCTCAGATCCGACAGATTATTCTTCCCCTTTTCCAGATCATGCTCCACCGCTTCGGCATGTTGTCGGAACCCGTGCGTGATAAAAAATGCTGTGGAACCGATCACGGCACCGAAACCGAGCATCGGGCCGATCTTGAGCGCATACCAGACGACGACGGCCAACACGACCGAGATGGTCGCATAAAACCATGCTCCTTGTCGGACAAAAAACGACTCGACCCAACGCCATCCGAAATGTTTCTGTTCCAAAAACAACCAGTGGAAAAATAGGAACAACAGAAACATACCACCACCAATCAAAAGCACCGGAGCCGACTTCTCTATGGCATGTGCAACCGACGGATCATTCGAAAACGTCGCCGTGAACGATCCGATGAATCCGAGTTCCGGCACCGTCGCCCACACGATAAGCCACGGTAGGAGTCCGCGTACGACGAATACCGCAAGGAAAATACCCTAGGTAAGAAAAAATCTTCGCGCCTTCTTTCCCATTATCGAAAGTACTTCCGCATTGATGACGGCATTATCAATACTCGACACGGTCTCGAACAACGCGAGACCGATGATCGTAAGTATGGCAGAAAACATCATAAATCCTCGGTGTACATAGTACGATTTATACCCACGTTATGGTTCTGACCGATGAGACCACGATACAAATTGTATGCGTTCTCATCTTCATCATGTTCCCTTTAAGAAGTAGGGGCATCGGGTCGTAGAGACGCACGATTTTTCGTCTTTCGGAAATGGGAATGGGAATGGGAGGTGTCGCTCCGAAATATGAAAGACTCCTTCGCAGACCCTCACCCTACCCTCTCCCGGAGGGAGAGGCGGAAGAACATCACTAAACTCTCTTTCTCAACGTCATTAACCATAGGTCCCAAAATCACCCCTTAGACCCTGATTGTTCTGATTCTATGAAATCCGTCAGAGCATCTTGGAGATTCCGAAACTTTGGACGCTTGGTATTGCGCAGGGTCGAATCCTTCGGCCTTCGGGCCGGTCGCGGAAACACGTCGCCACGTACCGGGATCACTTCCGCTTTGATTCCGGCAATCTTGAAATATTCCACGAGCGCGCCATACCATGTCACCGGTCCCTCATTGACCAGATGATACACCCCGGACGACGCCGAATCCATCGTGAGCGCGTACGATGCTTCGGCCAGATCCGGCGCATACGTGAAGCATCCGCGTTCATCATCGACGGCGGAAACAGTGCCCTTCTCACGGGCGATCTCTTCCATCTTGGCAAAGAAACTCTGTTTTCCTCCAGAGGATGACGCCGGAATCCCGAACAGTTTTGCGAGTCGGATCACATAGTATTTCCCGCCGATCGCGGCTGTCGATACCTCACCGCCGCGTTTGCTTTCCCCGTACTTCGAAACCGGGTTTGGTTCCGCATCCTCGGCATACCCGTCGCCAAGTTGTTCGCCGTCGAACACATAGTCCGTCGAATAGTGAACGAAGACCGCATCGAGCTCCTTGGCGACCCTAGCCAATTCGCCCGGAACTTCGGCATTGATCCGCCAGGCCTTCGCGAATTCCGCCTCATCCGTCTCACATGCGTCCACCGCATTATACCCGACCGCATTCACGATGATATCCGGAGCAAGCGTGACGATCTGCTCGCGCGTCGACACCGTATCGGTCACGTCGATATCGCCCTGGTCCCACCCGGTCACATCGTGCCCTCCCTCTGTAAATACGCGGACCAACTCCTGTCCCAGCATCCCCTTCGATCCGAGTATGAGTATTCTTTTCGGCATATCATTCACATTAAGCTCAAGCATCACTTCTCACTTCTATTGCCTGCTCCCTGTTATCTGTTATCTGATTTCTTCCACCACTCCTCGTGCGCTTTGAACCATTCGACGGTCTGTCGAAGACCTTCTTCAAGTGTCACCGACGGTTCCCATCCAAGTTCGTTCTTGATCTTGGAAAAATCGATCGCGTAGCGCCGGTCATGTCCCGGTCGGTCCGTCACGTATTCGATTCGGTCTTCTCCGGCCCCGAGGATATCAAGCAGCGTCTTGATGAGGACGATATTCTCGCGTTCACCATTGCCACCCACACAATAGGTCTCGCCGATACGACCGTTGCGCAACACGAGGTCTATCGCACGACAATGATCCTCCACATGGAGCCAGTCGCGTACCTGTTTGCCATCGCCGTAGATCGGTACGTTCTTTCCCTCCAAAATATTCGTAATCGCGAGCGGGATAATTTTTTCCGGAAAATGATACGGGCCATAGTTATTCGAGCAGTTCGATATCGTCACTGGCAGACCGTAGGTATGGAAATACGCACGAACGAGATGGTCCGACCCGGCCTTGGACGCGCTATACGGACTCCGCGGATCATACGATGTCGATTCATTAAACGGCGCATCATCGGGCCCGAGCGCGCCGAACACCTCGTCGGTCGAGACATGGTGAAACCGTTTCCCTCCATTGTTCCTCGCCGCGTCTAACAATACCTGCGTTCCAAGCACATTGGTTCGCACGAATGCCGCCGGATCCACTATCGATCGATCCACATGCGACTCGGCCGCGAAGTGCACCACCGCGTCGCACTCGGAAACGAGCGGATTAACCACAGCCGGATCGGCGATGTCCCCTTTCACAAACCGGAACCGCGGATTCCCCTCCGCCGCCTTCAGGTTCTCCAGATTCCCGGCATAGGTCAGCAGATCGAGCACCACGATCTCGTCCTCCGGATGCTCCCGCAGGATATGATGCACATAGTTCGATCCGATAAACCCCGCCCCGCCGGTAACCAGTAGTTTCATAATTTTTCATCGTAAAAATATACGTCCTGCTCCCCTTTCAGATGGGGATTAGCCGACCAAAAGGAGGATTATCCGGGGCTTTGCGGGGTG
>Ga0209697_10005986_pt1 | contig 14898 bp, 12 predicted proteins | sample AliMusrvi5mmetaG_FD_184115 | JGI IMG/M metagenome (GOLD analysis project Ga0209697, IMG submission 184115) | Freshwater lake bacterial and archeal communities from Alinen Mustajarvi, Finland, to study Microbial Dark Matter (Phase II) - Alinen... | ecosystem: Environmental > Aquatic > Freshwater...
GCGGTGCCGCCGGCAGCACCGCGCCTCGCAACAACCGCAGCGGCAGCAGCGGTAGCACCGGCAGCACCGGTAGCACCAGTCGCAACGCCTCCACCACCACCAACAGCAACAGTTCCTTTGGCGGTGGCACTTCCTCCTTTGGCGGCAGCAGCAGCGGTTCTTCCTTTGGCGGCAGCAGCGGCAGTTCCTCTGGCAGCAGCGGCAGCACCCTCGGCAGTCCCAATGCCTCCACCGCGCCGCAGTCCGTCTTGGTCGGACGCACCCTGCTGGTAGCCGACAACATCACCAACTCCATCGTCGTCCAAGGCCCGCCCTCCGGCCTGGAAATCATCCAGCGCCTCCTCGATCAAGTCGATGTCAAGGCCGACCAAGTCATGATCTCCAGTGTCATCGGCCAGCTCACCCTCAATGACAACAAAACCTTCGGCGTGGACTACCTCTATAATCACGACGGCACTACTGCCAGCCGCGGCGGTGGCGGTTTCGGCCCCTCTCTGCCAATCCTCCCGATCACCACGCCAGCGAATGGCACCACGCCAGCCAGTACTACGACTTTCTCTCCCGGAACCCTGTCTGGGGCTGGCGGTCTTCAAGTCTATGGCAAGATCGGCAGCAGCCTCAACGTCTTCTTGCAGGCTCTCCAATCGACGGGCAAATTCAACGTCCTCTCCCGCCCCAGCGTGTTCACGGCCAACAACCAAAAGGGCACCATCTCCAGTGGCCAGCGCGTCGCCATCCCCACCAGTAGTAACAGTTTCACCACCGGTGGCGCCAGCACCAATGTCCAGTATCAGGACGTCGTGCTCAAACTCGAGGTCATCCCCCTGATCAATTCCAAGGATGAAATCACCCTGCAAATCTCGCTGCTCGACGATGAAGTCAACGGCGACCAGGTCATCCCCGGGGCCGGTCCGAATGGCACCGCCTTGACCGTTCCCAAGATCTTCACCCGGGAAATCCTCACCACGGTTACCATCCCCAACAACGAGACCATCGTCCTCGGCGGCCTCATCAAGGACAGCAAGACGAGTACCGTCGATGGCATTCCCATCCTCAGTAGCATCCCCTTCATCGGCAAGCTCTTCGCCAATACCGTCAAGGCCGACACCCGCGAGGAACTCCTCATCTTCCTCCAGCCCTCCATCATCACCAGCCGCAGTTCGCTCGATGCCGTCGGCAACGATATGGACCGCCGCTACAAGGGTGCCTCAGACGTCCGGAAATTCGCCGACGGACCCGGCAGCCTGCCCCCGCCCAATGCCAAACCCGTCGCCGACAAGGCCGGCACCCCTCCCAAGGCCAGACCCGTCGCTCAGGACCCGGCTGACAGCAGTGTCAAAAAGACCATCCAGCCTGCCCGCTACTGAGCCCCCGAGCACCCGCGCGCTTTCTTTCACCTTCTGCTTGCCAAGCCTCACGGCGCAGGCTACCAATCGTCTCCGCGCTGCCCAGCGCAATGGTCCCGTGGTCCAATGGATAGGACGATGGCCTCCGAAGCCGTAGGTGCAGGTTCGATTCCTGCCGGGATCACCACTGAAAAAGCTTGATTCCCCTAGGGGGACAAGGGATTCAGCTAAAAACCTAGCAATTAGGCAACTGCCCCCAAATGCGCCGAAATGCGCGAAAAGTCCCCAAAATGAGGCTCGAAAGTGTTACAAGGTGTTACAGCCTCCCCCCGGTGACAAATTAGTCAGGAAAGCGGTAGCATCCTGCAACACCCTAGTTTGCCGCTTCCATCGTCGGTGCCGTAACAGGGTGTAACAGGCTGTAACACTCTCCGGCAGCGAGGGGACGAAAGCGGCCATGTTCCCGGCGGGCACCTCGGCAGCGACGAGCGGAGCGGGGCGGCCAGTGTCAACCGCATGTTTTTTGCGACATGCCCGCCCGACGGTCACAATCTGCAACCGCCAGCGAGTCACACCGGGCCACCGCTGCCGGGAAGCCACCACAGCGGCGACGACAAGCGGAGCGGCCTGCATTGTTCCGGCACGCGTGACGTTTGCGGCACGGCCCCCCCCACTGCCAGCCAACCTCACCGCTCGGCCTCTGAGACAGCGTGATAGATGGTGTGCTCGAAGTCCCTAGCCCCAGCCCCAAGGGATTGCAGCTTGACACCCAGCCAATCCACACACATTCTACGTGCACCTCAAATGGCCGACGACCATCCATTATTATTAAAGATCTTTGGCCCGGAGGGCAAGGGAGAGATCCCGGCGGAAATGCTAGCCAAGACCATTGAAGGCTTGCAGTCGCTCGTCTGGAACTTCGCATTCAAGAATGAGGGGCAATCGATCCGAAAAAGGCTAAAATTCTCCCAAGCTCTCAAGGATCGATTTACCCTTCGGTTTTTTCCTCCCACGGTGGGCAGCTTCGCTATTGCCGCGCGGGTGGCACCCGCTGAGCCGGATCTCGTATCACCGGACCAGATCGAAACTGTACTTCGAGAAGTTTTTGACTTTTCCAAGGCCGTTCTAAGCCGAGATTCCAAGCAGGTCATGGCATTGCTTCCAGACCGCACCCTGAGGTTGAGGACTCTCGACTGTTTTCGCGGTTTTGCTCCTCCGCCTGGCGGCGGATTCCGTTTCGAGCTCTCCAATGGCAGCCTCGGCCCGGTGTATTTCGACGAAACCGTGCGCTCCAGGACGGAGAAGTTGCTTGCGGAGGACGCGGACGAGGGCGCTCCCGAATCAGCCCATCAGGTTGTTACCGGCCGACTTCAAAAGGTCGATTTCGTCAGAAGGGAGATGGATGTCCTGGTTACGCCGGCCCGTCGGACGATCCATTGCGACTACGACGAAAGCGTCGAGCCGTTGCTTTTCGAAAACCGCCGCGAGCATATTCAGGTGCGCGGTTTCGTCACCCTGGGTGAGGACGGGCTTCCAGAGAGCATCACAGAGGTTGATTACATTGGCGATCTCGATCTGTCGCCCTTTGTGCTGTCAACCGTCGAAGCCAATGGCCCAGTCCTGAAGTTCCACAAGGCGCTCGTGCTGAACCCGGTTCTCGATGAATCCGAACAACTCATTGTCCTTGAAAACGCGGATCTCGGCATCCACGTTTTCGCCCCCACCCGATCCGAACTCTACGACGAGCTCGTCGAGCACTTGGGCTTCTTGTGGAATGAATATGTCAAGGTTGATGCCGACAAGCTCGACCCCATGGCTGTTGAATTTCGGACTCGTCTGATGACATTGATCGAGGAGGTGCCCCATGCCTAGGGAGCGGAAAGAGGTCGAGGCGGCATTGGAGAAGAAAGGTTTCCTCCGCAACGAGGGCGACCACCATCGCTTCATCTTTCACACGAAGGATGGCCGCAAGACGCGGGTGCTCACCAAGACAAGCCACAGCCACCGCCAGATTGCGGATAACATTCTCAGCCAGATGGCCAAGCAGTGCGGACTGAGCAACAAACAGTTCGGTTTGCTTGTGGATTGCCCCCTCAGCCGGGAAGATTACGAACTGGAACTCATCAGCGCGGGCTTGATCTCACCCCAAGCTTCGTGACCTGGATCCGCTCTCGGAATCACAGCTTGCGACCACTTCGCAGATGTTCACCGGGCACCGCGGCAACCAGCGGGTGACACGTGCCCGACGCGTGAAGCACGCGGGGACTGCGGCGAGCTTCGCGGCCGAAATAGACCGCAGCCCGCCCTTGCGCTGACAGCACGCCACAGCTTTCACCACGGCCGGAAACGTCCGCGTGACCGTCGCCACCCCAGTCTTGACAAGTTCCGCCGGCATGCTCACACTGTCCACATGAACACGACAGCGGCAATGCGCCAGGAACCCGCCACGGCCCGCAAGCTATCCGCCACGGGCGCAGAAACGGAAACCGCAGCAAAGGGCGCTGCCGCCGCGCCCGCTGCCGTCACTGAGGACAACCGCAAATCTTCCCAACCAACCACGACCCAACCTGCGAGCAAGTGGCGCAGACAGTGGCGGGACTGATCCAGCGGGGACTTTCGACGATTGCCCCGCCGCGCAACCTGCGGGAGCTTGGAACGGCGGTGGATATTTACCGCAAGGTGACAGGGTTTGACCGTCCACAGGGCGGCAACGGCCCGCGGGTGCTGATAAACCTCGGTGCCGGAATTCGCGTGCGCGAGCGTGCGGCTGCGCAAGTGGTGGATGTGGACGCGGCGGCGGACGGGGACGAATAGCCAAGGATGGCACAGGGAGGCTACGGGGCCGGGAAAACTGCGGTGAGGGCGTTCCGCCTCGGGGGCGGTCACTTCACCTGAATACGGTAGAATTTTTTAGCGTCGGCGTTGGCAGAATCGAAGACTTCCTTGATTTGGTTATTCCCCGAAATCGTCGATCCCAAGTTGAACCATGTGAGCAGGTCGTATGAATACTGGACTTGGTAGGTTTTGCCTGTTTGACTTTGCCAATGAAGTTTCACTGCTTGCAAAATGGCAACATCTGGAACAAGGGTCGGAGCAGGCCCGGCCTGTTTCCCCGCCGGTTGACGCAGGAAACCCATAGCGCATGAACCCCGCCGAAACCCAACGCCTCGCCGCCATCTATCAGCGCAAGCTCGCCGCGCAGGATGCGTTAAAAAAGTCACTGCTGCACCAGGCATTCAGCGGAACCCTGTGATTCATGACAGAGAACCTCAATCCCGAAAGAGCGCTCATTTTCCGCATCGTGCATGTGGCGAATGTGCCGTGGATTCTGGACCATGGACTGCATTGCAAGAACTCCCCGTAACAGGATCCGAACTTTGTAAACATCGGGAGCACAGATTTGATTGGCAAGCGGGCGCACCGACAGGTGCCAGTGCCTCAGCACGCCGCCGGGATGGCAGATTGCTGCTTCAGGTCAAGGACGCACCCTTTGAGAAGCCGGTAATGGCTAAGTTTGCCTCGGACGGGACCTTGAAGATGCTGGCATATCCCATCACGCCGGGCCGCATTGAGGGCCACGGCAAACACGGCAAGGGGCTCACCGCCGATTACGTGCTGGTCTACGTCGCCTATGCCTTGCCCCCGCTCACCCGTGAGGAGCGCGCGACCACCGCCAAGGTCGAGATCAGCAGCCACTTCAACATCAAGCAACAGGTCTTCCTCGAATTTGTGCTCTCCCATTACGTCAACGTCGGCGTGGAAGAATTGGACGCCGGCAAGCTGACGCCGTTGCTTCGCCTCAAGTATCGCGATTCCCTCCCCGATGCCGTTGCCGACTTGGGAGAGCCAAAGGAAATCCAAGCCGTTTTCATCAGCTTCCAGAAATTCCTCTACGTGTCGGCGGCGTGAGGGACGGTTCCATGCATGATCATCCGTGCGTTGCTTGTCACTTGCGGAAACCATGATTTCAATCATTTATCTAACATATTCATCACGTCCGCCTTGCGCGACTCGGGCGTGACCTTGAGTGCGACCACTTTGCCGCCGCGCAGCTCGCCTTCGACGGTGGTGTTATAGAGCGCGTGGAGTTTGAAGTTCACATCCCAGTCTTTCGGCCACGCCGGAAACAGATAGATCTTCTTGCCGACCACCTGCAGCAGCATCGCCTGCAGGGCCGTCATCGCCACGCCACCGTGGCTTTGGTCATTGATGCCGACTTGGGCGGGACCCCAGAACGCCGGAAAGCGGCTGCCGGGATCATGCGCTGCGAAATTCGAGGTGACCATCCTGGCGGCCTGCCCGGCCTTGCCGACGAAGGCGGCCTGGATGGGACTCAAACGCCAACCGCCAACCCTTCCTTCCCATGGGTAGGCGCTTCGCGGCTTAGCCGGATTCCATCGCTCGAAGGTCCTGCAGCCGATATCGGCCTCCTTGCTCTCAAAAGCATAGAGCCGGTAGGGAAAGACCGCGTAGAGATCCGGAACCTCATCGCCCTGCCAAGTCTTGATCACCTCCGCCGCGATCAGAATTTTCTTGTCCACCTCATCTTTCATCCTTACCTCGGGCCGCTCGGAGGGCGGCAGCTTCCAGATGGAGATCTGAGCAGGCGCGGCGGCGTCCTTCAGCGGCGCCATCGGCATTTCCGGCACATCGGCCAGGGTCTTTTTCCAGGCGGCGCGCTGGGCGGGGGTGGCGGCCTTTTCCGACAAGGCTAGCAGACGCGGCAGGACATACCTCAAACCGGCGATTTCCGGCTGCGGGTTCACCGCCTCGTGGGCATTTTCCAACGCGCACGCGGGATCCAGCCGGATCTTACCCTTGTCGTCGCGCTTCCAATGTTGGTCATAGAATGTGATCACGCCATCCGCAAGCGGCAACACCGATTCGCGCAGGAACGCCTCGTCACCGGTGGCCTCGCAGTAGTCGAGCATCTTCGCGGTCAGTTCCAGGCCGCCATGCCAGAGCCAGCGGACATACTCGTTTTCCTGATAGGTGCCCCAGGCATAGACCGTCGCGGGGAGGTAGAGGCCATCATGATGGTATTGCAGCTTCGTGCGCTCTTTGGCCATCGGCACCATCGCGCTGTACATCTTGAACAAGGGCATCAACAAATCATAGTCGCCGCTGCGCAGCATCGGCCCGTACATCGTCGTAGCCGCGTCAAGGAACCAGTAGTTCGCGCCGTGAACGCGGTAATCCGCATCTAACAGGCTGTCGCGCTTCCGGTTGTTGACCGTAAAGATCGAGCCATCGTGTTTGACCGGATAAGCGCCGCGGCACGCGGCCGCCAGCATGAAGCGCTGCAGGGCGTAGCCGCGGGTCACCAGTTGCCCGGCGGGCTCATCACTGATGGTGGGGCGGGTGTGGTTATCCAGACCTCCATCCCCGGTCAACTGCAATTCATTGCGCTCCTTCACGCGTGCGGCCACCTGCTCCGCAGTGGCCGGCGCGGCATCTTCCGGTGTATGCACATAGATCCAACTGCGATTCCAGAACTGCTGCCACCACATGCAATGCGCTTGCCAGGCCTTGTCCAAACCGGTCTTGCACTCTTCGGCGACCATGCCGTTGAGTTTCTCCACCCATTGTTCCGCGGTGTCGGTTTGTGCGCCGAGCACATGGATGGCAATATCCAGCCGACGGGTCGGCGTCGCGGTCTTCAGCGCCTGCGCCGCCTCGCCGGCTGCTGCGGGGACCATACCCTTGCCGCTGATCGCACCGCCGAAGGTGTTGTGCAGGATCGGGTCATGCACCAGCGGCAGCAGGCTCTCGACATTCTGCAGCTTCATTGCCAGAGGGACGATGGTTCCTTCGTTGCGGTGATACCAGACGATGCGGTTGTCCTTCTGGGGCAGCACCGTGTCGGCCTTCTCCATGACCGGCCCGGTGTTCAACTCGCTGAGATACCCGATGTTCGACTCCTTCTGCATGTCGCGGTCGGCGGTGCGCCAGACATACAAGCCGACCCGCGCCTGGATGTCCTGCTTGGATTCCCCCTCGATGTGAATGACCGGGCGATTGGCATCAACCCAAAGGCGGATGGTTGATTGCTGATTGCCGGTAGCCGATTGAATCTCCATGACCCCTTTGCGGATCTGCAACTCCTGACGGAATGGCTTAGCCGCCAGCGCAGGTGTTAGACGCAGGCGCACCTGCCCCAGCTTCACCAGGCGTCCGCTATCGGTCCACGAATCGGTCTTGGAGATGAAGAATACCAGATCGCCGTTCTCCTCCACCCAGGCGTTGAGGCCGATGTCGCCGTTGCCCAGCGGCATCGAACCGCCGGAATCCTTGCTCGGGCTGTCCCACACCACGTTGCAGGCATCCAACGGGATGCCGGGTTTCGCCTCCGGGCCCGGGGCCGCCGCCCTAACAGTCTGGCACGCGATCAAGGTCAGCACGGCCGCCTTGCCAATCATCATTGATAATTGATTCATATTTTGATTTTCACTTGCTCACGATTTCCACGACCAGCGCCGGATCCGACAGATCGCCGGGAGTGGCGGCTGAGAGTCCGATACTTTTGATCAAGTCGCCGGGGAAGACAAGCCTGTTGTCCTCCACTAACACCTTGGACGTGATGTCCACCGCGCAGTCGCCGGCAAGATCCTGGGCCCAGATCCCAAACTCGCCAAGTGGCATATCGAGAACCAACGTGAGCGTCTTGTAATAACCAAAGATGCCGATGTTGCCCGTGATACGCCCAATGTTCAAACTGACATCCGCCTCGGGGAAATAACAAGCACGTTGCGGGCTCAATCTGCCAAGCGTGCCGATGCTGACCGAACCATTGGGATTGAGTGAAGCCAGAACGTAAGGCGGTTCGCCCTCGCATGTGACTTCCGGCAAGGGAAGACCCCGCGTAACTCTCGCTGGCGCGCCCTGCGCCACCATCTTGTCCATGCACGCATACGGTGACGCATACGTCGTGGCCCAATCCTCCGTGCTGGTCCAGAACTCGCCGGCCGGAAATTTGTAGGAATCCACCAGCACCTTGGTATCGATCTGCGTCGCCATCACTCCGGCGCCGAAGGCGGGCGCGATGCGATGCCACCTGACGGCCCGGACCACCTCATCCATGCGTTGCTTGAGGTTGCGCGGGCCTTTGAGGAAGATGTCCGGATCGTCGCCGGGCCTGAGACCGACCATCGGGCAGCGCATGACGCCCATGGTCCCGCCGAGCACTGCGGCCATGGTGACCTCATCCTCACAGTCGAGATAGCCGGTCTTGGCCGGCTTGGTTTTCACAGCGTCAAGGATGCTTGCCAGCCGGTCAAGCATGGTCGGTATTCCAAGCTGGGGTGAATTGTCATGCAGCCGCATGACCTCGGAGTACTGGATCACCCGCTTGCCCGCTTCGACATAAGCAGGATCCACCCGGCCGCTGCCGGGATAGGAGTTGAAAGGGCCGTCCTTCGAGGGGTTGCCGTGTTCCATGACCAGTCCCGGGAAAAACTGATCCGCGAAGTCGGTCATCATTTTCCACGCCACCTGATAGAGGATCGGGTCATTGGTCTTGGCGCCCTGGCCCTGCATGTAACTCTGGACCGACCACGTGCACCAGTAGTTCGGCGATTTGCCCGGCTCGGTGGGCACCAGATTGCGCGACCTGGCCACCTTGCCTGTGAGGACGGCAAATGCCGCCTTGGCCATCTCGCGGTGGCCGTCGATGTTCGGGTGGACGTTGTCGGGCAACAGTTGCGGCTTGTCAACAAGCGCGGCATGCATGTCGATCACGCCGAGGTTCATTTCCGCAGCGAGCGCGTCAATGCGCACGATTTCCTGCTGCACGCCGGCCTCGTTGATCCCGTAATTGCCCGCCCCCGGCACCGGGCAGGGCCGGCACACATAGATCCGCGGCTTGCTGGCAAGTGCTTGGAACGATTGCACGAACTCGCGGTAGTCGGCCACAAACTCCGCCTCATGTTTCCAGTTCTGCGGCTTGGTGTCGTTGGTGCCGAGCATGATGATCACCACATCCGGCTTGAAGGCGAGCGCATTCTGATAGGCCTGGTCATTCCAATAGGGCAAGTCGCCTTGTTTCAACAGCGTGCGCCCGCTGACCCCGAAATTGCCGACCTGCCATGAGGAGCCGAGCAAGCCCTGGAGTTGTGCTGGCCAAGCTGTCACCGCCACCACCCCCGCGCCCACTCCCTCGGTGATACTGTCGCCAATGCAGGCGACGCGCACCGGGGCATTGTAGGCGGCCGGATGGATCGGTGCCATCTGATCGGCGGCCAGGACGCGTAAAGCGGTGACAGCCATCAGCAGGGCTGAAGCCAAGGTTGATTTCATGATGTGTGAAGACAGCATGGCTGCTAAGGCTGGGGCAGACTCACGCGGAAGTCCGCCGGCTTGGTGCCGTTCTTGACGATGACAATGTTTTCTCCCGGCTTGGTGGGGAAGGTCAACAACTCGGCAGACAGGGTCTCGCTCTTGCTGTTATTCCGATAGATATCGACACTTTGTTTTCCCCAACAATTGCGCAACGTGCACGGGCCGCCGCGCTGCGAGGTCACTTCGATAAAATCCACCTTGCCGGATTTCATCAGTGAGGTGACGAGGAAATCTCCCTTGGCGCGCAGGGTGAAGCTGGCGTCCATGTCCTTGGGCCAGGCGGGAAAGACGCGGATGATCGGCGTGCCGCCGGGCGCAGCCGCGCCCGATTGCAACAAGGCGGCGGACATCCCCTCGCTGAACGTTGCCTCCTGCTGCCAGTCGAGGGCAAAGCCGCCCTCCGGATTGTATTCGCGGATGCGGTTGATCCAGCGGGTGGGAGCATCCGACTTTGTCTTCCAGTAGGAGGATATCTGGTACGTAAAGCATTTCTTCACCCACTCGGCGCTGCCGAGTCTCGCCGCTTCGCCGCAGAACCTTGCCAGCTCCGACGCTCCGCCGCCGTTCGCGCCTTCGTTCTTGTTCATCTCAATCCATTTGGCCTGCCTCAGACTGGCCAGCGTGTTCAGCGCCATCTGCCATTCGTCGGGCTTGGTCAACTTCGATTCGGTATTCACCAGATCGAAGACGTTAACCAGCATCAGGCGCGGGTCGTGTTCCGACCCAAGCCGGGAGTCCCGCGCGATGCCAGTGGCGAACACCGGTTCCCCGGCCTGTTGCAGCACGCCAATCGCATTGGGTGTCGCATTCGTCGGATAGGGTGCCAGCTTGTCGAGCATCTCCTGCCACAGCGGCACAAGCTCGGCATCGACATTGAGCAGTTTCGCGGCCTTGATAGCGACCGGAAAGATTCCGCGGACGGAGGCCAGGTCATTGATGCCATCCCGCACACCGTCACTGTAGGTCTCCGCCCAGGACACGTTGTTGATGTGATATTTGCCGTCGGCTTCCAATTTTGTCTCTGGATACGTGCGGTACAATTCGGCGGCACCTTTGAGCATCGGATAGGCCCGCTCTTTGAGCCACGCGAGGTCATGCGTGTACTCGTAGCGCTCCCAATACCACTGCGCCGCCTCGGCGGTGTTATACAAGAGACGGGTACACGTTCCGCCGGACCAGCGGGTCTCCCAATCGCTGCGCGTTTTCCGTGTCGGCCGTGGCCCGGTCTCGGGCAAGACCTCAGGTCCGTCGAACGTAAAGGTCTCCCCGATCCAGATGGCATCCTTGCCGGCGCCAAGATGCTGAGCGGCAACCTTGTTGATCCGCGGGAATATCCGGCTGAGCATGCTGAAATAGGGATCGGCCAGTTCCGGGTGGTTCGCCTGCTCAAAGACCGGGGTCAATGTCTGGCGGGAACTGTTGAACCACCAGTACATCGAACCCCAATACTGCCAACCGTCCTGCACATTGAAGATGCCGCCGTTGGCATGGATCGGATACCTGCCCCGGTTGCAGGTGTTCATGCCGTAAAGGTAATAGAGCCAGTGCTGATCGAAGCTCTCGTCGAATGGCCGGTCGTGCGTGGCAGGCAGATAGATGAAGGATCGCTTCCAGAAGTCATGCCATTGGGCCGTGGTGGAATCAAAGATGGCAGTGAAGGTGGTGGCCAGGGCCGCTTTCACCTCCGCGCTCGCCAGCGCCACCACATCGTCCTTGGGCGTCAGCGATGCCGCGCTGCCGATGTAGAGGGTGAACGTCCCCTTCCCGGCACCTATGGCCAATTGTTTTTCCGTTGCCGTTGCCGTGCGTCCTTTCACGGCAACGACACACGCCGACGAGCAATAGACATCGTTGACCGCCATCCCGGTATCGCACTTGGAGCTGAAGACCTGCTTGAGCACGAGCATGTCATTCTGCTGTGCTTGCACCGACGCATTGCTATACCGGTCGTTCACAATCGTCACCAGGAGCCTGGAAAGGTCCACCGTGATGGCGGAGGGCGCAACACGGTTGTCGGTGATTTCGATGGCAAACACGTCGTGGTCCCGCCACGGGACGATGCGCACGCTGACGTCAGCGCCCTGGATACTCTCGTAACCGTCATACGCATGCAGGGCCTGATTGCAGGTGCTGGCAAAGGGGCTGCCTTGAAAACCGATATCGACATTGCCTATCTTGGAGTTGCCGTCGGTATGGCTCTTGTTGCCCCAATCCGAGGTGGCGCTGCCCCGATAGAAAACATCCGGCCGGCCGAAATTGAACTGCAACTTGGAACCCGAGCCGTCGATCCAAACCAGCGTGCCCATCTTGCCGTTGCCCAGCGGAATGCCCTCGATCGGCTGGGTCGGCTTGGTGAAGTGCAGGTCAATGGGTGCGAGATACTTGGCATAGTCCATGGTGATCATGGACGAGCCCGCCGGGGCTCCGGTGGCGGACGCCGTATTTGCGTTACATCCCAGCAGCAGGGCAATGGCCGCGGAGGATCCGGTTGTCTTGTGTCTCATGGTGGTTGGTTTCCTTGTTAGTTGTGATGTTCATCGCCCGATCGCTTCCCGCAGGGCCTCCGGATCCAGCACATTTCATCCTTGAGCGCCTCATTCATGTGAATGACGCTGGCGTAGCCGTTGTCGGCGCTGAACACGGCGGCCCGTTGGATTCACTGGCGGCATCGGCCTTGCCCCAATACACCTTGAGTTCCTGCCGCGCGTTGCCTTGAATCCGCGGGATCTTCACCCGCACGCTGGCGCTGGCAAGGATTAGCAGTTTTCGTTTCATGGAATCAGTCTTTGGTCAATGATGCGAGCATATACGGGTTGGCGGGCGTCTTTTGTGCATTTGATTGGCAAAGATTGCGAGCGCGTGGCAGAGTTTGGTGAAATGATGAGGTGGATTGTGGATTGGGGATTGTGGATTGCGACTTCTTCTATCTTCTATCGCTGATCCACTATCTCCGATCAGCGGCAGTTGCAGACCGCCGCTATAGCGCTTTGACCCTCACGAAAAGTTTGCCATTGAGCGCGGGGTTGCTCACCGTGACGGTCACCGTCCGCACTCCGTTAGAATCCGGGGCGCCGGGCGACTCGCTCGCCGTGGCCGGATTCCATGTTGATAGATCGGTGCTGTATTCCACGGTGTAGGTGAGGCCGGAGTTCGTGCGCTTGGTATAGCTGAACTGGTTGCCGTGCAATGGGGTGCATGGGTTGCGCACAGTCGCTACTCGCCGCCCCGGACTGCTGCGTAATGACGGCCGCTTGCGTGTCATCGCACTTCGCTAAGGAGACCGTTTCCAAGGTCAAGCGTGTCTGTACCGGCGCGAGGACCTTGTGAGCGCTCCATTCGTCAATGGCTGATCTCCAATTTGGCCAGATTGACCGGTGCCTGCGTCTTTGCGGTCAAAACTCCTCATCCGTCCCTCAGACCAGCGGCAAATGCGGGTGAATGTCGCCGTCCAGCGGCGAACTCTCGCCAGCCAGATGGCGCAACAGCGCGGCAAAGCCGATCATCGCCGCGTTGTCCGTGCATAACCACGGCGCGGCGAGCACAAGCTCCAAGCCGGCCCGCGCGCACGCCTGCGCGAAGGCAGCGCGCAACGCCCGGTTGAGGCTTACGCCGCCGGACAGAGCGACTTTCCGGCGGCCGCTGCGCTGGGCTGCCTTGAGGGCTTTGCCGACCAGAATTTCGATGACAGCCTGTTGAAACGACGCCGCCAGATCGGCGGTCGGGATGCTGCCAACCTCCCGCTGCAAGGTGTAGAGCACCGCGGTTTTCAACCCGGAAAACGAAAAATCCAAATGCGGGTCGTGCAACATCGAGCGGGGAAACGGATAGGCCGCCGGGTTGCCCTCGCGCGCCTGTTTTTCAATCTCCGGTCCGCCCGGATAGGGCAGGCCTAACATTTTTCCAACCTTGTCAAACGCCTCGCCCGCCGCATCGTCGCGGGTGCCGCCGAGTTTCCGGTAGCGGCCGGCGGCAACCACGTCTAACAGCAGCGTGTGCCCGCCCGAAACAATCAGCGCCACATGCGGCGGCACCTGCGTCTCTCCAACAAAAGGCGACAGCAGATGCCCCTCCAAGTGGTTGATGCCCAGAAACGGCCGCCGCGTTGCGCAGGCCAACGCCTTGGCCGCGGTGCTGCCGATCAGCAGCGACGATGCCAGCCCCGGCCCGGTCGTCGCGGCGAACGCATCGACTTCGCCCACCGTCACCGCGGCCTGCCGCAGCGCTTGATCGACCAGCGCGCGCAAATGCAGCGAGTGATTGCGCGAGGCGAGTTCGGGCACCACGCCGCCAAATTCGCGGTGCAGCTCGATTTGCGAGGCGACCACCGAGGCGAGCACCGCCGCGGCACAGCCCGGTTCGCCGCGCACCAGCGCCACGGCAGTTTCATCACAGGACGATTCGATGGCCAAAATCAGGGGCACGCCGCGGAGCCTAGCCGCACCGGCGGGCCCTCGCCCATGAAAAAATTTCGCGCGGACCTGCGCGCCTCCTATCGGGCGCAGTCCTGCTTTTCGAGCGCGTTCTTGCCCAACGGACCCCCAATGCTTGAAAAGCGGGACCGACCCCTTTGCCGTAGCAGATCGAGATAGGCCGCCCGGAAACCGGACTCGACAGCGAAATAATCAAAATAAATTTGCCAGGGCGCCAGGCGTGGGCTAGATGAGCCGCGTAAGATGACGATCCGAAATTTCCAACACGGCTGGAGGCGCGTATTCGTGCCCTTGGTGTGGCTGGCCGTCGTCCAAGTTCTGGTGGTCTCGATGCTCGCGTCATCGCCGGAATTGCATGAGCATTTCCATGTGTCGTCGCACGACTCCGACCACCATTGTCTGGCCACTGATTTCAAATCGGGCCTCATCGAGCAACCGCTTGTGGTGCCAATCGTCGCACCATCGTTCGCGCCGGTCTACTTTGAGATCGCAAGGGTGGCGGCGCATGTCAGGCGTTCGCTGCCCGTTCATTTGTGCGGCAGTTTGCTCGAACACGGGCCGCCGGCCCTCGCCTGATAGATCGAATTGGCACGCCGGACCGCGTTGGTCCCGGCGCTCATCCTGAATGGCGCGCAACCTGAATGGCGCGCAACCCGCTCCACTCGAAATATCCAATCACGCACTGTCATGCAAACCAGCAAAGCTTTAACCATTTATCTAACAGCACTGCTAATATCCATCCGGCTTCAAGCCGCCGAACCCGCAGCCTCGCCCAGTTCCAACGA
>Ga0209697_10005988_pt1 | contig 14890 bp, 9 predicted proteins | sample AliMusrvi5mmetaG_FD_184115 | JGI IMG/M metagenome (GOLD analysis project Ga0209697, IMG submission 184115) | Freshwater lake bacterial and archeal communities from Alinen Mustajarvi, Finland, to study Microbial Dark Matter (Phase II) - Alinen... | ecosystem: Environmental > Aquatic > Freshwater...
CATTTCCAGCAACTTCACCCTTGCCTCGTGAGAAGGCATAGTACCAAGCACTTGCAGCTCCATGCGCAAAACTTGTTCCCGCTCTTCATTCCACTGCGGCCAACCGCCTGCACTTTTCTCATCCGAAAAGAGATCGAACAGCGGAGGTTGGCACTGCAGAATCCGCCCGGGAATATTAGCATACCGCTTCGGAGCTTCACAAAAACGATCCCAGACGCCCAACCATGAACCACCGTGAGCCGCGAGCTTTGCTGCGCCGGCCAGCACCCCCTCCTTTTGGGGGTTAAAAGCCAACAGGGATTTACTTACCTCAACAAAGGCCTTCCATTCGTTTTCGCCACGGTTCAGCTTAAAGTCATCACCCTGGTCGAGCCATTGAAGAATATCACGAACCGGGTCTCCACCGGTAAGAAGCGTGTTAAAATAGTCCTTATCCAGCCTTTTGCCTTTCAGAAGTCCCACCTCTTCATCAAGCAGCCGATAGAGGGCCATCTGCATTGCATTCTTGGTGTCATTATCCTGGGCAACGTCGAGCCCAAGGCCGCCCTGATCCGACTTGAGATACGCAAGAATTGTCCAATCCTTGGCGTTGATCTGCGACCAGACAATTCCGCGGTATTGCAGCTCTGCCAAAGGCTTAAGATGATCCGGACAGCTCTCTACCGCCCGTAAATCCTGACGGCTGACACCGGGCAGATAGAGCACGGGAGTACTGCCCTTCGGAATGGATAGATCACCTATTTGACCACCAATAACACAGCGTAGCCAGATTGCAGGCCCTCTCTTTTTATCGGGCGCATAGTCACCCAGAACAAAGAGTTCTGGTAGTTCTGTCTGTAATCTGGGGACAATTGCCTCCCACTGGCGATCACGATCCGGCCAGAGGATGCATGCCGGTGCAACCTGAATTTCAGGGTTGTGAACGGATGCGGCGCGAAGCGATTTCAGGAGATGATCAATGATCCTCATAGCAGCCCCTGCCGTTGTGCTTCGTACCAAACGAAAGGAGACAATTCACGGAGGATCTGTTCGTCTTTTCCTCGCAGATACCGAAAAAACCACTTCGAACGCATTTCGTTGTGTTCCGGACTGTTCAGCTTCAAGCGTATAATAGTCTTGCGAGCCGTTTCTTTTTGTACGGCAGTCAACAGAGGATTAGGACGAATTTTACCGTTGGCAAGATTTAATATGAAGGTGTTCGCTTGAAGGCCAATTGGATCAAGCACATCATCAAACTTATTCTTGTAACGATTCGGTCCCAAACATGATAAACGGTAATTTCGCCATTCGTATGCATCTCCCGCATGTTTTGATTTTGCGACAAAATGATCTGTTGACGCAGCCCCAGTAGGCCATTCGAAATAGATGGCAAGATAGGCACATACTCCTGAGTAAGATTCCCATAGTTGCTTATTGGAACGTGTCCAGTAATTGGGAAGATCTGACGCTTTAGGGGGTGCAGAGTTCACAGCAATATTTTTTGAAGAGAGCCAGATAAGCCCTGGCTGTCGAACACGTGCATCAAAATCTGCCGGTTCTGGCTGTAACATAACAGGAATCATTTCAACCAGCCCTTTTGTTTGCAGATATAACGCCAATTGAACAGGAATGCATCTTTTGGCCCCAAAGCTTGAACAAGTTTCCCGTTCATTTTTTCGATTTGAGAGTTGACAGGCTCAGTCTTCTCTAAAAGCGCTGAGGCCTCATCAATTAATCGTTCATATTCCAATGATCGACTGCTTTTTAAATCGAATGCCTCACTGACAAGCCATGTCGCCGCGTCTCCATGTTTTTCAAAATCGCGACGACGCAGCACTACTTTTTTGCGTTCAAAGTCAAGATCAAACCAGGCGTCCTGCTCAATATCGAAAAGCGGTTCTACGGATGCCATGATCAAGGGAGAGTGGGTTGCCGTGATTAACTGTACCTCTGCATTTTTGGTCAGTTTTTCCATCACAGAGAGCAAGGCCGGTACAATGCTGCGCTGCCAGCTTGGATGCAAATGTGATTCAATCTCATCAATGAGAAAGGTGATCTGTTTTGTTGGAGGCTCACCAAGTTGTTTTGCCGCCTGTTTATGTTCTTCCCAAGCCCAAACAAGAAAATAGGCCAGCGCCATGATGCGACGCATACCGGAAGAGGCATGCACAACAGGCACACCCTGCTGCTGGTAAGGCATCCTGATGGTAGGCATGTCACGAACGTCGTCGAGACTGATTCTTGTCAAATCACCAGGTTCAAGGGTCTCTTTGTTCGATGGCGACAGCACCTTTAACACCTCTTTCAAATGTTTTAACGGTGCGCCTTTTTCTTTTTGCCAGCCTGCCCAGTCGCGAACCAAGCCATTACACAGCCAGGTATTTCCCTTGCCAGGTAGGCCATCCCAAACTTGTGCAGGGCTAAACACGTATGCTGGTGCACGATCCTGAACATCGAGTCCATCCTGAGTGCGCCAGTAATTACGGCAGGGATCCCATAATGCAAAGCTTCCATCAGACATAGCGTAAAGAACCAAGCCTGGATTAGCCGGACGACCAGACCGCCCTGTCCAGGCCGCCTCCTTTCGCAAATAACTGCTGTCGTAACTCTCTTCTTTACTCTTGCTGGAAAAAGTAAAACTGATTTTTGCTTCTCCCTCAGGTGCCGGCTGCGCTTTTTTTCCGGCAGTCAGATCGGTATTAATCTCCGCAGGCCACTTGCGAGTCAGCGACCACCATACAATATCGAGCAAAAAGCTTTTACCCAAACCATTGTCACCAGTAAGGAGATTGAGCCTTTTGCCAAACTCCAGCTCTAACGAAGCTGCCGGTCCGACATTTATCATTTTGAGATGTTTGATCATTTTATTCTCTCCATAATGTGCAAACCAATGTTGTTCACTTCCGAAATCATAAAGCTAAAAACAGCTCTTATTCTATATCGCGGTCGATCAAACAGCTTCTTATTTCTTACCTCTGAATACTTTGAAGTAGCTCTCATTTAAAAAATAAATTATTGCAAAGAGTTGATAATATGTGCTGTTTGCATGTAGTCAGCCAGATAGTTGTCGAACGAAAACCCGGGTTTATTGATTTCAGATACAAAGTCATACATCCAGTTGCCTGCTTTTTGCTGCAAACCATGCATGCTGGTTTCTGGTGAAATCACTCCAACGGGATGAGTGGCAAAGTCCGTGAGGACATTAAGTGCTGCATAACCATCTTGCTCTATTTCTGAGAAATAAACTTGGGTCAACCGCTTAGTCTGTTCTCGCAATTCCAGCAAATCATCAACACGCCTTTGTTTCTCCATAACGTTTGGAGTAACCTTAAAATCGAAGGCTCGACAAAGAATAGCCAACATATTGTTTTCCGGAACCGGATAGCTCTTTAATAGGTGCAGCTTCTCCGTGAGCTGTAGTTCCAGTTTTCTGATATCCCCGATATTTTCCACAAAACGATCTACTCCATCCATACCTCGTCGGGTATGCGCATAACTAAACTCAATACTTTTGCTTCCAAATATCATTCCATTAAGGCAAATCCAACGACAAAATCCAAGTTCATATCGTAATAACCGGGTACGATTATAGCTGTTAGTAATTCGAAGAAAGGCTGTCCATTTGTCCTTCTCCCAAGGTGAGAAGTCAGCAGATTTATGAATTAAATCAATATGGCAGAACGACTTGGTTTTTGGCATGGTCACATTTAAGCAAACCATATCTTCAGGTTTCGTAACATTAAACACCCTGTGCATAATTTCTTCAGTGCGGCTATATGCCTGCTGATTTGTAACTAGCTCATAGTCATCGGTTACCACCGCAAAGGGGTGGTTATTTTCTAAATTCACTACGGCAAAATGTCTTTGCAGCTTAACCAGAGGACTCTCTTCAAAAAGAGCGGGCTGCTGCTGCTGTGCAGTTTTGCCAGATACCATAAACAAAGGACGTAATGCAACAGGAAAAAACGCCACACCGGGGTCTACTGGTTTCCATGTTCTTTCAGCCATAATTTACCCCTTTGCACTTCGTTTATCCGATACATTAAGATGATAGTCATTAATCCGGTCACCCTTGAAGATAGGGAACCAGGGGGCGGATTCTACGTCTTTACCGCGGTCTTTGTCCCATTTTATGTTGGGTTTGTCGCGGAGGATTCCGGCTCCTTTTTTGCCAACGTCGGGGACGGTGAGAAATGGGCGGATGTTGAGGCGGACGCCGTCGTTGAGGTCGGGGTTCCAGCCGATGGGTTGTTGTTCGAGCGATTTCCAGCGGACAAAAATGTCGTAGGGATTTTCTCCTTCGAGAATGAGCTCGAGTTTTTTCTTGAGTGCTTCAGCGGCGGCGAGGCGCTCTTCGGCACCATCAACACCGGCGGCAATATCCTGTTTCTGGCGACTGATCCAGTCACCAAGATAGGTGTAGATGAGGGTTTCGAGGTTTTTGTAATCGAGCTTATGATAGTTGACCAGAGCGGCAAAGCCGTCGCGGAGGCCGTCCCAGATGTGCCAGATGAAGGGGCGGTGCTGAAAAAGCTTGCAGTGCTGGGTAAAGAACTTTTCGCGCAGCCAGGTTTCGAGGGTTTTGCCTGCGTGGTCGGCGCTGTTGAGCAACTGTGCCTGCATGTCGGTTGACCAGGCATCGCCATAAGAGGTAGCAAGCAATTTCAGCAGGCGGTCGGCAGCGGAGGCTTCACCCCGAACAGGAGGGATGCAGACGATGCCGTCACCGTCAGCATAAGGCAACAATGCTTCGCAGCGGTTCACCCACTCGCGCTGTTCATCAGCCAGTTCCATCGCGGCATCAAGCTCTGCCGGCCAGCGATAGCCGAGCAATCGGGCCACGGCGATGTGCAGAACGGTACTATCACGACGAAGCGATCCGCTTTTTGTCCATTTTGATGCTTCATCCCAGACCACTGAACCGCAAGGGTGTGCGTGGAAAATCCACTGGGTCGGGTCGTCGGAGTAGGGCTTTGGCAGACCATTGGGATATTGCGCTTCAGCTACTTTGCTCCAGTGAGCAAGATCAAAGGGAACCTTGACCAGCGTGGCGTTGGTGACTTTCAGACTTTGGTCAATCTGCCTCACCGCAGTGTTGTACTCCGGCGAGGAGCAGAAGCTCCAGATGGCGGGGAGATGGTCATCAATATCAGCGGTGATAACAGCGGTATTGTTATCGAATGCCATACCGGTATACAGTGTGTTAGACAATTTACCCATAGCACTAACAACGATACCCGCTTTTTGCCAAGCATGAACTTCTAAATTAGTCGCCCCTTTAAGTTCCTTAATAGCTCCAGATCCATTGCACCATCGTAGGTAAGTATCCTTTCCTCCAAAATGCTGAGTTTCTTTAACAGTCCCACAGTAATTAATCCAAATATCATTTTGATTTTCTAATTCCCAAAAGTTAACACACATTCGCGGTCTATCACCACATACAAGACCATGATGACTATGAGAGATTGAGTTTAAAAGGTCATATACAAAATCTTCCTCAAGCGCAAACCTTGCATCCGGATTCTCCAACTGCTTTGCCTGTTCAACACTCTTGACTTCAGCCGTCAGCAACCCGAGCGCTTTTTCAGCGGCAGTTCGGGGTTCTGAAACATCAAGGCCTCGAAGCAGATGCTTGGCACTTACCTCGGATTGCTGCACGCTATTCCCTTTGCTCAGGGTAATCAACTGAACATTGAAATCCCACATTGGTGTCTGAAAGGCCTTTGGCCCCAAACGAGCAATCAGATTCCATGTGTCGCTCTTTAGCAGCTTTTCACGGAATTTTTTATAGACGCCAAGAAAAAGCCAGTTCTGCGGCAACACGATGCTGGTTGTACCACCTTCCACACAAAACTCCAGACACCTGTCAAGAAAAACTGTGGCAAGGTCGTTCTTTGCTTCCGGGTAGTGCTTCTCGCAAAAGATGCGGAGTGAGTCACTCTGTTTGCCTCTTGCCAGATAGGGCACATTGGTTATAACCCAGTGGTATTTGTCGCCCAGAAGGGTTGCTGCTTTTGCAAGCCCCTGAGCAACAACGGCCATCTCTATGCTTTCATCATTTTTTTCACCTTCAAGCGCTGTTGCCAATACGGACCGAACATCTTCCCTTTTCTGTTCAAAGAGGTCATTTTTCCTCAAGCTTAACTCGGGGTTGATAAGGCTGCCAAGCACCGGAGCATCGCTGAAGTGCGTGTAGAGTTCCCCCAGTGCCTGACTGAGGGTGGTATCTTTTCCGGCAAGTGCCAGCCACTCATCTCGCTTGACGCTGATGGACAACCCTGAACAGGCAACCTGCAGTTCCGGCAAAAGCCGATATCCTCCGGCCTCAGGGTATTTCCATGCCGTGAGTGCAAGGGCAAAAGCGGCCAGCTCAACACAGCGTTGATCGAGCTCTAAAGCGTGGATGTTTTGGCGCAGGACAGCATCGACGGCATCACGGGCTGAGAGCCCTTCAAGCTCCATACGCATGGGTACCAGCATCAGGAAGGCGGCAACAAGGAAATGGCCAGAACCGCAACAGGGGTCGAGCGTTTTCAGCTCACTCAAATGATCGGGCCAACTTTCGAATGTGCCGGCGGCGGGAGCCCATGAGCCCTCATCCGGTTGCACAAATCGGAGGTAATCGAGGGGAACTCCGGGAATGGCGGCTTTACGGCGAAGCTCCTCTTCACTTGTGGCAGTCTGACAATCATGCTCGCTCAACCGATGGGCTGCCCACCATGCCCCCAGGGAGTTGTCGAGCAGGAATGAAACCATGTAGGGTTCCGTAAAGAGCTGCGTGACTGAGGGCAGCTCCCGCGCCCCGATTTTCACCTCTGAAGCATTGAACTCCTTTTTCTTTTTTGCCTGCCAGAACTGGTAGACCCAGCCGAGAGAGTCGGAGGCGGTGAACACTTCGAGAGAAAGGTCAGCCAACAGTCGCTCCAGGCGGTGCTGATGCTCAGGCGGTAGGGTGAGCTGAAAGACTGGTGAGTCGAAGCGAAAAATCTGGGGAAGCATACGGGCGGCATAGCGGGAAGCAAGCTCCCAACCATTGGCAGCACCTTCGTCAGGAGCCAGGTCTTCGCACTCTTCGAGTGTAACCGCAACCGGTGCGTCCGGGTCAGGGTACATGAGCAGGTTGTTCTCGGCAAGGAAGCGGGCAAAGAGCATCCGGTGCCAATGCTCGTAGGCGACCTCTTCAACAAGACGATCCATACTCTGGGTTTTCCCTCCGTTGAGGGAGTCACCCAGTTGACGGCCATGGATGCGGAGCTCTCGACGCAGTTGCCGTTCGGGTTCGCTCAAATGCGCAAAGGCGTTCGGCTCCCCCACTCCAAGTTGTTCCAGTGCCGCACGGGCTGCATCTTCGGCAATATCGCGGGCCGTCTTGATGGTTCGCTCAAGTTTAGCGCGGAGTGTTTTATCCAGTGGTTGCATTATCGCTTAATTCCTCTTCCGACTACTGAAGCATAATTTTTTGCCGTATCAAAGCAGGTTCTATCCGTTCCTGGAAAGGCATCAATGAATCGACAACGCATATCAGGGTCATCTTCAAAGACCGTCATCCATATACTCCAATAAGCGTGTCCTGTAGCAGTTTCAAGTATCTGTTCCCGCATTTCCTGACAATTGTTTTTTGCCAATCGACTTTTCGAACGAACAGCTATATCCCAGGTTTCCCTACGATTTTGCCAACGTCTATCTGATGCCTCGGGATTGTTTAAGGGGCGTTTATCGAGACCTGTCAGCAAAATGGTTTTGTTGGCCTTCAATTTCTCTGTATCGGATAAATGGATCGCAGGAAAAATAACACCACCTTCCGAGTAACGAAAGAGATGAAATGTGTTGTCACGATCTGGCCAGAAGTAATCTTCCAAAATGACATCTGTATTTCCTTTTGTTGAATTGCAATTAGTACAGGCCAACAAAAAATTATTCCAATCCAGTGCACGATCTTCCATTTCGGTCAAAGCACCATCAGGTTTTTTTGGCTGAACATGTTCAACAGCCAGAGATGAATCTAAATGCATTTCACAATAGGAACAAAATTCACCCATGCGCTTTATGAGTTCACCACGAGCTTGTGCATATTTTACAAATTGAATATTTATGCCCTTCTCATCTTTGGGATAATCGCCTCGAACGACGGGTCTCATTATTGATCTTCCTTTTTCTGGTTTGTTTTTCCTAACCCCGCGGCAATCCGCTCCATCTGAAGAAAAGCGTAATAAGCTACATTGTCACTAAATGGGGCGGACAATTCATCGAGCTGGGCTTTCAGGTCTGCTTTTTCTGATACATTGGCGGTTTCCGCTTTTTGCAACAGCTTGTAATAATGCGTAGCCACATCGTACATCTGCTGATAGCGATTACTCCGTTGAGGCAGATCCACCCCCATCACCTCTTCAGTAATATCTTCAATTGAGCGGTTGCTATAACTATCCGCAGGTCCAGGGACAGCAACACCATCCGGGGCCATACTTACAATTTCAGGAATTGCATTTTGATTGAGATCAATGACTTCTCCAGGATCAAGGGATTGAATAATAAATGGCGAATGGGTAGTTGCAATAAACTGCAATGCTGGAAAAGCATTTTGCAGATCTCGTACGACGTGACGCTGCCATTTTGGATGCAGATGAAGATCAATCTCATCGATTAATACAATTCCCTTGGTCTTTTTGGCTGCCTCATTTTCAAAGTGAGGATTTAAGCGTGATGCTCGTTGTGCAATATCTGCTACCATTGCAACCATATTACGATAACCATCCGAAAGATTGTTGAAAGGGATTAATCCTTCTGTCTTCAGGGTGATAAGGATTTGATCTTGTTCTGTATCATGAAAAAAATCTTCTGCATCAGGAATACATTTCAAAACCGCGTTTTTAACAACATGCAGCGCAGGTGATTCCTTGCCTTTTTGCAAAGCAGAAATGGTCAGTTTTTTAAACCATTTTTCAAATGCTTTTTGATCAGATTTAGGATCAAGACAGAATCGATAGGCATCGAGCTGTGAACCAGGTTTTTCTGTTTCAACTTTTCGATGAATATCCCAAAGTCGCCCTGAACCATAGTACAACAATAGTGGCAGATCCGGGGCTTCAGAAGTTATGCTGGAACGATCTGATCGTCCAATGTCAATAATTTTTTTAGCCTTACCTCCCCGGTCACCAACTTCTCTCCGCCAGTCAATTGGATTACCTTGAACGACCGCGTTAGCGACTAAAAAAACATCCCTTTGCGGCTCAAGAAAAATCTGCCCACCTTTTTCGTTCATCACCAGCCGTGAATCGTCTTTTTTTATAACACTCTGTCCTGTTTTGATGCCCGATCCATGGAAATAGGTGCAAAGCATAACCGCAATCGCATCTAATACTGTTGTTTTTCCTTTTCCGTTTTCGCCAATAAGAACAGTGAACTCAGGGTGAAATCGCAACAAGGCTTTTTCATACCTTCTAAAGTTGTTAAAATAAATATTAAGTAATTTCATGCTATTGTCTATTTAGTGCTTTTATGCATGGTCAGGTTTATCCTGTTATTGGATATCGAGTATCCAAGCGTTTATATTTTTATTAGATCAAGGTACTGCTCTTTAATCAAAAAACGATTGGCCCTTAAAAACCGGGACTTGTTGATTACCTCTCGCAGTCGATTGCTCTTAATGCTTCACTTTAATGTTTACCAACACCGAAGTGAGCATTACAGGGCATTTAATGCTCACTTCAATGCTCGCAAGCATTACATTATTCCTTGCTCGAATATTCACTTCTCATACGATAATGGGCCCGACCTTGATTTTTTTTAGCAGAATAGCTTTTGCTTCTGTAAGCCATGCTTCAACATCTGCTTCCGTTTTCATTGTCCGACACGGTAACTCGATTTCCTGCACTTTTGGCTCCATCAATCTGGCTGCTCCGAAGGCAACTTTTTCAAAACGTCCCGCCATTGCCGCAATGCGGTCACGAAACGCCTGAATACCAGTGTTGTCGAGGGTCTGCAAGATGGCTTTGGCGTTTTCGAGTGCGATAACAGGCACTGCCGTTGCGACTAATTGTTGTTTGACCCGAAGTGCGTAGCGCTGTTCCGGCTCAAGCATCTTCCAGTTTGCATCGGCGTCAAGCCGAGCTTCTCCGGCTTCCCACTTTTGGTCCCACTCGGTTTTCAAAATGTTGAGTTCATCGCGAAGGAGCTGGGTCAGGTTTCCGAGTAACGGGGCAACAGGATCGGGCTTTTCAAGAAGCTGGCGCTGCTGCTCAATAGTCCTGACTTGAACCAGAATAACTTCAGCATCCTCTATTTCCTCAGCATGTGCCATCAAGCTTTTTAGAACGATCCAGTTGGGCCAGCGGTTACTTATCTGTTTGGCCAGTTCGCTCCAGTTGTCGATGGCGACAGAGAGGCCTTCTCGTTGATTATATAGCAAAAGGAGCTGTTCGTTTCCTGCGGCCAGGCGAATTTCATCGAGAAACGCTGTGTTTGGCCGAGCCGGTTTTGGCTCTTCTCCACCAGCCTCTTCAGCGAGATCGAACATTTTTTTGAGGAATGGCTGGGTGTGTACCAGCTCTTCTCCTTGCTTGATATTTTGAAGGCCTACTTTTTGCAGGAGTTTCCGGATTTGAATTCGTTGGGCAGTAGTGACGGTGGCGGATTCGACTTTAAACGTCACTTTGCCAATTGATTTACGTTCCAGCTCCTTTGGATCCAATCTTTCTCCGCGTTCGTCCTGCGCTCTCGTAAGACCCGTAACCAGCAAGACAAGCAGAGCGCCATCAACAGCATCCCGGGACCATCCATAGGGGGATGACTCGAACTGGGTACGAATATCTGCACCTTTTTTGCCTCCTGCAATGAAGCCGAGTATGGATTTGCAAACAGGATTATTAACCGGTTCTCCTTGATCTGAAATAGCTTTAAGGGCATCGGGAGCTCCTTTCTGGGCGTTTTCATAAACCTTTGGCCAGCCAATATGATCGGCTATATGAAACTGCGAATAGAGCCGTTGAGCTGCGTTCGCAGAGGCTTCCAATACCATTCCCTGAAGATTATTTCCAAGAATCTCGTTCCCTCCACCCTGAAAAACCCGTGCACCGGAAAAGGCTTCTTCAAGCAACTCAGTAATTTTTGCTTCAGAGGATTGTCTTGTCGTTTCCATTGCTGCTCGCGCTTCGATGCCTTCGGGCGTATTGGGTATGCCACGCTTATCAAGTGTTGCCCGAGCAGATTTGTTGTCGATGAGTTGGTGACGCAGGTCATCGGCTGATCGCTTAGGAATAAAGATAAACACTATCGATGACTGATTGCCGACCTGGCGGGCATCAGCTCGTACTGAGTTTTCATCAATGTTCCATCCATCTCGGACCCAAAGGGAGATATGATTGCCGGCATCTTTAGGCAATTGAGCATCAAACAAGGGATTGATGGTGCGAGTAACTTTTGAACCCCCTTGGGTAAAGGAGAACTTGTTTACCATCTCGCCGAATTTTTTCCGAATACGGTCGTCTCGTTCGGCGTCAATGCGGTATGCTTCATTGGCTAAACTTGAACGTTGGCTTAAAAACTCATCAATCCATGCGGTGCTCTCTTCTGTCTGAATTCGATATTCATCACCGACTTTCATCAAAAGCTCGCATTTTTCAAGAAGCCCCGGTAGTTTGCTGCGCAGTGATGATGAGCCGACTGAAAGGTTTTCGACCAGCAAGTCTGCCAGGGTATCGACGGTTGCACGAATACCGATTTCAGTGTTGCTGGCCGAAAGTTTGCTGATAAGAAAGACCAGACCGCAGGCTCTTGCCATAAGGGGCTCATCTTCAGTGCCTTTACGCCAGCTTATTGTTTTTTCGTGGACTTTACGCGGCAATATGCGTGACTGGAGGAGTTTGTCGGCAGAGTCAAAGTAGAGGTAGTCGGCAGGGACGACATGGCCGAGCGGTTCATTCAGGTTTGTCTGGATGACCTTGTGGATCATGCTTAGCTGGTTGCGAAGCTGGCTATCGGTACCGGTTTGATCCAGGACCCTGAGCGTACTTTCCCAAAAGCGGCGGCGAACCGGAAGAATGGGATAATCCTGGGCAAAATTTCCTGTATCACTCTGCTGGTGCCCGATGGTGGTTTCTGAGAGATGACGAGAGATCTCTCCGAGGTTGATCAGCATCATCTGCTCTATAGGGGCCTTCGCTTCTGCTTTTTTGGCAAGAATAACCTTGCGAATAACCGCATCCACATCGGCATCGGAAAGCTCCACACGAATCGTGAATCGGCCCTCGAGTTTTTTGAGATTGCTCGTACCCGTAACCGCGGTCTGACCCGTAGCGATAAAGAGGAGTTTTCCTTCGATGTTCTTACAGCAAGATTCAACAACCTCTTGAACGTCAATGGAGCGCTGACTATCCTCACCGATATACTGCTGCACTTCGTCGAGAACAATAAGAGTTAGAGGAAATTTGCCCTCTTTGGTCAGTGCCATACGGATAGCTTTAAGCATCTCATCACTTGAGATATCCTGAACAATTGGAAATAAATTGGGAATAATCTCAGTAACTGCAGAATTGCTGGAAAATAATTGCGGTCGAATATTGCATAATGCATCATAAATGCCCTGTGCTACCGATGGATCTGCAATTTCTGTTTCCCAGTTCCCTCCCTTCTGTTCGACGTACGCTTTCACCTCATGCTCTATGCCCTCCTTTCTAAGCCATAGAACAAACCGAGCAATGTTATACTGCTCAGGGAGATCAACCGATTTAAAAATAATCCGCAAAAGAGCAAGCCGGACACTGCCCATAGCCCCTGCCCCAAGGGTGCCGGAGGCCGCATGTAAAGAGCCGTGTCGCGTGGACTGAATGCTGAGTTCCTTGAGGTGATCGCTAATGTTATGAGAAAGGGTGGTAAGGCCGCGGGCTGTTGCACCATCATCGAACACCGTGTCTATCCAAAGTGCACGGAGCATTTTCACCAGATGCGATTTGCCAGACCCGTAAAAGCCGCTCACCCAAACGGCTGGCTGCTGGGCTTGATCGATGTTTTTGAGATAGGTATCGAGTATGTGTGCCAGACCATTTTCATACTGTCCTTCACAGACAAATGTTTCCAACTCGTAGCGGAGGACAGCTTGAGCAAGGGCCGTTTTTTCATCGTTCACATTGGCTACACCCTCATTGAGCAGCCTGCGGGTGGCCGGATCTTTTTGATAGATCTCACGATTTTTCATCATTGAACACATATTTCAATATTCCTTGTCTGCGGTGATAGGAACAGCGAGATAATTCCATCCGTCATAGCCGTCCAAAAGCCGGTAATTGTTGTTTTCATAGCTGCCAGGGAAAAAAACCAGCAACCTTCCGTTAACCATTGGAGCAAGTTGGTCAACAACCTCTTTGACTTTCAATAAGCCAAAAAGAGAACCAACTCCTTTAATGGCGACAACATCATTTCCATTAGGGTTGTTTTTTTTCAAAAATATGCTGAATTCTTGAGCGATATACGTTTGATATTTTGGAAGAAGAGTCGAGAGCAAGTGCGGTTTCCGGAAATAACTCTCGGCATATCGTTGAGAGGCTAGCCAGACTGCAAAGGTATTGGTCAAATCAAAAATGGCCCAGTTATGACCAGCTTGACGGGTGGCAATTTCAAATTCATCAATCCTGGCCACGAGTGAACGCTCTTCATTTTCGTTATAGACGCAAAAAATTACCCGCTGAGCTGCAGCGGCATCATCTCGCCAGGGCACTGCAATGTAGGTGGTGTATGACTGAATCAATCGTTTAGCTCTGCTCACGAATCCACTCCGCTTCTTGTTCATTAATCAGGTTCGGAAAATGAACCTCCATGACATCGTCAACCCGCTTCCAAACCATCCAGCCTTTACGCGAGGCTTCCTCAGCAAGCGTTAGAGCCAAAGATACCGAGCAGTTCAACAGGTGAACATAGTCGCTCGTCAACAGTGCCTGTCCTCGAATTCCTGAAAGATAACCAAGAAACAGTGCAAAAGAGAGTGCTCCCGCTGTAGGAGTAACCGGAGTCTGACGTTTTATGGCCTTCCCTGTCAGATGACCGGATTTTGTCCATGTCGAATTGAGATTCTGGGCGGTAGACTTCAGGGTTGCCGGACTGAATCGTCCTGGAAATAATCCCTCCAGATGCAATTCCAGTGCTTCTCGTACCATGATATTACCATCCTTCAATGCCAACATAAACGGTGTGGCAGTTCGAAGTAAGGGATCGCGAGCATAGGCACAAAGAAGAGCAAGGAGAGGACGGGCGTCAACATCCCGCATCCAGAAAAAACGGAGGGCTCGAAATACCGTTATTTTGGGGTCAAGACCATAAAGTTCAACAAGATGCTGAAACGTCAGTTTACGGGTATTTTCAGTTCTCTTGGAGAGACAGTTGTCATCTACAATTGCCAATTGGTAGACTGCCTTCACTGAAGAAGAATCGGTAACTCGCGAAAGCAGCGTCTCCAATTCGAGCAACATGATCGTTCTGGACGTATGTACGCCCCCGCCAGCCTTCATATTAAATCCAAAGAGATCGAGCTTCTTTTGGAGTGTTACCATAACGGGGTGTTTTTTTAAAACATAAAAGTCTCATTATGTATAAGTTAATAATATAGAACAGACAAAAGCCGTCTGATGTTATTAAAAAACCTTTTCTCTTTGCTTACAATTAGCACGAATTTCCAGTCTCAAAAAACCTTCGTTTAATAACACAGCATTTCGCTGCTGAGGAGCAAGTCAAAGTAGCAGTGATGCGTATCGAATATTTTAAAATCCTTTTCTACCTTATAGCTAATCAGTCCGGCAGTAACAGGAGTCATCCTTCAACGTTATGGATGCATACAGAGTTGGTCAACTTTTTCCTCATGAAGAATACTGTACTGGCCGGGAAATAGTTTTAGAGATACAGGGTGGTGAAGAGTTTGCTCAATATG